>ENA-OUOG01000220-OUOG01000220.1-marine-metagenome-genome-assembly--contig:-NODE-220-length-74641-cov-5.882852_pt1 | contig 74641 bp, 31 predicted proteins | sample MGYA00248635_ERZ508505 | MGnify/ENA primary metagenome ERZ508505 (study PRJEB26176, sample SAMN06267871) | marine metagenome | isolation source: Saanich Inlet, British Columbia, Canada | place: Pacific... | reverse complement strand
AGAGCCGTATCAAAGATACGGCGTTCGGTCGGCGCAGAACAAAAGCAAAAGCGGCGATTTCGAAACCTCTTCCGCCTCGCCGTTAGACGCGGCGGACCGCGCGCTCGGCGCGACGCTGAAAATCGGTTCGGGATTCCGCGACGGTAACGGGCTCGTCGGAAAAGAGAAAGCGCTTCGCGCTTCCTCTTTTTACGAGACGGACGAGGACGACAGCCCGGGCTCAGACTCTTTCCTCAGACGCACGCCGAGTTCCTCGAGGACTCGCGCGTCGTTGGAGCGCGCCGCGGCGGCGGCGTCGTCGTTCGAGACCCTCCGGGTCGCGCCGTCCCCGACGCGTCAGGGTCGTTCGCCGAGCTCCGCCGCCGCGAAAAGCGAACGCCCCGGAGACGCGCGTGTCGTTATCTCGTCACTCGTCGCCGGCGCCGCTACCGTCGCGGGCGGCGTGAACGGCGTCGCGAAGGAGAACCAGGATTCGTTTTTCTTCGTCGACGGCGGAGCGGCCGCGCCCGGCGACTTCGCGGCGGGGGTCTTGGACGGCCACGGCGCGGACGGCGCGCGCGTGTCAAAGTTCGTGTGTTCGAAAATCAAAGCCGCCCTTTCGCGGTACTTTTCGTTCGTTACGAACGTCGACGGAACGAACGAAAACGAAACGCGTTCGCGAACGTTATATGGCGGTGTAGGCTCGGCGGCGTTGGCGTCGCGCCGGCGCGAGGCGAGAAACGACGAAAGAGAGAAACTCGAGGACGTTTTGGCAACCGCGTTTTTTGACGCGGATAAAGCGCTTCGCTCTTCGCCGCGCGGGAGCTTCGATCACGAGGAGTCCGGGTGCACGTGCGTCGTGGTCGTGCGGAAGGGGGACTTCCTGATCACCGCCAACGTCGGGGACAGCCGCGCCGTGTTGGCGTCCGAAGCCAAAAAAGAGAGCGCTCTAAAGAGCTTTTCGACGACAAAAAGCGTGTCGTTCGGCGCGAATCGTCGTTCGATGAACGAAACGCCGTCGCTCGTTCTCGCCACGGATTTGTCTTCGGACCACAAGCCGGATCGTTCAGACGAAAAGGCACGGATCGAGCGAACGGGTTTCGGATGCGTCGAACGCGCGCGCGATGGCTTTTTCGGGTTCGCGGGGCCGTACCGCGTGTGGCGAAGTGACACTTCGCCGCGAAGCGGCGGACTCGCCGTGAGTCGCGCGTTCGGGGACACAAAGTTGGCAAAAGCGGGCGTGACTCCGACGCCGGAGATTTCCGCGCACGATTTGCGTTCGGCCTTGGAAGAACGAAGACGTTTTGGCGTGGACGGTGACGTTAAAGACGCGCCTCTGTGCGTTATTTTGGCGTCCGACGGGGTCTGGGACCACGTCTCGTCCGAGGCGGCGGCGATCGCGGCGGCGGGCGCGTTTGCGACGAGCGCGCGTCATTCGCAATCTACGAAAGCCGGAGCGGACGCGCTCAAGGTCCAGGCTGCGGCGGACGCCATCGCGGCGAAGGCGGTCGCGGGGTGGCGCGGCGCCGCGAACGGGGGGTACAGGGACGACATAACCGTCGTCGTCGTGCCGCTGGCGCGGTAGTCTAGTCTTTCCGCCGATTTTAGTTTTTATTTTAGTGGAACGTTTTTTTTGTCCACGCGCGGTCTTCTTTTACAACGCACACGCTCGTCATCGTCGCGTCGGTCGCTGCTCGGTCTCTCGACGAACATCTCCCGCTCGTCCGGGCGTCGAACGTCGCGCGTCTCAGCTGTTCCAGTCCGCGATCCTCTGCTCCGCCGCGCGGTCGTCCGCGGCGCTCTGCTGACGCATCTTCGCCTGCGCCTTGTGAGCCGCCCGGCCTCCCGCGGATTGCTCGAACCTCGAGTGTCTCTGCTCCGCGGCGTACCGCGCCTGCTCGCGCGCCGCCTGAGAAGCCTCCCGGTCCTCCTCCTCGCGGAGCAGGCGGGTCGCCTCGTCCTCGGGACAGCAGCACGAGAACAGTCCGCCCATCGCGCGCCTCGTTGTGCTGAGAGAGCCGCGGAGCGCCCCCACGAACGTCGAACGAGAAAGACTCTCGGGCGGTCCAATTTTTTTCACTCGAGTCCGACGTGGACTGCTCTACGCGCGAACTCCGGAAACCTCGACGCACCGTCGGCGACGCGAGCATGTCGCGCGCGGTGTTCGCCCCTCCATCGAGCGCGACACGCGCCTCGCGCGTCCCCGCGTCGAGGCGCGCGCGCCCCGATACGCGACGGGCGGTCGGCGTCGCGCGCTCGTCGCCGGACCGCGCGTCGAACGTCGCGGATGCCGACGCCGTCCCTCTCGGACGTCGTTCCGTCGCGTCCGTCGCGCTCGGGAGCCTCCTCGCCGCCTCGGCGTTCTCAACCGCGCCCTCGCGCGCGGTGGAGAACGCCAAGCGCGCCGCGGGGGACACCGGCGAAGGCCCGTTCTGCGATTACACGCAGACCCTCCCGTGCGACGAGTATCCGCAGTACTCGCGAACGGACGGGGGGCTGCTTTTCCAGGACCTGCGCTTCGGCGAGGGCGCGTTTGTGGAGCCGGGCAAACGCGTCGTCGTCGACTGGGACGCGTACACCTTCTACCTGTCTCACGTCGTGCAGGCGCGCAACCTCCCCAAAGGTGGGGACTTCGACGGGGAAAACGAAAACGCCTTTCTGCGGTTCGTCCCCGGGGACGGAACAGTGATCCCCGCGTTGGACGAAGCCGTCGCGGGGATGCGCGTGGGAGGCATCCGGCGATTCATCGTCCGCCCCGATTCGTTTTCGTATCCGGGCATATTGACGAAAAGAGGCGGTCGCTTCGACGAGGGCGTCGGCCCCGTGCCCGCGAGCCTCTCCGGGCGACGCGCGCTGGAGTTCGTGCTCAGGAACACCGCGAACGTGGACAAGAGCTTGCTGTTCGACGTCGAGGTACTCGCCGTGGAGGGCGACGGGAGCGTCGGGTTCCGACGCGGGCCGGGCGCGTGGGCCGAAGGCGTTCAAAAAAAGCTGAGCTAATTATTAGTAACCTCGTATCGTAACGGAGGCGCTTATTGTTCCGAACAGCGTCGGATGGTCCGTTCGCCTTCTTCGCGTAACGTCGTCTATCGCATCTACCTACCGGGCGATTTTTTCGCCCCCTACCTTCGTACCGCGCAAAAGGCGGTACTTCTTCCCAATCTACCAGAACGGACACCAGCCGATGTACGACTGGCACAAATTCTCGTGGCTCGTCGCGGCGACGATGAGCCGCTGGACCTGCGCGTCCACGCCATCCGGAGTCGAGTTCTCGACATCCTCCGGCGCGCCGCGACCGTCTCCGCCGCGCGCGCCAGGGGACACCCTCCCGCCGGCCCTCCCTCCGGCGTGGTGCCCACCGGGCGCGCCCGCGAGCGCCGAGCCGGGCGCGCCGTCGCGACCGGTGAGCTTGTGGCTCATGCGACGCATCACGCTCACCGCGCGGTCGTTGAGAACCTCGTTCGCGTCCACGTTCAGACCCTCCACGGCGTCTAAAGCCGTGACCCGCCCGCGCTGGAGCTCGGACGCCGCCGCGTACACCGTCTCGGGCGCGACCGAGGTCTCGGACTCCGGGTTTTCCGAAACGCGTTCGTTGTGTTCGGAGGGTTCGCCGTGAGACGGATCGGTTACATCGGTCGCGTCGGGCGTTCGAGCGGGTTCCGGGTTTTCACCCGCGCGCAAAGACGCGTCTCCGCCGGCGTCCCCGGGGACGTCCCCGGAAATCTCCTTCGTCTCCGGGACGGTCTCCAGCGGCGGCGTCTTCGGGCCGCCGTCCCCGGGGACGTCCCCGGAACCGCCGTCGCCCTCGAACGGCGACGTCGGCGGCGTGACGTGTGGCGAGGTCTCTTTCGAGTCCGACCCAGACGCGACGCTCGACCCCGCGTCGCCCGGGCCCGGCGTCGCCGCCGGCGTCGGCGCGTTGGAGGAGGTGTGCACGGCGGAAACCGCCATGACGCCCGCGCCGGTGTACTCGTTGGCGTTCTCGCCCGGCGCGGTGGTGTTCAAAAGGCGCCAGTTAATCAGCGGGTCGTGCACGAACGCCTCGAGCATGGCCATCACGGAATCCTTGTTCCCGCGGAGCACGGCCATGACGCCCTCGCACGTGCTCCGAAAGTTGCCCTCGATGCCGCTCACCTCCATGGCGCGCACGAGCATGCGCGTGAGGCGGAACGGGACGCGCTCGGGGAACTTCTCGCGGTGCATTGAAGCTTCGAAGCAGTCGCCGAAGTCGATGTGTAACAGCTTGCCGGAGTACCGATCGAGCATCAAGTTGGACGGGTGGCGGTCGCCCAAGCCGAGCAAATACCCCACCATCGACATCGTGGCTAACGAACGCGTGTACGTCGTGCGGCGGTCCAGCCAAACCTCCGACGAACGCGACTTGAGCCACAACACCCTCGCCAAATCGTTTCCAGGCGTGTTCTCCAAAGCGTGCTCGAAAACCTCAACCTGCGAGGAACGCGATCGCGATTGTGTACGAGACGGGTCGAACGGTCAGCGAAGAAAAAGGCGCCAAAAAGGGAAAAGAAAAAAGAAAAAAGAAAAAGGGCCAAAAAAAACGCGGCGGAGAAACAACAAAAAAACCGCGCGTACGCGTCTCTTCGCTCAGTCCCTTAGATGTTCAATCCGCCCTCACCGACGCCGCGGCGGTAAGCCACAGCGATTCAGTCGATGTGTGTGGTCGCATCACCGCGAAGGTCTTCGACGCGCGCGTCTCCGCGCTCGTGGCGAAAGAGAAAAAACCGCCGGGGAGGATTTTCACTAAAAAAAAAAACGTACCTTGTTGACGAGCGGCAGGTGGTCGTAGTCGGGTGCCATCGCGAGCATCAGCCTTTGTTCCAAATTCAGGGGCACCTTGTGCGCGTCCCTGTGCTCGCGAATAAGCGCGTGTAAAGTGTCGCAGTTGGGAACCCACCCGATCAAACCGCTGTTCGGCGAGAGCGGCACAACCGCGTAGCGCGCGATTGATAAATCCCGCGCCGACGTGCTCGGCGTGTTGGCGAGCAACGAGTTGACTAACCCGAAGAGCTGCATTACTCTTTCGTCTTGTCGTAAATCCTCGTGGCCTTTTAATAGGTACCCGTAGTCTTTCCCATCAGAGCCGTGAATGTGTAACCTTCGCGGTCGTTGTTTCGACGTGATGACGTGCATCGTAGGCGCGAACCCCGCGATGGTTGCCGAACCGCCGTACCCCCCAGGCACCCCAGGCGCGTAGTTCCCCGGGACGCATAATTCTAAAGATTTCGCGCTCAAAAGCCTCGGACTCACGTACTTCAACTCCAGGGTCGTCAACGACGGTAACTGCTTGTTTATGCGCTTGAACACGTGGTAATAAAGGTCCCAGGCTTGGTTTAATTCTTCTTCCCGTCCAGTTTCCCGGTACTTGCGACACCACTCGTTCGCTTCCCGTAACTCGCGCCCGTACGTCTGCGCGAAGGAAATCTCGTGCAGAGTTTCGGCGCCCAAGCGCTCGACGATGTGGTGCAACGGCGCTAACACGCGAAGCATGCCGTCCACGTTCTGCTCGCCGAAATATAATTGCGACGCTTCTTCCAAAGCTTCGTGCCAGGCTTCGTGCCACAAAATCGCGACCCTGATCAGCTCCAGCGAAACAACCTGCGCTTGTTCGACTAACAGCGCGGAGTGCCGCCGTAAGTTCTCGAGCACAGCCGTCGCCGCGCCTCTTCTCGACGCGCTTTGCGATTTGCACGCCACCAGTAACGGGTACAGTAACGCTTGCGGGTGTTGCCGCCCGACGCGGACTAACAGCTGGTGAATCAAATTCCGCACGGGTACGGAGTTGGAATGAATCCTCGCCACGATCTGCGGAATCACCGCGAGCCACGTGTCGATCGACACGTGCCCGAACCCCTCCACCAGCGCGGCTTCCACTTCAGGCGCCGCGCCGTGGTTGAACCACAGCGTCAGTAAACGCAAAATGTCCTGCAACGACCCGGATTTGCCCTTGCGCGCGTCCGCGCCGCCCAGCGCCACGGAGCGGAAGAAACCGGAGATGGCGGGCGCGACGTGTCTGTTCGCCGCGTTCGCGGGGCCCACGCGAGCGTACTGCTCCATCGCCGCGGCGTTGAACAAAGCCCAGTGGTGCCAAGCCTTGGCCCAACGCGCGCACGCGTCCGTCGCGAACCGAAACGCGGTTAAAACGTCGGTTAAAGTCGCGTCGTCCAGCTGGCCCTCCGCCAAAGCCCAGCGCCACTGACCTAAACGCAAAAAAGCGCGAGCCACGAGCTTCGCGGGAGGCGCCTCCGCCGTGCCCAAAGACGCGGCGGCGGAGGTGGCTCTGATGTTTTTGTGCGGTTTTAGTAGTAAGGTAAGGGGGGTTTGGTTTTACAGTGTCAGAGACATGTAGGCGTGGACGAAGAAAAAAGCTAGGCTCCCGAGACTCGGGAGAGCGCGAAGACAGTCGTCGGACGAAGCGCGAAAAAAGCGTTCGCGACGAGAAAAACGTGTCGTCGCGTCGCGAGACGTCGACGTTCACAAAAAAAAACCCGTTTCGCGACTCGTTTCTCGCGCGAGTCAGTGTAACTATGACATAAAAGCTCTCAGCGAACGCGCCGCGACACGAATGTCGGGTTCGGCGGCCCCATCAATCTTTGGAGGTGACATCACTCTCGCGCGAGGAGAAACGAACCGCGCCGACGCCGCGAACCGCGAGTCTCAAAAAGCGAAAAAAAAAGAAAAAAAAAGGGGTCCCGTTTGTTTCTCGAGACGACGAAAAAAAAACGTCTCGCGCGAGCGTACCTGAGCTCGCCGACGAGCGACTGCAGCCTCGCGAACGCGTCCCTCCTGTTCCCGAGCGCCCACTGGTGCTTGACGTACGCCAGCATGACGTTCGGTTGGCCCGATCCCGCGCCGTACCCGGGCGCACCGGGCGCGCACCGGCTCGGGTCGTAATCCAACAGCCGAAGCAAAGTTCTGTGCGCCTGCCTGGCTCTGCCGGCTTTGCGGTTGAGCGACGCGAATTTCAGCCACGTCTCGGTTTCCTCGCGCATCGGAAGCGCCAACGAGCGCACGGCGAGAAGAGCCTGCCACACCTCCACTTTGCGCTGGACGCCGTAGATGCGCTCGCGCCACATCGCGCGGATCAACGACCGGCGTCGTTGAGCGGACATAGAGTCGCCCACGTTCGCGGTCGAACCGAACGCGCCGGCGAGAGGCGCGGAGAGCGCGAACGATCCGTCATCCGCGCCTCCGTCTCCGCGAAAGTCCAGAACGCGCCCGAGTTCGGCGTACTCCAAAACCTCCTCCAACTCGGTGAGCTGTTGGACGCGAACCATCCCCCCGTACGACCGGTCGTAGCTCTCCGTGACCAGCGCGGCGAGCTCTTTGCCGAGGTGCTCGCGCGCGGCTCGTATGCGTATACGAGCCTCTTCGACGTCGCCTCGACGCGTCGCGAGCACGGCTCGGAAAAACTCGACATCCGCGGCGACGCCCCCCGCGACGCTCCCCGTCGGCGAAAGCGAGTCGTCGTCTAACCCGAGGGAAGAAGAGCCATGTGACGCGTCGGGCTCGCCGTATGCGTTCTCCGCGTCGCGCGCGATCCGAGAAGAGACGTAGAGACCGTTTCGTGCGATGTTGGAAACGTCCGCCGTGTTGGAAACGTCCGCCGGGCTCGGGATCGCCGCGCAGTACGTCTCCATGCGGCGCCAGTCGCCGAGGTGCCAAGCCGCCTGCGTGGCGAGCGGCGCCATGCGCGCGCGGAGCGCCGCGTCCGCCGGCGAGATCTTTCCGGCGTTCGTCTCGCCGTCGCCTTGATGAGCCTTCTCGTCGGGAGAAGCCCGCTCATCGGGTTTCGTCTCGCCGGTTCCCGATCCGCCGGTTCCGATCGTCGAATTCGTCTTCTCGCCCGCGTCCCACTCGCGCGCGCAGAGGCGCCCGAGCGCCTCCCACTCGGCGAGCGCGGCGAGGCATCGCATCTGCCCGAGCGTCGCCTCGCGCCGCGCCTCGGCGGCGGTTTCCTTCGCGCGCAACGCGGTTCTTTTCCGCGCCATGGAGTGCTCGCGGCTTAAACGCTCGCGCTCGCGCTCCGCCGGCGAGAAGAGCGCCGAATCGATCCCGACGTTCCCTCGGCGCCGCCCGAAGCTCCCGCCGCGCTCGCCGCGTCCGGCGGCGGCGCCGGAGGCCAAATCTCGCTCTCGCGTATCGCTCGACTCGAGCGCGCTCGCGTGTTCTCGCATCGCCGCCTCCGCCTGCGCGGCTTTGCGCCTGTGCGCGTCGAGCGCGTTTTCCCACTGCCCCAGTTTCTCGTACCACCCCTCTTTGATTTCCAAACGTAAGTGCGCCTGCGCGTACACGAGCACGCCCATCGCGGCTTCTGGTAGCTGTAAACGGTTGTTGATGGCGATGATCGCCTCGACGCACGCGCCGGGAGCCGTCACGAACTCCGTCTCCTTGTAGTGCAGCGCCTTGGCGTACGCGCGACAGCGCTCGGCGATGGCGCCCAAAGTCCTGGCCTCCACCGGCAACGGCCTTTCGTCGTGCTCGCAAAACTCCGCCAAGTTGAGCAAAGTGCCGACGATCTCGGGCGGAATCGTGTGCGACCCGAACGCGCTCTCCAGCGCGCGCACTAACCCGTCGCGGCCGTTCTGGCTTAAGCCGGACCAGCACGACGCGAACGACGCGCAAAACAAATCGCGCGCCGTCCTCGGGCGCGTCGACGCGAGTTCCAGGCACGCCCTCAGCGCCGGGCTCGGGGATTGGCGTAACATCTCCACGGAGAGGTGTCGCATCCACTCCAGCCAGTCTTCTTTCGTGGACCGGCTGGAAGAATCGAACGCGCGACGGAGCGCGAACTCGTCCACCGTGAACGTGCCTACGCCGAAAGGCCCCGAGGCGTCGAGCGGACTCGCGAGGCTCGGCTGAAGCGGCGAAAACGCGTTGGGGTCGAGCTCGGGCGATCTTCCGCCGTAGTGCGACCCCTCGCCCCGCCCGGAACCCCCGCGGTACACCGAGTCGCCCGCGGCGTACTCCACGCCGGGCGTGCGCGACCGCGTGCCCGCGCCGCCGCGGCTGTTCAGCTCGTACATCGCCTCCGCCTCGCGCGACGCGCGCAACGCCAGGTTGGCGAACCCGGAGGTCAACGCGGTCTGCCCCGGGGGGGGGTGGAGCGCGCTCCCGCTCGTCGCCGCAGCCAGGGGGGGCTGGAGCGTGAACGGCGTTAACGCCTCGCCCGCGGCGGTACCTCCTCCTCCTCCGACGCCTCCTCCGACGCCTTTCCGTCTCTCCAACGCGTCCGCCACGCGCTCGAACACCGGGTCTCTTAAGTTCCTCTTCTCCATCACGCGCCGCGTCATCGGCACGAACAACGCGAAGTCGTCCCCGAGCGCGTGCGCCATCGCGCTGAGCGCCGCCAGCGCGGGCGCTCTCAGTTCGTCCACGTCGCCGTCCAACACGCGAAGCAGCGGGTGCGCGACGGCGGAGGCGTGGCCCGACAGCTGCGCTCTCGGCAGAAGCGCGGCGAGCGATCGTAACGTCCGCGCACGTATCGGCGTCGGCACGGACGCCGCGACGTTCGGGCGGAATAGTCGCACCAGCGCGGGTAACGCCAAGTGCGTGTGTTCGTCCGCGGCGCTCCCGAAACTCTCCAAAGCGCGAAGCGTCGCGGGGACGGCTTCGTACTCGCCGCTGCGCTCGGCGTCGGCTAAAACTCCGACGACTCGCGGTAAAATCTCCGGGAGAACCGCGCGGAAGTCGTCGTGCAACGCCGCGGCGAGCGCTTCTAACAGGCGGAGGCTTTGCTTTAACAGCGGACCCGCTTTGCCCCAGAACCGCCGTATGACGTCCAAAATCTCATCCAGGTACCGCCGGATGTGCCCCTTGACGACGCCCACCAAAACCGCGAGCTGCGCGTACATGAACTCGCGCGACGAATCCTCGCACTCGCGGATGACGCGCAGAATCGTCGGCACCGTGGCGGGCAGGTACGGCACGCACTCCGTCATGCCGAGCGATTTGAAGATGTACATCACGCTGCGCGTCACGGCGTGGTGTCTGCTCGAAGCGCTCGGGTCTCGCAAAACGCGCAGAAGCGCGTTGAGAGCCACGGAGGGGTAAAACGCATCCGACGCGGTCGTGAGGTGGCGCACCGGAATCGGGTCGTTAGCTCCGCCCGAGCCGTCGCGATCCACGTTCTCGTCGTCGTCGTCGCCGCCGTCGTCCGGTTCGTCCGCGGCGCCGCCGCCGCGGAGGTCTCGACTCTCGCGGCGCCGTTCGGTGTCGCGGAAACCGTCGGTTTCGTTAAAAACCCCGGCGTCCGCGCGGTCCGTCTTCGCCGCGCTCATCCGGAACCCCTCCGCGTCGCGCTCCGTCTTCTCTCTTCCAACGCCTCGGACGCCCTCCATCGACAGCAAGCCTTGCCCGTGCAGGCGCTCCTCGTTGTCCTTGTGCGCCAGGGGATCCAACGCGCCCAGAACGCCCAGCGTGCGCAGCGTCTGCGCGCGCGTCTCGCCGCTCTCCTCGGCGAGGACACGCAGGAGTAAACGCAACAAGTGCGGGTGCTCCGCGAACGGAGCCGGGCCCGCCGAGCCCGTCGCCTCCGCCCACTGCCCGAGGGTCACCACCGCCGTCGCGCGCGTCGCGCCGAACCGAACGCCGTCGATGACGAGCGGAAGAATCTCGTCGGCGTATAAACGCATGCCCTCGGCGCCCACCTGCGCGATCTCGCCCATCGCGCCGAGCACCGCCGCGCGCTCCTTCGCGGGCACCGCGGTTTTCGCGAGAGCGCCCTTCGAGGACCCGCCGGCGTTCACGGAACCGGACGAAGCCAAGCCCAGGGCGCCGCCGGAGACGCCGGGAACGCCGGCGAGGACGCCCTCGCGAGCGTGCGTCGCGGAAACGCCGTCCGCGGCGCCGAGCGCGCCGGCGCCGGCGCCGGCGGACTGCCCGTCCGCCCCGGGACCCGCCGCGGCCGCCGCGGCGTCCCCGACGCGGGCGTCCCCTGCGTCCCCGACGCGGGCGTCGTTCACGTCGCCGCCGTCTCCGTCTCCCCGCGCGCCGAGGCCGACGGCGTCGCGCGCGGCGTTTGGATCGTCGCCGAGCTTGTCTCTGGATTTCGCGCCGCGCGCGTTTGCTTTTTTGGCGGCGCCGGCGTCCGAGACGCGCAACTTGGCGACGAGCGCGCGGAGCACGGGCGCTATGTACGGCGCGACCGTCCTGGGGACGGCTCTGGTGAGGGTCGCGATGAGCCTCGCGGACTCCTCGCGCAGATGCGACTCCGCGGAGTGCTCGAGCTCGGCGATGAGCTGCAGCAGGTGCCTTCTGAGCGCCGGCAAGGCGTACGCCGGGTTGCGCGGCGCTAAGCGCCCCACTAACCGAATGGCGATGAGTCGGACCTCCGGGTTTTCGTCGTTGAGCGCGACGAACAAAGCGCGAAGGCTCTCCGCCTGGCCTAAATGCCCGTCCGTCACGACCGACGGCTTGCAGAAGGAAGCGAGCACGGCTTTGCGCACGCCAGAGTCGAGGTCGCTCACCGCCACCGCGAGGAGACGCGAGACGATGAACTCCTCGACGCTCGCGCTCCACCCGCCGGATTTAGGGTAACCCGTACGCCGGTTAGTGTGGGTCCCGTAAACGTTCACTCCGCTCAAACGCGTCGCGCGTTCGTCTCCGTTCAAACCTCCGTTTCCGTCTCTCGAGTCGAGCAGACGACAACACGCGAGCGCGGCTTCGCGCCGCGTCGCGGCGTCTTCGTCGTCCAGAAACTCCACGACGCGTTTGCGCGCGTACCCGAGACTCGATATCGAACCCTCCGTTTTGAAAAATGGAAACGTGCCCAGCGTCCGTAACGCCAAACGCACGCGCGCGCGGTGAAACTTGAGCGCCGCCGCGTCGCGATCCAGAGATTTGATCTCCGCGTTTTTGTGTTTCCTTTTAGTCTCGAGTCTCGATCCTACGCCTTTGGTCGGTGACCCGGGCGTCGCGGTGCTGGAACTCGTCGCGTTCGTCGTTGGTTTCCTCGAGAACGACCCCCCCGACGCGAGCGCGCCGAGGCGGCTCCGCCGCGGCGTCGAGTCTGCGCTCGTTTGATCTGTCATCGCGGATCGGTCTTCAGAGAGGCTCGTGGAAGACGAATCCGGATTTGTGGTTTCGTGTTCGCCGAAGAACCCGCTGGAAAAAACGCGTCGCAGTTTCGAGAACGAGCCCGTCGAGCCGAGGGAGGCGCTTCCCGCGGCGCGACTCGCGTCCATTCGGCTCCCGAGACGTCCGCGTTCGACCCGGTCTCCGCGCGCGTCGTGCTCGTCGCCGGCGAAGCGCGCGCCGACGAGCTCGGCGCGCTCGACTTTGACCCGCGTTCGACCTTCGACCGCGTCGCCGCGATCGGCGCCTCGGCTTGTCTCCGTCGACCCCCGCAGCGCCTCGGAGATGGCGTCCACCAGTCTTCGGGAGATGCTGGGCGCCGTCTGCGGCAGCGCCTCGGCGAGCGACGCGAGCGCGGCGACGAGCGGCGCGGTGAGCCCGCCGGCGAACAGAAACGGCATCAGAGCGCGCGCGTGCGGTTCCCACGGCGCGCCGACGCTCTTGGCGAGCGCCCCCACGCACAGAAACGCCTCGGCGGCGCCGGGCTCGCGCGCGGGCGCCGGGCGCAAGCCGTTTTTCGTGGGAGGCGCGGTCGCGGCAACCGCGAACGCCTTCTCCATCGCCGCGCACGTCTCGCGCATAGAGGCGGCGATCTCGGGGAGGTATCGCTCTAACGGTTTCCGGTGGTCCAATCGGCGCAGGTTATCGGAAGAACCGCCGGCGGTTCCCATCGCGTGCACGCTGGACTGCGACGTGATGCGCGCGAGCGACCCCGTGAAGCTACTAAAGCCCGAAAGGGAACCGGCGCGGCGGTGGGTCCGGCGGTGGTCCGCGCTCGGCGACGCGGGCGAGACGCGCGCGCGATCGGCGTCTGACCCGGAGACCAACCTCCCTTCGGCGAAGGCTCCGCGGTCGCGCCCCGAGCCGCTTCCCTCGCCGACGCCGTACTCGTCCGGTTCCGTCGCGGGACCCGTTCGCGCGGCGCCCTTGAACCTCAAACCGCCCGCGCTCGATCGGTCGTCGCTTTGAAACTCGCTTTGAAACGAAGCGGCGCGGGTCACGCGCCGCGGCGACCCGCCGGGGGAACCGTACGCGCCCGCCGACGCCGCGCGCGTTTGCTCTCCGTTCGCGGCGCGCTCGGCGGCGCCCGCGTCGGTTTCGTCCGCGGCGGCGAGCGCCGCGGCGACGTCGCCGATGGCGGTGAAGCCCGCGTCTCTTTCGGCTTGGTTTTTCAAACAAGAGAGCAGTAAACGCATCGAGCGCTCCAGGTAGCTCTCGGTGAACCGCTTCGGGGAGAACGCGGCGAGTTTCGGGACGAGCTCGAGCACGGCGCGGCGCACGATTTTCTCGCGCGACTCGTGCAGACCGAGCACCGTCTCCGCCACTTCCTTGTACCGCGACAGCATGAACTCGCCGGTGTGCCTCAGGAGCTCGCCGAACGCTAAGAGCGACCCGTGCTGCGACTCGATCGACCCGGGAGGGGTCACGGTCGAGACCCCTCCCGGACCGCTCGCGTGAGACGACGCCGCGTTCTTTTCGCCGCTTCCCTTTAACGGACTCGCCGTCGACCCGCTCAGACCCGCGCCGGTCATACCGCTCTCGATCCTCTCGCCGGGGCTCTTCAGCCCGTTCTGCGTCTCCTCGTACAGGCGGTAGTACCACTGCACGCGGTAGCGCGTCTCGCGGCGCTCTATGACCACCAGGCAGGCGCGCAGCGCGCGCACGGCGGCTTGGCGCACGAACAGCCGCGAGTCCCGGAGCGCGGGCCACACGGCGTCGATGAAGGATGAGATGTGCACGTTGAACACCTCGGGCGCGTGCTCGGCGAGCTCGCGAAGCACCAGCACGGCCGCGTACCGACGCGCTTCGCCGCCTCCGCCACGAGAAGACGAAGAAGACGAAGAAGACGAAGATGAAACGAAACCGTCCGCGTCGGCTCTGAGCCACTCGACGCACCGCTTGACTTCTCGGTCGGCGATGCCCGCGGTGAGCGCGCCGCCGACGCGCGCGATTTTGCCAACCGCCCTCGCCGCCGCCTCCGCCAGCACGGGCTCGCAGGTCACCGTGAAGACGTCCCGCAGATACGTCGCGAAGCGGTTCATCTTGTTCGCGGTCTCGCCGATCTTCGCCTCCGTCAGCTGGTCCACCGCGTACACGCCCGCCAGACGCTTAGCGACGTCCGTCGACTGAATCAGCCGGTGCACGCGCCGGTACATGTCGCGAGCGTACTTGGCAAACGCCTCGCTCGACGTGTCGCGAGCCTCCGCCTCGACGTGCTCTCGCAGAGAAACGCCCACCGCGCCGCCCGCGCCGGCGAACTCGCGACCGTAACCACCGGAACCGCCGCGCGTTTGGAACGCGTTTCGCGACGAAAACGAAAACGAAGCGTCGTAATTCGACGCGTCGAAAAACGTCGCGTTTTTGTTTTTGTTCGCGGCGTTCGCGGCATCCGCCGTTAAAACGCCGCCGTCCGCCGCGTTGACGGCGTTTAAATAACCGCCCGGAACCAAAGAGGGGGCGTTAATAAACGACGCGTCTCCGACACCGAGACCCGTGTCTCTGTAGACGCCGCCGCGGCCCGAGCGCGTGAGCGAATGAAGCGACGCCCGGTAGATGGCATCCGTCGCGTCGTCGAAGGTATCGCGCGAACGCGACTCGTACGCGTTGTGCCCTGTGCCGAAGCCGAACGAAAAATTAGCTTTGTTCGTGCCGCCCATAGCGTTCGTCCGGGTGGCAAACCCGCCGTACGCGCTGTATCTCTCGTCCTCCTCGTCGGAGTCATCGTCCTCCACGCCGTCTAAGTCTTTGGCGATTCCGGTACTTCCGATGATCTCGCGCAGCCAGTCTCGTTGGCGACTTCGCGACTCGCGGTTTCGCGTCCCGAGACCGAGAGTGCTGCTCCACCGGTCGCGAGGTCCGGCGCGGCGCTCGCTCCGCCCGCCGACGCCCGAACGATTCACCCTCTGCGCGCTCGCGTTGACCAGCTCGTTGAGCAGCTTGTCCAGCGTGTCCGCGGCGGCTTCGGCGGGTTTTTTACCTCCCGATGACACGCCACGGCCTCGAGGCGAGCGGTCCGCGCTCGGCGACCGCCGCGCGTCCCCGTCGAGCCGCGCCTGCGTCGAGGCGAACGAACCGGAAGTCGAGGGCACACCGGATTGGCCGCGATCGGACACCCAGGGCGATGCGGTGGACGCCATCGCGTCTCGACCGCCCCGCGCCGCGGAAGCCGCGCGCGCGCCGTAAACCCCCCGAAGAGTCGCCCGAAAACCTGACGCGCGAAGTTAACCCCGGGCGAGATTCTCGAGCGCGCCTCAGGCCAGGCCCGCTACCCGCGCCGGGTCGGGACCCACGCGCGCCGAGCCGCTTCGAACGCGTTGGGACCTCACCCGTCCGCGACGCGTGCGAACGAGGAGAGGCGCCGCGCGCTCGTGTTTCGCGCGTGACGTCCAGCGCGGCGGCACGACGCGAGATTGACGTTGAGCCTCTCTGTGTCCGTCGCGAGATCTCTGAAGCGCAAGAAAAGGGCGCCGAGAAGCGAAAAGCGCGGCGGATGCGTCTGTGGAGGTTGTTTTTTTTTTGGCGCGCGACTTGTTGCGTCGTGATGAACAAAAGAGACGCGCTCCTCCGAGCCTCCCCTCCGCCTTTTTCGCGGGGAGGCTCACTACACTGACCTTTTTCGCGTCATCACTACACGTCGTCCACGACGTACCCCTCTCTCCACACCCAGGTCGCCACGAGCGTGGTCCCGTCCGAGTTGATTTCGGTGGACGTGAACGAGGGCTCCCCCGCGTCGGCGTCGTCGTCGCCGTTTTCGGTTTTCGTCATCGTCGTCGTCGCGCCCGCCACGAAACGCCCGTCGCATTCGGGCAACCCCCGCACTTCCGCGTCGACGGTTATGAACTCGTACGCGCACCGCAGGCCGGGATAGGAAACGCTCGTGCGGTCGATTTTGGAAAACGTGACGGACGATTCGTCCAAAGTCACGAGTCGCGACGACGAAACGCACGACGCGTCGTCGTCGCCGCGTCGGTCGACAAAACTGTCGGTTGTTTTTTTCGTCACCAAACAGCTTCCGAGTTCCTCCGACACGGCTCTAAACGCGGCGTCGCGCCAGTCTTCGTCTCGCATGAGTTTCTCGCTGAGAGGCGTGCCGCGCTCGCGGACACGCCCGTCGCTCCACTCCTGCCGAGCCTCGATCAAGACTCGGCCGTGTGCGTCCCGGATCAGCAGCCGAAGCACGCGGACTCTGCGTTCGGCGAGTTTTCGCGTTTTCGTCTTCGTCGCGTCCTCGTGCATTTCGTTTGCCACCAAACTGGTCTCGCCGCGCGCAACCTCCCTCGCCAGCTCCGACAACGATTTCGCGTCGTTCGAAGCGGACGCGAACGCCGCGGGGTCGACGCCGTGCGCGCGCAACCACGCCGCGAGCGAGTCCAGGGAGCCGCCGGTCCAGGACGCCGCGTCCTCCGGCGGCGCGGCCGAAGGCGCCTCGGAGCGAGTTTTGGCGCGCGTCGACATCGAGACGCGACCACCTCGACCGCCCGCGCAGGTCGACGTAGATGTCCACGCCGTTCGCCGATGCTCGGCGCGTCGCGATGAAGCGAGCGCGCGGGCAATCCGGTGAGTCGGGCGAAAACGGAGCGCGTTTGATGCCCGCGTCGTCGCGGCCGCGCAAGCGCGCCGCGCCAGACACGAGGCGCGCCACATGTGCGAGCCGAGCCCTCGAGGCTCGTTCGTTAGAACACTCTTTGGGCTTCCTCCAGCTCATCAGCAGCGCTCTCCGAAACGACGCGGCGAAGACATGGCGTTCGGAAAGGCTGAACCGGGATAAACGACGGTCTATGACTCAAAGAAAACGAACCTCAGACGCGCTGCGCGCCAAAACGTTCCGGGTATTAGTACGCAACAAAGCGGCTTTCTGACACATTGAACGTAGTTACATCGTCCAAGGAAATTTGGATGCTTCGCCTCGCTAAGAGGCACCGATGGTCTAGTTGGTTATGACGTCTGCTTAACACGCAGAAGGTCCCCGGTTCGAACCCGGGTTGGTGTACTTTTGTTTTTTTTTGCGTTCCAACCGATGAAGCGCACGGCTTCATTTTGTCCTCGCCTCTCCGAAACCACGCACTCGCCCTCGCACGCGCCATGGCTGCCGCGACGAGCGCGCGGGTCGCCCTCCCGGCGGCGCACCGGCTTCGTGCCACACCGCGCGGGTGCGTGCGCTCGTCCTCTTCGTCGCGACCTTCGCCGCGTCCTCCCCGTCGCCAGCGCCGCGCGAGACGCCGCCATGGAAAGCGCGAGCGAGGCACCACGTGTCACGCGCTCGCGCGTTTTTGCCACGCGCTGACGCCCTGACCTCCCCGCCCCGAACGACAGACCCCGCCGCGCCTCGCGGCGCCGCGCCGCGGTCGCCGCCGCGCCCGCGACCTCTTCCCTGAGCTCCCTTCCCCCGGACGCGCCCTCGGACCCCCTCGCGGCGCTCGCCGGCGTGGCGGTGACGCGCGCGTCGGACGGCACGCGCGTCTCCGATTTCGCCGAGCTCGTGTCGCGCCGCGGCGCGGCGTCGCCGGCGCGAAAGACGCTCGTCTTCTTCATGCGCTCGTTCGGGTGATTCTTCTGCTGGGAGTTGGCCATACAACTCCGACGCGACCTGCTTCCGGTGTTGGAAGAAAACGGCGTTGACCTCGTCGCGGTGTCCATCGGTACCTTCGAGCGCTCGCGCGATTTCGTAAACGAAACCGGCTTCCCCGCCGATCGGCTCTTCGCCGACCCCGACGCCGCGGCGTACGAAGCGCTGCGCCTGAACAAGTCGCTGAAAAACTTCTCGCAGAAGAGCACGCCGGAGGGGATCATGGAGCGGTTCAGGAAAGACGGCGCCGCGGATCTGATCGGCGTTTTGAAAAGGTGGAAGCCGTGGATCCCGCCCAAGCCCGAACAAGGATTCCAACAAGGCGGCGCGTTCGTCTTTGACTTTTCCGACGAAGACGAACGTGAAAAAGACGGGAAAACCCTTTACCGGTTCTACGACCCGTCCACCGGCGTGAGCGCGCCTTTTGACGACATGCTTCTCGCCGCTGGTCTGGAACCGCTGGGCAGAGAGGTGAAACGCGTGCCGCGGGAAGAGCGCGAGAAGGCGCGCGCCGAGAAGCGGTGACGATTTTTGTTTTTTCCTTAGCGCGGAAAAAGAGACGCGCTAATAAACGACGCGCCCGCTCATCCGTTTTGGTACTCGTCCGCGAAGAATGACGCGCGCGCGCGCAAACTCGGTGAGGTCATCACCGACGCGCGCGCGCCGAACACGAGACCGCTCCTCCGAGAGCGGTTCGCGGGACGGGTACGCGGGACGCGGGACGCGGCGAGACGCGCATCGTAGCGACGCGAACGTACGATAGTTCTACAGAGAAGAAGTGACGTTTTTTAAAGGATTGCGATTCTTTTACACCGCCGCGCCTCCTTCGGCGGATGACTGACTCGCCGCGCGCGACCCCGCGCCGCGACGCTCAGTTGCCCGACGCGGCTTTCTGCTGCGCGACGCGCATCATGTACCTATTGGAAGAGGAAGTGGTTCGGGCGTCAGTCGCGAAGGTCTCTCCGCGCGAGGGAAGGCGTTTTTTGTGAAAAAAATCGAGCCTCGGCGTCGAGACCGGGAGCTCATCCCGTCCCGTTCACGCGCGGTCGGGTTGGCGATCATCGCGTGGGTTTTGGGGTTCGACCGAAGAGGGGCGCGGCCGTTCGACGCGCGGGTGCCGTTCGATTTGGGGCGGGGAGGACTTGACGGGCACGCCCGACCCCCGGGCGTCGTGCATCACGCGTTGTACGCACTCTTTGTACTGGCACTTCTCGTACACGTGCCTCTCGTGCTCGCACCGCCACGGGAGGAAGTAGTTCGCCTTCCTGCAATCGTTGAGCGGGATCAGGAGGTGCGCGCAGAAGTCCCGGTACGCGAGGTCCACCTTCGCATCACGCAGCTGCTCCTGCGTGGCGTGCATGGTGGAACCCATCGTAACGAGGAGGACGCCCGATGCGTGCACTCGCGCGTCGCGATGTGACGACACGCGGCAAGCGGGAGACGCTCCCTCTTCTTCATGCCGCACCCATGTCTCGGGTTCGAGTTCACTCTTGACTGAAATCGTCCGCAAACGTTATACAGGTTTGTTTGACTTGAATCGAGCTCCGACTCCTCCCAAACGGGTCTCCTCCGATGGTTTTCCGCGAGCGCGGAGCATAGCACGCGCGCGTCCAGGCCGGTGAACGCCTGCGACCGAGTGTGGTGCGCCGTCGAACGTCTGCACGCACGCGTGCGCAGGGGACAGAACGCGCTTGTACCGCGTGAATCCCCTCGCACGCGTCGCGCGCCGCGATCTCCGGAGACGAGACGCGGCGTCGCATTGCGTAAAACGACGTGCTAATTTAGGAACAGCACCGCGGCGGGTGGAATCGTTCGCGGGGGGCGTTCGTGGGTCGCCTCCGCGGTCCGGGATCTCACGCGCGCGGCCAGTGCGCGCGTAGACATCCGCGATGGCCGACGAGGAGGCCCCGAAGGAGGTCAAGCGGGATCCCGATGACATCCTGAAGGACTGGTTCAAGGCGCGCGTGGTGTCGTCGTTCAAGTGCAAGCCGGAAGCGGCCGATGCGTTGGTGAACAACGAGGCCTCGCGCGTCGCGGTGGAGACGTTCCTGAACAGCGAAACATGCCAGCGCCTGCTGGTGTTCTCCAACCCGGACCTCATGGCGGTGCGTGCCGCTCCCTGTCTCTTCTGTCTCTTGACGCGCTCGCGATCTACGCGTCGCGTCGGCGACTTCCATCGTCGTCCGGCCACATCGGCTCCGATCCGTTCGCGATCGCGCCACCGCGTGTTTCATTTTCGGACTCGTACTTCGTCGCGCAAAAGCGCGCGTCCGTCTCGTCCGCGACCGCACGTGACCTTCTCTGACGCCATCACGCCCGCACGTGACGACCCACGTCGATGCCCTAAAACCCGAAACCCATCGCGCGCAGGCCTTGAACCCCCCCGAGAAGTTCCGCAAGAAGACGCTGTGTTTCCTGAAGTTGACCGAGACGGAGCTGAGCCCGGAGAATGTCGACCGCGCGGTGATTTACGGCGACTTCGGCGACGTGCCCCTCGAGCACCTCTCCGTGTTGGCGAACGAGGTGTTTTTGCCGATGCTCACCAACCCCGCGAACCAGGTCGGGTGGCCGGAGGTGATCACCAAGGAGGTGGTGGAGAACCTGCACAAGTTCATCGCCAACGTGTACGTGACCATCGGCCAGACCAAGGGGAAGACGCTTCTCCCGCTCCCGCCCGCGGAGGCGGGGATGAGCTCGGGGTCCAGCGACGGAGGGTCGGTGGAGTCTTCTTCGCCCGGTAAGGAGAACGACGGGGAGAGGTCAAACGCGTTGGTCAACCCCAAGGTGGACTCGAAGACTCCCAAATCGGACGCCGATCAGATTCACGCGCTGGAAAGCGCGGTGGTCACCTGGACGCGGCAGATCAAAGGCGTGTTGAAAACCGACCCCGAGACGGCTCTGAAGGAGGGAAACCACCCCGGTCCTTTAGCGGAGCTGGAGTTTTGGACGGACAAAGCCGCGAACTTGAACGCGATCCACGAGCAGTTACGAGGCGCGCACGTCTTGAAAGTCGTCAAGGTGCTGGAGCTGACGAAATCCTCGTACTTCCCGGCGTTCAAACGCCTGTGCGAGGACGTCGGCAAAGCGCGCGTCGAGGCGAACGATAACGTGCGGTTCCTGAAACCGCTCGACCCGTACTTCCAGAAGCTTTCGTTCGGAGACGAGTTCCCTGCTCTGACGGAGCTGTTCCGGCCCATCATGCACAGCGTGCTGTTGGTGTGGAAGCACAGCGGCCACTACAACGCGCCCGGGCGCGTCGTCGTGCTGGTGCGGGAAATCTGTAACGACCTCATCGCGCAGTCGCGCGCGTTCGTGCAGGCTGAGGAAATCTTCAACGTCGAGCCCCCCGAGGCGGTGGCGAAGCTGCAGACCACTTTGCGGGTCTGCGGCGCGTTCAAGAGCCAGTACTTCGCGTACAAGAGCCGCACCGCCACGGAGACGCCGAAGAACCCGTGGCGGTTTCAAAACGCCGCGCTCTTCGCGCGGCTGGATGCGTTTTTAGAGCGGTGCCACGACATTCTGGACCTGACGAAAACGGTGCTTCAGTTCAACAAGCTGGAGCGCGTGGAGGTTGGAGGGACGCGGGGCAAGACTTTAACGGCTTCGGTGCAACAGATCTTTGCCGATTTCCAAGCCGCGGCGGAGAAGTTCCACGCGCTGGAGTACGACATTCTCGACGTCGAGGTTAAACGTTTCGACGACGACTTTTACGAGTTTCGCCGGACGGTGAAGGAGCTCGAGCGTCGTTTAGGGTCGATCATCATCCAGGGGTTCGAGGACTGCGCCACCGTCGCGATGGCGTTCAAGCTGTTCGACTCGTTCGAGGGTTTGCTCGAGCGCGAGATCATCATGGCTGACTTGGAGAAGAAAGAAGTCGAGCTCGTGCGCAACTTCGGCGCCGACGTCGCGCAGGTTTCCAAGATTTTCGAGTCTCAAAGAGACAAACCCGCCATCGCGAAAAACGCTCCGCCGTACGCGGGCGCCGTAAGGTGGGTTCGCGGGCTCGCCGAGCGCATCACGCAGCCTTTCGAGAAGATTCGCGGTTTGAACAAGCTGGTGATCGAGACGGACGAGAGTTGCGAGATCACTCGGCATTACGAGGCTTTGTTAGCGCAGCTCCAAACGTACGAAGCGGAGACTGTGTCTAAGTGGACGTCGGAGACGGAGAGCACGTCGGACGAGAAGCTCAAGATGCATCTGCTTCGGCCGGATGAGCGCGAGACGAAGGTTCCGGGTATTCTCCGGGTGAACTTCGACCCCATGTTAGTGAAGCTGCTGCGCGAGGTGAAGTACTTCCTGCTGCTGGGCGTGGACGTCCCGGAGGCGGCGATGAAGACGTACCAGCGCGGCGAGACGCTGCGGCAGCAGACGGGCAACCTCGACCTCATCGTCGTGACGTACAACAACATCTTACGAACGTTGCTTCCGGTGGAGCGCCCGCTGGTTGGTAAGCGTTTGGAGGAGATCGACGGCATGCTTCAGAAGGCGATTCACTCGCTGAACTGGAACTCGCACAAGATCAACGACTACATCCAGGAGGTGATGAGCGCGGTGAAGGAGCTGAACCACATCTTAGAAACGGTCAAGGGCAACGTGGAAAAGACGCGCGAGCTTTTACAAGAGTGGTCGGCGAACGTGATGTTCCACCGGAAGGAGGGCAAGACGTACGAGGTGACGGAATTCGCGGAGGAGCAGAAAACGCTCCAGGAGAGCCGCGACAAGGCGGTCGCCGAGGCGGCGGCGAAGATCGCCAAGCTTTTATCGGCGTCGAACAAGATCATCGCCGTACCGAGAGCGTCGCACGCGTGGCGCGAGTACACCGAGTACGTCAACGAGATTGTCGTCGACGGATTTTCCGACGCGATTCTCGCCTCCGTCGCGTACCTCACCGAGCAGGTGGACCCGACGATCGTCGCGGCGAACGAAACCGCGCCGCTCATCGAGGTTTCGCTTGAACTGGTGGCGCCCGAAATCCGGTGGTCGCCCGAAGTGGGCGAGTCCGGAGACGCCGCGAATCCTGGTACCAGAGACTACTTCAACTCCTGGATCGGCGGGTTCACCAACGTCGGCGCGCTCATGAAGCGCCTGGACATCGGCGAGGGGACGTACGCGTTGGAGCTGGAGGAGGATTTCCGCATCCTGGACGGCGTGTCGCAGATCCAGTCCGTGGTGCTCGCGAACGAGGCTGAGTGCGCGGCGTTCAAGGCGTCGTTCGTGCAGTACGAGTACCTTTGGCGCGAGGACCTGCACCAGACCTTGGCGGACTTCATCGCGGAGCACGGCGAGGACGGCGAGGACCCGCCGCTTGAGATGTTCGACGCCGAGATTGCCAAGTACAAGAAGGTGCAGGAGGAGATTGCGCAACTGCGCGCGACGTGCGTGGTGGGCTGGATCAAGATCGACGCCAAGCCCATCAAGCAGGCGCTCGCCACCTGGGTCACCAAGTGGGTGTTCCTGTTCACGCAGTACCTGAACAACAAGCTCACCGACTCGATGAAGGAGCTGTACGCGTTTCGAGCCGCGGGCGAGAAGACCCTCGAGAAGGACCCCTCCGCCGTCGCCGACGCGCCCGCCGAGGACGACGCCGCCGCGGAGACCGCCGGCGCGGGAGACGAGGGTGACGAGGGTGACGCCGACGACAAAGCCGCCGACGACGGTGACGAAAAGACTTCCGCGGAGGGCGAAGACGTCACAGACGCGAAGAAGCCCGCGAAGAAGTCCGCGGCGCAGGAGAAGCAGGAGACGCTGTACGAGGTGATGGGGTTCATGCGCGACGTGCGCAAGCGGCAGGAGAAGACGGATGCTATGTTCGAGCCGCTGACGGCGACGGTGGCGTTGCTCAAGACGTACGGCATCTCCGTCTCGGAGGAAGTGCTGCGTCAGCTCGAGGAGGCGCCGTTAGCGTGGTCCGGCATGAAGAAGAAGGTGCTGAACGTCCGCGAGAAGCTCTCGCTGATGCAACAGCTGGAGGCGCGCAAAATTCGCGAAGCCTCGGACGCGTTCGGCGCCAAGGTTGAAAAGTTTCGCGAGACGTTTTTGGCCATCGCGCCGACGACGGTTAAAGGCGCGAAGATCACGACGGACGACGTCGCGCCCGCGTACGAGATTCTGGACCACTTCCACCACGGCGTGGAGGACAAGACGTTTATTTACGGCTCGCTGAGCACGATCGCGGCGCAGGCGAAGGCTTTGAACGAGAAGCAGGAGCTGTTCGAGCTGCACGTCTCGGAGTACATCCAGCTGAAGCGCTCGGCGGAGGATTTGGAGTTTTTGAAAATGCTGTGGGACACGGCGAGCTCGGTGATTTACACCTTCGACAGCTGGAACGTGACGCTGTGGGACAAGATCGACGTCGAGTTTCTGGTGGACGAGTGCAAGAAGCTGGCGAAGGAGATCAAACAGTTGCACAAGGGGTGCCGCGCGTACGACCTGTACAAGATTCTCGAGGACCAGGTGAAGGCGCTGCTCACGTCTTTGCCGCTCGTCTCCGAGTTGCACCACCCGTCGATGCGCGACCGGCACTGGAAGCAGCTCATGAAAGCCACCGGGAAGCACTTCGTGATGGACGACACGTTCAACCTGGGCGACTTACTCGCCCTGGAACTCCACACCTGCGTCGACGCCGTCTCCGAGATTGTCGAGCGCGCGCAGAAAGAGCTGGTCATCGAGAAGCAGCTGGCGAAGTTTGACGAGACGTGGAGCGCGCTCAACCTCGACTTTTCGCCGTTTCCCGACTCGGAGGTGCTCAACCTCGTCGTCGACGACCTCATCGCGGAAGCGTTGGAGAACGACAACCTCGCTTTACAGAACCTCGGCGGGTCGAAGTACGTGCAGGGCAACCCCGTGTTTTTGGAACGAGTCACGGAGTGGCAGAGCAAGCTCGGCACGGTGGACTCGGTGCTGGGCGTCTGGCAAGACGTCGCCAAGAAGTGGTCCATGCTCGAGTCGGTGTTTGTCGGCTCGGCGGACATCAGGGTGCAGCTCCCGGAGGACTCCAAGCGCTTCGACGGCATAAACGGCGATTTCCAGAGTTTGATGAAGGACGCGCCCGATGTGCTGAACTGCGTCGAGGCGTGCAACATGGACGGCCGGTTAGAACGCCTGGAGACGATGCTGGGCTTGCTCGAGCAGTGCGAGAAGGCGCTGCAGGATTACCTCGAGACGAAGCGCATCGCGTTTCCGCGCTTTTATTTCGTCGCCGCGGCGGATCTGCTGGACATCTTATCCAAAGGCACGAACCCGCAGCTCATCCTGCGCCACTTGTCGAAGTGCTTCGACAACGTGCACAACCTGTCGTTCGCGATGGACGAGAAGGGCAACCCGAGCAAAACCGCGATCTCGATGTGGTCCGGCGAGAAGGAAAACGTCGCGTTCGCCGGCGGCGGGTGCATCTGCGACGGCCCGGTGGAAACTTGGCTCGGGAGCGTCGTCGACACGATGCGCGCGGCGCTCTTCGCGGAGTTCAAGACGTCGCTCCCGAAGTACGACGAGATGCCTCGGCAGAAGTGGATGTTCGAGCAGTCCGCGCAGAACACCATCACGGTTTCTAGAATGATCTTCACGCAGGAGATCAACGAGGCGTTCGACCAGCTGGAGGAGGGCAACGACGGCGCCATCAAGGACATGTGGCAGAAGCAGGTGGACCAGCTCGCGGGGTTGATCGAGGTTGTCAACGGCCAGCTCGAAAAGCTGGACCGCAAGAAGGTGCTGACGCTGTGCACGATCGACGTGCACGCGCGCGACGTGTGCCAGAAACTGCTGGACGAGCGCGTGGACGAGGCGAGCGCGTTCCAGTGGCAGTCGCAGCTGCGCTACGGCGTGCACGAGAAGACGGGCAAGCTGCTCATCAACGTCTGCGACGCCGACATCGACTACATGTACGAGTATATCGGCTCGCCGGGTTGTTTGGTGATCACGCCGCTCACCGACCGGTGCGTCATCACCCTGACGCAGGCGCAGCGGTTAGTGCTGGGCGGCGCGCCCGCGGGCCCCGCCGGGACGGGCAAGACCGAAACCGTGAAGGACCTCGGGCGCGCGCTCGGTATCCAGGTGTACGTGTTCAACTGCTCGGACCAGATGGACTACAAGGCGATGGGCATGACGTACAAGGGCTTGGCGCAGACGGGCGCCTGGGGATGCTTCGACGAGTTCAACCGCATCCCGGTTTCGGTGTTGTCCGTGTGCTCGACGCAGTACAAGACGGTGCTGGACGCGATCCGCGCGCGGAAACAGAAGTTCATGTTCGAGGACGTCGAGATCTCCCTCCGGCCGTCCATCATGGCGTTCATCACCATGAACCCGGGCTACCCGGGTAGAGCCGAGCTCCCCGAGAGCCTCAAGGCTTTGTTCCGGCCGGTGTCCATGTGCGTGCCCGACCTGCAGATGATCTGCGAGAACATGCTCATGGGCGAGGGCTTCTACATGTCCAAGATCCTGGCGCGGAAGTTCGTGATCCTGTACAAGCTGTGCGAGGACCTGCTGTCTAAGGCGCCGCACTACGACTGGAAGCTCCGCGCGATCAAGACCACGCTGTACGTGGCGGGCGGGATGAAACGCGACCAGCCCGAGCTGAGCGAGGACAAAGTTTTGCTGCAGGCGCTTCGAGACTTCAACCTCGGGAAGCTCACGGCGGACGACCACGGGATCTTCATGGGTCTGCTGAACGACCTGTTCCCGAAGATGCTCGACCTCGTGCCGCGCCTGCGCGACCTGACGTTCGAGGAGCAGATCGTCAAGTCCGCGGTGGAGCTGGGGTACCAGCCCGAGGACAAGTTCGTGCTGAAGATCACGCAGCTGCGCGAGATTTTCACCGTCCGCTGGTCGGTGTTCCTGCTCGGACCGGCGGGGTGCGGTAAGACGGCGGTGTGGAAGACGCTGCTCAACGCGCAGAACAAGAGCGGCGAGAAGTCCCGGTCGATTCCGATCAACCCCAAGGCGGTGACGCGCAACGAGTTGTACGGGTTCCTGCACCCGAGCACGCGCGAGTGGAAGGAGGGGTTGATGTCGGTGAACTTTCGCGACATGTCCAACAACAAGACGTACCAGCACCAGTGGATCGTGCTCGACGGCGACATCGACGCCGAGTGGATCGAGAGCATGAACACGGTGATGGACGACAACAAGATGCTCACGTTAGCGTCCAACGAGCGTCTTCCCCTCACCGGCACCATGCGCTTGTTGCTGGAGATCAACCACATGCTGCACTGCTCGCCCGCGACGGTGAGCCGCGGCGGCGTCATCTACCTCAACCAGGACGACATCGGGTGGCAACCCATGGTGGAGTCGTGGATCCAGAGCCGCGAGGCGAAGGAGTACCGCCCTCTGTTAGTGGAACTCTTCGACCGGTACATGGAAAAGTCGCTCGAGCACTGCCGCCGGAACTTCCGCACGATCGTGCCGCTGGTGCCCATGAACATCGCGGGCACGGTGTGCAAGATCTTGGAGGGGCTCATCCCGAGCGAGCAGGTGCGCGGCGCGCCTCCCCCGGATAAGAAAATCGTCGAGATGCAGTTTGTCTACGCGGCGGTGTGGGCGCTGGGCGGCGCGATGCTCGTGGACAAGACGGTGGACTACCGCGCGCAGTTCAGCAAGTGGTGGCTCTCGGAGTGGAAGAACGTGCTCTTCCCCGAAGGCGGCCTCGTGTTCGACTACTACGTGGACGACGCGACGGGGCAGATGGCGCCCTGGACGGATCGCGTCGACTCGTTTGGGTACAACGCCAGCGAAGCTTTCGCCAACATCTTCGTGCCCTCCGTCGAGAGCACGCGCTTGAGTTTCCTCCTCGACGGGTTCATCGCGAACAAGCACTACTGCATGTTCGTGGGCAACGCGGGCACGGGCAAGACGGCGCTCATGAAGGAGTCCTTGAAAAACCTGGACGGCGAGGCGTGGACGTTCTCGACGGTGAACATGAACAACTTCATGGACGCGCCGGCGCTGCAGGTGATCATCGAGCAGCCGCTGGAGAAGAAATCCGGCGTGCGTTTCGGCCCTCCGGGTTCGAAAAAGCTCGTGTACTTCTTCGACGACATGAACATGCCGTTCGTGGACAAGTACGACACGCAGTCGCCCATCGAGCTCGCGCGGCAGTTCGTGGACTACCACGGCTGGTACGACAAGAACAAGATCGTTCTGAAGGAGATCAAAAACTCGCAGTACATGGCGTGCATGAACCCCACCGCGGGGTCGTTCAACATCACGCCGCGCATGCAGCGGCACTTCGTTACGCTCGCCGTGCAGATGCCCGGCAAAGACGTGATTCGCTCGGTGTTCGCGCAGATCATCGAGGGCCACTTGTCGAGTTTCGACCCCGACGTGGGTAAGTACGGCAGCAAAATCACGGACGCGTTGATCGAGCTGCACGGCTCCGTCGCCAACACCTTTTTGCCGTCGGCGGTGAAGTTCCACTACCAGTGGAATTTAAGAGAGCTCTCCAACGTCACGCAGGGAATATGCCGCGCGCTTCCCGAGTTTTACGCCAACCCGGTGACTTTATGTCGCCTGTGGATCCACGAAGTCGAGCGCGTGTTTTCTGATCGCATGGTGCACCAGACGGACATCACCAAGTTCGACGAGATGCGCGTCGCGGTTACTAAAAAGTACTTCGCGGACGAGAACCAGGAGGAGGTTGAGCAACGGCCCATCTCCTACAACGCGTTCATGAAGTTTGACTCGAACGACGAAGGCGCGTTTTGCGAGTGCGCGACGTACGAGAAGCTCAACAAGACTTTGGTGGAAAAGTTAAACGAGCACAACGAATCAAACGCGGTGATGGATTTGGTGCTGTTCGAACAAGCGATGGACCACGTCACGCGCGTGACGCGCATCCTCGACCTCCCGCGCGGCAACGCTATGCTCGTGGGCGTGGGCGGCTCGGGCAAGCAGTCGCTCGCCAAGCTCGCGACGTTCATCTGCCAGTACGACGTGTTCCAGATCTCGGTCACCTCCTCCTACGGCATGGCGGACTTCAAGGCTGACCTGCTTAGTTTGTACATCAAGGCTGGCGTCAAGGGCAACCCCGTGACGTTCCTGATGACGGACGGGCAGATCATCGACGAGCGGTTCCTGGTGTACATCAACGACTTGCTGTCGTCCGGGTACATCCCCGACCTCATGACCAACGAGGAGAAGGATGAGATGTGCAACGCGGTGCGCAACGAGTGCAAGGGCGCGGGGATCATCGACTCCCCGGAAAACTTGTGGGACTTTTTCCTCGACAAGGTGCGCAAGTACCTGCACGTGTGCCTGTGCTTCTCCCCCGTCGGCGATAAGTTCCGGATCCGCGCCAGGAACTTCCCCGCGCTCATCAACTGCACCGTCATCGACTGGTTCCAGCCGTGGCCGCACGAAGCGCTCGTCTCCGTCGCCGGGCGCTTCTTGGCGGAGATTCCCGACATCGAACCGGAGCTCCTGGAGAACTTACAGTTCCACTGCGCGTTCACGCACACCGCGGTGAACGACGCGTCGATCAAGTACCTCGAGGAGGACCGCCGGTACAACTACACCACGCCTAAGAGCTACCTCGAGCTGATCAGTCTGTACAAGGACATGCTCGCCGCGAAGCGCTCCGAGCTGAAACAGGCGAAGGAGCGCCTTGAAAACGGCGTCGACAAGATCGCGCAAGCCTCGGCGCAGGTTGCGGATCTGCAAGTCAACTTAAAAGAGGAGCAGATCATCGTCGAGGAGAAAAAGGCGAACACGGATGCGCTCATCGTGAGCATCGGCAAGGAGAAGGCGATCGTGGACGAAGCCGTGGAGAGCGCGTCTGGTGACGAAGCCGAGTGCGCGCAAATCGCCGAGGAGGTTTCGGCGTTCCAGGCGGAGTGCGAGGAGGACCTGAAAGCCGCCGAGCCCATCATCCAAGCCGCGGAGGCGGCTTTGAACTCGCTGGACAAGAAAGCGCTGGGTGAGCTCAAATCGTTATCCACGCCCCCCGCGGGCGTTGACGACGTCGCGTCCGCGTGCATGATTTTGTGCGCGCCCAAGGGGAAGATCCCCAAGGACATCTCCTGGAACGCGTGTAAGAAGTTCATGGGGTCGGTGGACAAGTTCCTGTCGGACCTGATCAACTTCGACAAGGACAACACGCCTCTGAACTGCGTGGAGAAGGTGGAGAAGGATTACCTCGGCAAGGAGAACTTCAACCCGGAGATCATCATGGGCAAGTCCAGCGCCGCCGCCGGCTTGTGCTCGTGGGTGATCAACATCTGCAAGTACTTCCGCATCTACCAGGTTGTGGCGCCCAAGCGCAAGCTGCTCGCCGAGGCGAACGAGAAGCTCGACGCGGCGAACACCAAGCTGAGCGGCATCCGCGCCAAGGTGGCGGAGTTGCAGGCGCGCGTCGCCAGCCTGGAGGAGAACCTCATGGCGGCCACGGAGGACAAGAACAACGCCATCGCGGCGGCTGAGAAGACGCAGGCCAAGGCGAACCTCGCGGACCGGCTCGTTAACGGTCTGTCGGGCGAAAACAAGCGCTGGGGCGAAGCCATCGAGGCTTTCGGCGTCGCCGAGGCGAAACTCGTCGGCGACGTCTTGGTGGGCTCCTCGTTCGTGTCCTACGCCGGGCCGTTCAACACCAAGTTCCGCGAGTTTTTGGTCAACGAGAAGTGGCTCCCCGACATGATCGAGCGCGCGATTCCCATGACGCAAGGCGTCACGCCTTTGGACGTCCTGTCCAACCCCGGGATGCGCGCGGCGTGGGGCATCGAGGGGTTACCGACCGACCCTTTATCGGTGGAGAACGGCGCGATCATGACGTCGGCGGCGCGCTGGGCGCTGATGATCGACCCGCAGTTACAGGGCATCAAGTGGATCAAGGAGAAGTGGGGTGATAAACTGAAGATCATCCAGCTCTCCAAGCCCAACTACATCGCCGACGTCGAGCACTGCATCGAGAACGGCGTGCCGCTGATGATTGAAAACTTGCAGGACGACATCGACGCCGTTCTCGACCCCGTCGTCGCGCGCCAGACGATCAAGCGCGGACGCAACGTGGTGATGAAACTCGGCGACTCGGAGGTGGATTACGACCCCAACTTCAAGCTTTATTTACAGACGAAGCTGTCGAACCCGCACTACAAGCCGGAGATCGCCGCGCAGACCACTTTGGTGAACTTTTGCGTCACCGAGAAGGGCCTGGAGGATCAGCTCCTCGCGCTCGTCGTGGAGAAGGAGCGCTTCGACTTACAGCAGCAGTCTTCCGACTTGGTCAGGCAGCTCGGCGAGTACACCGTGCAGATCACGAAGCTGGAGGATAACCTGCTGTTCCGGCTCGCGAACTCGCAGGGCGACATCTTAGAGGACATCGAGCTCATCGAGAACTTAGAGGAGACGAAGCGCACCGCGACGGAGATTGCCGAAAAAGTCGTGCAGGCGACGGAGACGCAGACGGTGATCAACTCGACGCGCGAGGTGTACCGCCCCGTCGCGGCGCGCGGCGCGCTGATGTACTTCTTGGTCGACGCCCTGAACGTGCTCGACCGCGTGTACCAGTACTCCATGGCCAACTTCGTGTACATCCTGAAGAAGGGCATGGACGTGACTCCCGGGGGGACCGATCAGAGCAAGGTCGCCGAACATTTAAGAACCCCAGAGCCTTTGTCTGTTGACAAAAGAGTCGAGAAACTCATCGAGACGACTTCGGAGACGGTTTTCGGGTACATCGCGAGCGGTTTGTTCGAGCGGCACAAATTAATCGTCGCGTCTCAATTAACGATGTCCGTGTTGCGGAAGCAGGACAAGTTACAACAAGGCAAGTTCGAGTGGCTCCTGAAAGGCCCGCGAGTGCTGGGCGTCGAGAACCCGTTGCCGGAGTGGATCGCGCAGCCCAACTGGGAGTGCGTGCAGAGTTTGAGGGAGGTGGACGGGTACGACGCGTTGCCGGGCGACTTGGAGGGATCTGCTAAGCGGTGGCGCGAGTGGATGGAACTGGAACGGCCGGAGGAAGAGCCCATGCCTGGTGACTGGAAGAAGTACCCGGACTTCGAGAAACTCCTTTTGTTCCGCGCGTTAAGGCCGGACCGGATGTCCAACGCGTTGAGTACGTTCGTGAAGTCCGTGTTGGGGTCGTTTTACGTCACGAGCGCGCCGTTCGACCTCGCGTCGTCGTTTGAAGACTCGTCACCGGGAACGCCGATTTTCATCTTCCTGTCGCCGGGCGTCGACGTCGCGGCGGCGGTGGAGAGTCTGGGGACGAAACTCGGTTATACGAGCGAGAACGGTCGGTACGCCGCGGTCAGTTTGGGGCAAGGCCAAGAGCCGATCGCGATGTCCTGGCTTACGAACTTCCACAAGAACGGCGGGTGGGTTTTGTTACAGAACATCCACCTCACCATCGACTGGACCAACGGACCGCTGGAGAAGACGGTTGATAAACTGGCGGAGGGCGCGCACGCGGAGTTTCGTTTGTTTTTGTCGGCGGAACCGCCCCCGATTTTGGAAAGAGGCCTCGCGATTTCGCTGTTACAAAACTCCATCAAGCTCACGAACGAGCCTCCGGAGGGGATGAAGCAGAACCTCGCGCGCGCGTACGGCAACTTCAACGAGGAGATGTTCGAGGCGTGCGCCAAGCAAGCCGAGTTCAAAACTATCGTCTTTGCGCTGTGTTACTTCCACGCCGCGATTCTGGAGCGCAAAAAGTTTGGCGTAGGGAACATGCCCGACGCGGCGTCCGGCATCGGCTGGAACATGAACTACCCGTTCAACACCGGCGACTTGCTGTGCTGCGGGCAGTGCGTGAACAACTACCTGGAGAACAACTCCAACGTGCCGTGGGCGGATCTGAAATACATCATCGGCGAGATCATGTACGGCGGCCACGTCGTGGAGGACTGGGACCGACGCACGGTGGAGAAGTACCTCGATCATTACTTCAAGGAAGAACTGCTGGAAGGGATCGATTTCTTCCCCAAGTTCCCCTCGCCGCCCTCATCGCTGAACCACAAGCAAACGATGGAGTACATCGCGGAGACGTTCCCCACGGAGTCGCCGCTCGCGTTCGGGTTACACCCCAACGCCGAGATCGGGTTCAAGCTGAGAGAAGCGGAGAGCCTGTGCTCGTCCATCCTCTCGTTACAACCGCGCGACGGCTCAGGCGAAGAGGGCTCGTCCGTGGAGGACCAGGCGAAGATGGTGTTGGATGACCTCGTCGAACGTTTGCCGGACCAATTCGACCTCGAGGACATCCGGAGTCGAACGGACGACATCACGCCGTACATCATGGTGGCGATCCAGGAGACGGAGCGCATGAACAAGCTCTTGGCGGAGATGAAGCGCTCGTTAGCGGAGCTCGATCTCGGGCTGAAGGGCGACCTCACGATGTCCGACCCGATGGAGGCGCTGATGAACGCGCTCGCGGACGGCGCCGTGTCCGCGGGGTGGACCAAGCTCGCGTACCCTTCGCTGCGCGGTTTGGGGAGCTGGATGGTGAACCTGTTACAAAGAGTCGAGCAACTCCAGATGTGGACCGCCGACCTCGCCACGCCGCGCGTCGTGTGGCTCAGCGGGTTGTTCAACCCGCAATCGTTCCTCACCGCGGTGATGCAAACCACCGCGAGACGAAACGACTGGCCGCTTGATAAGACGGTGGTGTTAACAGAAGTCACGAAGAAGAACGTCGAGCAGATCGAGTCCGCGTCCCGCGAGGGCGCGTACGTGCACGGGCTCACCTTGGAGGGCTGTCGCTTCGACGAGAAAGTCGGCGTGCTGGAAGATTCGCGGCCGAAGGAGATGTTCTGCCAAATGCCGGTGATCGTCATCAAAGCCGTCACCGCCGACAAAGCCGAGCAAAGAGACGCGTACCAGTGCCCCGTGTACAAGACGGAGCGCCGGTTCCGCGAGGAGGTGTTCACCGCGCAGCTCAAGAGCAAGCACGGGCAGATCAAGTGGACGCTCTGCGGCGTGTGCCTCTTCCTCGACGTCGTCTGATGAGACGAAAAAAGTACAGGTTTTTTTATTTCGCGATTACTTACGTTACTACAGTCGTCGACAAAAAAGCGCCGGGGACGAGGTGGTACAAGCCCTCGTTCGCCGGCGCGACGCGCGGGCCACCGCTGTGGGTCGCGAGCGAGGCTTTAGCAAGCCCTCGCGTGACCGCGGGTCGCCCGCCGTCGCGAGTCGAGTTGTAAGAGAAGGAGAGACTTTTTCGAAGAACGCGACGACTTTTTTTTTCGCGTTTCGATCAAGTTGGTTCTTTTTTTTTCATCGCGCGCGACGCCGCGTCCGTCCTCGCCGCGCTCGCGTCGACGTCGATATCACGTCGACCGCCTTTTTGTTTTTGATTCGTCGCCTCTCCTCGCGCGTCTCATTCGTCTCCCTCGCGACACGCGTCACAAAAACAAAACGCCACAAAGTTCTTCACAGGTTCTTGGGCTTGGGCGGGTTTCGGCGCTTGCGGTTTTGGCCACCCGCGATGGTGAGGTTTTTCTGGTAGTTTTTGGAATCCTGCGACCCGCTCGGCGGAGGCGGGTCTTGGTCGTCGTCCCCGTTTTTTCCCCCCTTCCCCGCCTGGAACGCGAGGAAGCCCGCGACGGGCACGAGCAGCGCGAGGAGCCCGACGGCGCCGCCGCCCTCGTCCGCGCGCGCCGCGCCGGCGAGCGCGAGGTTCGAGGCGACGGCCAGCTGCGCGGCCGCCGCGGGGTCCAGCGTTTGGCGCGCGAGTTTTGACGCACCGCGCGAGCGTTCCGCGGGTCGCGCGCTCGCGACGCAATGCAAACCACGCGCGTTTCGTCTCGCGGCGCATCCGGAGCCGCGCGCGGGTCGGTTCGCGCGCGAGCGGACGCGCGCCGCGACGAGGCTCGCGGCCGTCAGGGCAACCATCGTGTGTGTCGAGGTCGGGGGCGGCGACGTTCGACGCGCGCGCGTTCGAGTGCGAGGGCGCGCGAAGCTCTTCGAGCGCACGTTCGCCCCGACGGGGTGGTCGAAAACACACGTGGAAAGCATTCCGACTGCTGCAGGCGACGATCCGACTCAGCACCTCCTGATTCGCCGTCGCGATTCGCACTGGGAAGGACACTGGGCATTCAGTCTGCGTAAAAACGGGTTTGCAGATAAAAACCTGCCGAAAAGGTGCGTGACACGGCACGGCACGGCCGTCGGGTCGTCTCGCGGCGATCCGCGCCGGCGACCGCCACACCGCCTCGCGCGTCCGGCCAGGCCTCGGACCGCCGCGAACACGAGGGGTGCTCCCGCGATGGCATCGGCCACGAGCGTTCCCGGCGCGGTCGCGCGCGGCGCCGCGCCGCGACCGCGCCAGCGCGATTCACGAAACCGCCCGCGTTTCGGCGTGACGCGCGAATTCGTCGCCATCGGCGGTCGGGGCCGACCCGGGTCGACTTCGGATCGGGGGACCTTCCCCCGCGCGCGAGTCGTCACCGTCCGCGCGGCCGTTGCGGATCCTATTGGGGGCCGCTCGCCGAGCGCGGGGCTCGCCGCCGTCCCGAGGGGACCTCGGAGGGTTCCTCTCCTCTCGGGGGGTCACGAGAGGGGGTCCCGGTCCTCCCGATTCGCGCCCCGCGCGTCCGGCGGCGAGGGCGACCTCATCGCCACCTTCGGGCGGTACGCGGGCGCGGCGCTCGGCGTCGTCGGGCTGAGCTTCGTCGCGGGCACGCTCGCGGCCGAGCGCACGGAGGACGAGGACGTGCCCCGCATGGGCGAGCGCGCCGCGGAGACGAGCGGCGCCCCCCAGAAGACGTCGCAGAAGCAGACCGTCGCCGGCGGCGTCGCCGGCGCCAACAACGCCAACAAGAAGCAGAAGCCGATGCCGTCCGGCGTGTTGCCGAGCAAAGGCGTCGGCAAAGACGTCCGCGCGGAAAAAGCAACGAAGAGCGCCAACAACAACAACGTGTTTTCGGGGATGATGAAAGCCGCCTCGCCGGCGTCGTCGAAACGAGCCGCTCCAAAGTACGACTGGGGCGTCGCGCAGGCGGATGGTCCGCGCGAGTACATGGAGGATGCGTGGTTCGTCAATCCGAGCGGGTTCGCGGACGGGTACTTCTTCGCCGGCGTCGCGGACGGACACGGGGGGAGCGCGAGCTCGGCGTACTTAAGAGAACGGCTGTTCGAGAGCCTGAACGCGTACGTCGGTCAATCGGCGTCGAGCCCGAACGCGAACGCGCCGGGCGACGCGCCGGATGGCACGCCCGGCGGCGGGTACCTGGCGGACGCGCTGGACCGCGGCTTTTGCGCGACGGACTCTAAGCTCATCGACCACGTCGCGTCTCTGGGTGAGCCGGAGTGCTGGTCCGGGTCGACGTGCACGGTGGCGCTCGTGCGCGACGACCGCGTGGTGTGCGCCAACGTCGGCGACTCGCGCGCGTTGTTAGTCCGCAAACAAAAAGGCTCCGTCTCGAAAGGCATCGAGCTCAGTGCCGATCACCGTCCGGTGGGTTCGTGTAAGACGGGACGACAGGAACTGGACCGGATCGTGCGCTCTGGGGGGTGGAGCGTCGGGGGACGCGTGTGCGGCATCTTGGCTGTTTCCAGAGCGTTCGGCGATTACGAGTTCAAAGGCGGCCGGTTCGACTTACTGGAGGATCTTTCCGAAGAACCGCTGGCGAAGAAGGCGACGCTTGAAAAACCTCCGGTGATTGCCAACCCGGCGGTTTTCGAGTGCGCGCGGTCGGACGATGACGAGTGGCTCGTTCTCGCGAGCGACGGGCTGTGGGACACGGTGAACTCCGCGCAGTGCGCGACGTTCATCAAGCAGGAGACGAAGAAAAATCCGGACATCACCGCCGACGCTCTCGCCGACGCGCTCGTCAAGCGCGCGCTGCGTTTCCGCACGCAAGATAACGTCGCGGTGGTGGTGGTGGATTTAAGAAGCGACGAGTGACGAGAGAGGAGAGGAGAACGAAAGCGTGTTCGTGAACGCGCCTTGTATCGTGACCGAGCGCCGAACGACGACGACGTCACGTTCCGACTGATCGCGATTCCAATCATCGACGCGCAATCAATCATCGTGACACAGCCATCCACGCGTCGTGGAAAGTCACGACGCGTAGAGGCCCGCGCCCGCGGCGACCGCGGCGACCGCCAGCAGGACGTTCCGCAGCGTGTCCTCGGACACGTCCAGCATGGGCTTCGGGGGGGCGTTTTCGGTCGCCGTCGCCTCGAGTCTGGCTTTTTCCGCCGCCTCCCTCGCGCGTCGCTCGTTCACCATCTTCTGACGACGAGACGCCAACGCCATCGCCTCGTTGTCCGCCAAGAACTGCCGCTCGGAGACGCGCGCCACGGTGTTCGGCGCGGTGATCGCCCGGCGAGACAGGTCGTCGCCGGCGATGCCTCGCGTCGCCTGACGCCAAGGCGCTCGCGCGTCCGCGCCCGCGCGGCACGCCCCGACGAGCAAGCGGCGCGCGCTCATGTGAGCGCGAAAGTTTTCGGCCGGGGGCCGAGTTCTGAAAATCGTCGGGCGTCGAGACGGATTTTGTTACCCGACCACAGATGGATAAACCTACGCTGGCGAGCCCTGGACGGCTGTCTTCGCCGCACCGCGAGGACGTCGACTCGGATGGCGACATCGATTCGGATGGCGACCCCGTTTACCCCCGCGGCGGTCGCCCGGCCCCGCGTCACGGCGCGCGCGCCCGCCGCGAGAGCGCACGCCGGCGCGTCGCCTCGCGCCGGCGCTCTCGCCGTTTCGCCGAAACGCGCTTTTCCCCCGGGCGTCTCCTCGGGAGTCACCCCCGGATCGTCGGCGCGGGATCGTCTCGCGCCGCCGCGGTCCCGGCGCGCGACCGTGCGGCGTCGCGCGCTGGAGACGCAGACGGAGGAGGAGCTGGACGATAACTTCAAGCCGAACGAGCTCGGGATCAAGGACATCATCAGCCTGTGGATCACGCAGATTCTGCAAACCTACGGCGACGAGGAGTCCAAGGACGGCGCGCCCGTGTGCGAGGGCTCCGTGGACGACCTCGTGGGCGGCCCTATTTTTCTCGCGCTGTATCCGTACTTCCTGAAGTACGGCGGCGTGTTCAAGTTGGCGTTCGGGCCGAAGGTGTTCATGGTCCTCAGCGACCCCGTGATCGTCCGCGAGGTGCTCAAAGAGAAGCCGTTCGCGTTCTCGAAGGGCGTCCTGGCGGAGATCCTCGAGCCCATCATGGGCCAGGGCTTGATTCCCGCGCCGTACGCGGTGTGGAAGAACAGGCGCAGGCAGCTCGTGCCGGGGTTCCACAAGGCGTGGCTGGACCACATGGTGGGCTTGTTCGGGGACTGCTCCGCGGAGCTCACGCGTAACTTGGACAAAGAGATCGCGAAGGGCGGCGGCGTCGCGCGCGTGGACATGGAGGAGCGCTTCTGTTCCGTGTCGCTGGACATCATCGGCCTCGCGGTGTTCAACTACGACTTCGGGAGCACGACGCGCGAGAGCCCGATCATCAAGGCTGTGTACACGTGTTTGCAGGAAGCCGCGCACAGGTCCACGTTCTACTTCCCGTACTGGAACATCCCGTTCATGACGGACATCGTGCCTCGCCAGCGCGAGTTCAAGGCGAACATGAAACTTATCAACGACACCCTCAACGGGCTCATCGCCAAGGCGCAGAAGTTCGAGGGCACGGAGGATTTAGAGGAGCTGCAGAACCGGGACTACTCGAAGGTGAACGACCCGTCGCTGTTACGGTTCTTAGTGGACATAAGAGGCGCCGACGTCACGGACTCGCAATTAAGAGACGACCTCATGACGATGCTCATCGCCGGCCACGAAACAACCGCCGCGGTGTTAACCTGGTGTTTGTTTTGCCTCGTGCAGGACCCGGAACTGTTAAACGAGGTGCGACAAGAGATCGATGAAGTGCTTGGCCCGGCGAGGGAAGAAGCAAGGGCGCCCACGTACGAGGAGATCACGCGTTTAGAACTCACCAGGCTGTGTCTCGCCGAAGCGCTGCGTCTGTACCCCGAACCGCCCATCCTTATTCGGCGGTGTCTGGAAGACGTGCCCTTACCTCGCGGCGCGGGCGAGAACGACGTGACGCTCATCAAGGGCATGGACGTGTTCATCTCGGTGTGGAACTTACACAGGCACCCCGACTGCTGGGAGGACCCCCTGAAGTTCGACCCCAAGCGGTTCAAGCGCCCGTTTCAAAACCCCGGCGTGAAAGATTGGGCCGGGTACAACCCCGAGCTCCTGTCGCCCAACTCTCTGTACCCGAACGAAGTCGCCAGCGACTACGCGTTTATCCCCTTCGGCGCCGGCGCCAGGAAGTGCATCGGCGACCAGTTCGCGATGCTGGAGGCCACCTCGTGCCTCGCCATGACGCTGCAGAGGTACGACTTCGAGCTGGACAAAAACGCACAGGACGTCGGGATGGAGATGGGCGCCACCATTCACACCGCGGGGGGGCTGCCCATGAAGGTGAGAAGGAGAGAAACGGTTTAAGGCGTAGTAGTTGAGAGCGAGAAACGGTTCGGAGCTACGTACTAGACTCATTTAAAAACGCGCGGAACGTCGGGGGAGAGGAGTCCGACGGTCGGAGTATTCGTATGATTAATACGCGTTTTATCATAATCAAACCGCGTATAGATACGATATCGCTCTCTCCTCCTCTCGTCTCTCTCCTCATCAGTACGTGTCGATCTCCGGCGTGTCGTCGGGAACGTAGTCGTCCTCCACTTCCTTGAGGAAATCCTCGTGGAGCGCCGGCCCTTTCCCCTCCTTGAGCGCCGTCGCCGCGTCCACCTCCCACTCGTGGCACACGGTCTCCCAGTCGGGAAGCGCCTCCGCGCTCTCCACGAAAAGCTCCCCGTCGCGAATCACGAGCACGCCCCCGGGGTTTTCCTTCGCGCCTCTCACCTCCGCCACCGAACACACACCTTCGTTATCCAGCACAACCACGGGCCGCGAAAAGTCCAGGCGGCGGTCGTGCGCGTGAAGCTCGTCGAACGGCGTATCCGCCGCCACGAGGTACACCTTCGTGGTTCGCTCCACTAAAGTGTTGTACTCCGTCGGGCCGTCTTTCGTGACGTGCTTCTCTTGTTTCTTGAGCTCGCGCTCGGTCCAAGCCACCTCGTGGTAAAACCCAGGGGGGATCGAGAGCGTCGCGCTCGAGTCCACGCGCCGAGCTTCGCCGGCGAAGTTTCCATCCTCCTTACGAAACGCAACCATCACGTCTCGGACGTCCAGCCTACCGTCGTTCGTCTTCGTCACGAGGTAGTCGCACCCGTGTAGACGCAGGGGCTGATACGTGTCAAAGTCGCGCGGTAAACCAACAGGCACGAGTTCCTTGAAATCGTCCGAATCTGAGTCGTCCGACTCGAGCCACACGTCGTCGTCTTCGCTCGCCGTTTGCCGGAGCGACAAGTCGGGGAAGTCGCGCGCCGTCACCGGCGGGTCGTTCGGGTTTTGGCGGTCCAGACCCATCTCCCGCGCGAGGTCTTCCTTGGACCAGGACCCGTCCACGAAGCTCAGGTACCCGGCGGAGCGGCTGAAAAACTCGCCCTGGCCGGTGACGTCCGCGGCGTCCCCGGGGACGAACCCCTCCATCCCGGGGACGTCCTCGAACCCGGGCGCCGACATCGGATTGTCGACGAACATCTCGGGGTTCACCAGGTCGCGGCTCGGGTCGAACGAGCCGTCGTCCTCGCGGCTCGGGCGGCGGCGCAGGCCGTCGCGCGAGTCCGCCCACTCGAAGTCGTCCAGCTCGGGCGCGGGGCGGAAATACGAATCGTCCGAGGAGACGGACGCGGCGGCGGCGGCGACGAAATCGTCGTCCGATCCATCCTCCGCGCGCTCGTCCGAGGTTTCGTCCGACGTCTCCCCCTCCGTCCGCTCTGACTTCGTCGCCGCCGCCTTCGTTCCGGTTTCCGTCGCGTCCGAACGCGGTCGCGTCTCGGTCGCGAGACCGGCGCTTCCAGGCGAGAGCGGTGTGTGATCTTCGTCTTTCGCGTTTCTTCCCCCCTCGGGGGAAAGAAACGCCTCGTCGGCGGCTCGCGCGGCGTCCGCTCCCCCGGTGGTCCCCGCCGACACGGGCGCGTTCGCGTCCTTGGGTTTGCGCCCGAGCAGCGTGAGGAAGTCGCAGTCGCGCGTGAGCGCGGCTTTCAGACCGGGCGGCGCGGGCGTGGACTTGGCGACGCCCACCACCGCGCGTATCGCCGCCTCCACAGCCACGGGCGCGCCGCCCTCGCGGGAAACGCTTTTGTTCGCCGTCGCCGTCGCCGCGGCGAGCGAACCGAGAGTGTAATACGCGTCCTTCTCCGGGACCCAAAGAAAAACAGCCGGCGCGCCCAGTTCGAGCGCGTCTGTGACCCAGCACACCTTCCATGACCTGCCCAGAGCGCTGAGAGCCGCGTGTGAGGTACGCGTGGTGATCCCGAGTTTGTCCATCGCATCCACCCACTCGGCTTTGGCCCAGGAACTCGTGTCTTGGTCACCGATTTGGTCCCCCGCGGCGCGCGCCGCCGATAAAACAACCGAGCGCATCACGCTTCCTGCCGGCCCGTGGAAGTCGAACCCGATTCCAAACTCGGCGTGCAGAGACGCGGCGTCGACACCAAGACCCATGCACCAGCGCGCGATGGCGCTCTTAGGCGTGTCGTACGTGTTTTGTGGGGCCTCGGGATACACACGCGCAGCAGACGCGTCGTCTCGCGACGACGCGCGCGCGTCCGTCGTCCCGTCGCCGGCGGCGTCGTTTTTGGAAACGGAACCGTCGCTCGCGCCGTTCTTGTTCATCTCGTTCGTCCTGTTCCGCGCTTTGGCTTCGAGCACGCCCGCGGCGCGTTCGGCGGCGTCCCGCGCGGCGAGTGAAGAGGCAGCAGTGGCGCGTTCCGCGTCGACGGCGATCAAATACTGCTCCTCGAATCCTTTCTTGACTTTGCACAGCGCGACGAGAGCGGCTTCGACGCCTCCGGGTTCTTTCTCCGCCTTTGCGTCGGCGACGCCGCGCTTAACGTCGTTCATAGTGAAGAACTTACGCACGCCCGGGACGTACAAAAGCGCGATCCCGTTGGGTGCCCAGCAGGCGCGGAAGCCGCGCATGCCGGGCAGAGTGCTGAACGTGTCTAACAGACGCACGTCCGCGCGCTTTGCGGCATCCTCCCAATCCTCCTTGCGCCAGTTGCTGCTTCCCTTGACGTTGACATCCGCGATGGCGGCCGCCGCCTTGACGATCTTGCGCCCGTCCGTGGAGGAGGGCGTGGTGAACGTCCACGCCAAGCCGGTTAACGCGTGGAGCTCCACCGCGTCCCAGCCCACGCCCGCGCTGTCCAGCGGGAACACGCCCGTGAAGCTCGCGGGCGCCGACCCGGGGGCGGCGGCGGAGACGCGCGCGGACACGTCGCGGCGCGCGCGCGCGCGGGACGCGGGACCGCGCGCGACGTCCGCCGAGGCGCCCAGAAGCGGGGGCTCGCGAGGCGCGTGCGGCGCGGAAGCGCGCCTCGCGGCGGAGGAGACGCGTCCGCGCGCTGGGCCGGCCGAGGATGGCGCGGCGCGACCCGCCGACGTGCGCTCGAGGGCCCAGCCGGCTCGCATGTGGGCGCGCGTCGGCGCGCGCCGCGCGCCGAGACGCGCGGCGGGCGCCTGCGCGGCGGACGCGGACATGACGGCCCGCGAGGAAACGGGGGCACGCGAAGGTGTGCGCGGTGGCGATGCGCGGGAACCTTTGGGGAAGGAAGGGTGCGTCGCCCAGCCGACGCCGATGCGTCGTCGTCGCGTCGTTCCAAAAAGCGCCGAAACCTAACTCGGAGGCGGCGCTCGGAGGAGATCGGGACGTTTTCCTGGGTCTCAGACCGTGGGCCGTGGAAAAATACGAAAAGCGCATGCATGATCGCGCTTTTTCTCGCCGCTCGCGATCATCGTCCGGCGGTTGATGAGAGAAAGACTGGCGCCGGCACCTCTACGTCGACGTCACAACGCCGCACGCCTGTAAGGGCACGCGCCCGGGCTCGCGATGCTCCGAGCGGTATCGGCGCGTGCGCTCGCGTCGATGTCCCTCGCGGCGAGGGCCGCCGCGCGCGGCTCGCGCGGCGCGCGCGCCGCGTCGCTCGGCGCGCCGCGAGGCTTGGCGCCTCGCCTCGTCGGCGGTGCATTTCGCCACGCGCCGCGTTCGCGACCGGCGTGGGTCGCGCCGCGGCGTGGCGCGTTCTCCTCCTCTCGCGCCTCGGACCGCCGCACCGCCGCGGCGACCGACGAGGACGCCGTCAACGAGGTGACGGCGTCGTCCGTGTACGCCAACCCCGAGCTGTACGAGCTGGCGTTCGGGTTTCGGGATTTCGACAAAGAAGCGGCGTTCCTCGCGTCGCTGTGCGAGACGCACGGACCGGGCAGGTTACGTTCGCTGCTCGAGCTGGGCGCGGGCCCGGCGTGGCACAGCGTGAGCTGCGTGACCACGCAGGGTCCCTGCGTGGCGGTCGCGCTGGACAACGCGCCCGCGATGCTCGCGCGCGCGGCGCAGCGCGCGCGCGAACAAAGGTGCGAACAAAGCGTAGCGGTTGTCTCCGGGGACATGACGGCGTTCGACGTCGACGCGGTGACCGCCGCTAAGCGCGCGCTGGTCCCGCTCTCGGACGAAGACCAAGAGGTGGAAGACGGTTTCGATCTGGTGACCATTTTACTCGGCACCGCGGCGCACTTGACGGATCTCGAGGACGCCGAGAAGTGCCTTCGCCTCGCGTCGCGCTCGCTTAAACGCGACGGACTCGTCGTGCTCGAGCTCGAGCACCCCTTCGACGTGTTCGACGGGCAACTCATGGACGCGCAGGGCGACGCGTGGGACCGCGAGGTGGAGGACGGCGATTTGAAAGGCGCGAAAGTGCTCGTCGAGTGGGGACGGGAGGGTGATCCCTTCGACGTCGAGACACAAATCGTGGAGCGAACGGTGGGTCTAAACGTCGTGGACGGCGAAACCGGAACGCCTTTCGCTTCGAACGACGGCGCCGTTTTATTCGCGCCCGTGGAGGAAATCGTTAAGTGCCGCGTGTTCACCGCGCCGGAGATTGCGTTGCTCGGGAAACTCGCCGGACTACGAGTCGTCGCGACGTTCGGGGACATGGACACGAGCGTGCCGCTGACGCACGAGGACGCGAACAACATGGTGATCGTGCTGAAACGCAAGGAAGACGAAGCCGAGCGATAGGAGGAGTCGTTTAGTACGAACGCGCGTAGACGAGCTAGCTACTACCATTACACCGCTGTCATACACAGTAGACCACGCGTGTGTTACCGAAACCCGAACCTGGAAAACATCCGCTCGGTGGCCTCGCGCGTCTCCGCGACGCGCAGAGCCTCCTTCCGCAGCCTCTCGAGCCGCGCGAGCGCGTCCCGCAGCGCCAGAAGCGCGTCCGAGCCGTGCATGTCCAGCTCGATGTCCGTCGACCGCAAACCCGATGACACGGCGCCCGCGTCGCCGAGCGCCAAAGCGCACAGCTCTCGCGCCGCGCGCTCCGCATCCGCCATCTCGTCGCGCGCGCGCGTGACCCTTCTTCGTATCGTCTTTGTCTGTTTCGATTTGGCGAACGCCGCCGCGACGGTCAAAGCGCGCGCCAGGGTCGCGTCCAGGTTTTCAAACGCGCCGGCGCCGTCGGGAGCCAAGTCGCTTGAGAAGACGCCGTCGCGCGCGCCGAACACGCATCTCAGTCTCGAGTTTCCGCGAAGCGCGTCGGCGAGCAGTTTGGTGACGTTCGAGTCCCGGACCGGAACGTGGCTCGAGCCGTCCCGCACGGCGTCGGCGACGCGGAAGAACGCCTTCTTCGCGGCATCCTCCGGGACGGTCCGACGTCCGTTTTTTTTTTGGTTCGCCCCTTTCGTGACAACGTCGGACCGGGGACGCGAGCAATCGAAATCGCACACGTAAACGGAAGCGCGCGTTTCGGAAATCGGCGATTGTCGGTTTTCGTCGTCCGCCGCCGATGAGACTCTCGCGGCGTCGCCGTCCTCCGCGAAGCGCCTCGCGCGGACGTCGAACCGAACGAGGCTGTGCAAACGTTCGCCCGATGACGAAACCGATGCACCTTCATTCGCGCGCGTCTCCGCCTCCCAGCGGTTGAGTTTGGAAAACGCGAGTTTAAGGCACGCGCGACACGTTTCTACGTTTCCGATAACCGCCTCGACCGCATTCTCTGCGAAAAAAAGGTTCGCGTAAGCGTCTTCGCGCACGCGCGGTATGACCGGCCGCGACGCGTCCGATTGGAAATACGCCGCCGCCGCCGACGCCGCACCAGCACCGCGCCCGCCGCGGACTTCTGAAGTGGTAAAGGCGTCGGAATCGGAAGTGGCGTTTAATTCGTCGAACCCACCCGCGAGCGCGTCCCGAAGCACCTCGCGCGTCTTCGCGTTTCCGTTTGCCGATTTCGAGGTCTCCGCCCCGCGCGGCGCCACGATGACGTCCGCCAACACCTGGAGGGTCACCACGAACTCCACCCTCTCACGCGTCTCCAAACGCACAAGGTCGATCTCGGTAAACAGAGCCTCCGCGACCAAACCCGTGAACCCGAAACGGTCGGTTCCGGAAACGCCCAAAAGGTCGTCCCCGGGACGGCGACCATTGGTAAGCGCCAAAGAGCCACCTCTCGCGACGCGCGAGACAAAAGCGCGGTTACCGAAAAACACATACGCGCTTCCCACGCCGTCGCGCACCGCCGCGCGCGCGTCGCGCGCGAGCCCGAAGCCGTTTTCGTTTGATGCCAGCGTGGCCGCGGCGGACGACGCCGAGTCGTTCGCGTTTGTCGTTTCATCGGCGTTTGGAAGACAAACGTCCACCGCGGCGTCGAACCGTCTCGTCTTGCGAATGGTCGTCTTCGGACGCGTCGTGACGAACTCGACGCCGCTTTTCGTCCGCGTCACAGTGGCGAACGTGCCGATGTGATCCTCCGCGGGAACCAAACGCAGGATCGCGACAGTCGCGGGGGGCGGCGAGTGCGACGCGGCGTCGCCGTCGGCGGCGTAGACATTTTTTCGGTGCCCACTGATCCCGTCGCTCCGTCGCTCCGTCGAAGCGGCGAACGCGCGAGGCGGTCGGTCCGCCGGCGGACGCGTTCCGTCGACCGCGCCTTCGCCGACGGCGGGTCGCGCCGCAGAGCGGCTCGCGCGCAGCGCCTCCAGGCGGTCGCGCGAGGATGTCGCGGGCGCGGCGCGGACGTCCTCGGTCAGCGCGAACGGCTTCGAACGCGTCTCGGATGGAACGAAGCGGTTCTCGTCCGTGGGCTCGTTCGACACGCCGACCCCGCCGGCGCGCGCGGCGCGCCTCTTGCTCGCCATCTTGAGCCGCGCCAGGCGCTCGCGCAAACCCGCGCTCGCGTCGAGCGGCTCCATGCTTCTGTCGAGGGCGCGCGTCTCGTGTGACGGACGCGGTTCAAAAGATGGTGTGATGTCAACTTACACTTACAAACAAACGCGACGACCGAGACCTGTCAAAAAAAAAACGGTTCTTTCGTTTTCGCCAATCACTTGGCGCTTTCCCTCGCCGCCTTCTGCTTGGCGACCGCCTCGGCGATGCCCTTCTCGCACTCCTCGCCCTCCGGGCCGGAAAAGTCCCAGTCCCACGGCATGCCGTCCTCTTTCGCTCCGTTCTTGGCGGCAATCGCGATCGTCCAGCATTCCTCGACGTCCTCCCACACCGCCGCCAATTCCTCACCCGTAGCGTCTGACGCGGCGGCGGCATCCGCCGCGTCGCGCGCCCTTTGTGCGTTACTCTGCCACGCCACTTCGTTTGACTCGAGGTGCATTTTGATCCTCTGCTCGACGACCTCGCGCATCTCACTCTTCTGCGCCGCGTAGCGCGCGGAGGCACCGCCGCCTACTTCCCCGTAATCTTCGAGGTTCGCGAGCGCGCGCTTGAAATGCCAAAAAGCGCTCCCATCCCCGGTGCCGGTTCGAATGGCATGCGTGACGTAGTGGTTCTCGTCGGGGAAGGTCATCATGATAATGGCGTTGTTAAACTCTGCCATGGCCTTGTCGAGGTGGGGTAAGGGATCTTCAGGTAAGGAATCTTCAGAGCCTGGGTAATTAGGGGCGCCGTACATGCTTCCCCATTGCTTGAAGGTGTATTCTTCACCCTTCTTCAATTGCTCCAAGATGAACTTCCAGTTGCTGTACAGATAAGCAGGCTCACTAGGATCCAACGATTGGGGATGTTCGCTGGGATCCTCCTGATCCACGAGGCTGACGAAGATTTGCGCGCCGTTCGTCTCCGTGCCGTCGCCTTCGGGTTCCGGGTTCCAAAGCTCCTTGTACAGGCTTTCCCAATACGCGGGATACTCGTCGTCCTCCGCGGGTTCCGGGAAACCTTTCGCGAAATTCAACTCCGATTTCGGCGTCGCGGGGGATTCAGGGGGGAGAGGCACGGAAGCTTCCAGCATGCCGCGCAGACGCGCGACGAGCGCCGAGCGACGCTCTGCGGCCTCGATGAACTGTTTTACGGACTCCATGGTTCTTCGAGGTGCCCGGTCGTTCCTGCTCGTCGCAGGCCGCGCGGAAAGGTCTGATTACCAAAACGGGACGAATTCGATTGTCAACAAGCAAAGCATGCAAGATGGATTCCCATAATTTCGACTCGAGCCGGATCCCTATTCGCCCGCTGCCTCGACGGCGGTGGCGCGAGCGGCGGCCACACCGACGCGCGTGTCGGCGGCTGGTGGAAGACGATCGGCGCCCGGATCGCCACGCGCCATGCCCGCGCTCGCGAACACGCTTTTCGCGGCGGGGACGTGCACCGCGGTCGCAGGTGCGCGCACACGTGTCGGATCTCCCCGTCCCCTTGCGTTTTCCGTGCCGTGGGGCGCAGCCCCGAGACCGCGCGCCCTCGCTGACACGCCTCGCCCCCTCCCCTCTCCCGTTCGCCGATCAGCGTTCCCTCACGACCACGTGGTGACCGCCGCCGCCGCGGCGGGCGCGGCGGGCAGCCTCGGAGTGCTCGCGGGGGTGTACCGCGTGCGGCTGAACCGGTGTCGATGCAGCAAGGCTGAACGCGCCGAGGTGAAGCAAGGGGGCCCTTTGGCGATGCACTGCCGGCGGTGCTTGAAGCGCACGAACAAAGGCGTGTTCGTGTCGTTCCTCACATCGCCGTTGTACGTCGCGGGCGCCGCCGTTGGGGTGGCGCACTGTGCGCACGTCCTCGGGACGCCGATGGTCAAGGGCGCGAGGAGGGCGCGGGCGAGTCGCCGATGACGTGACGGGGAGGGTTGAAATGCCAAAACGTCTTCGAAAAGCAACAACCGCGCGTCGCTCGCTCGCGTTTAAATCGAAGCGTCCTCGCTCGGGCGTCGGCATGGCGTCGGCGCGCGGGAAGCCGGCGGACGCCGACCCGGCGGACGCGCCGAGACGCGCAGACGCGGAGCGATCGATGCCGTCGCGCGCCTCTCCAGGGGACGACGATGTCGGCGCGCTAACGCCGGCTCGCGCGCCCGGGACGAGCGCCGACGACATGGCGACGCGAGCCACGACGAACGAAGAGCGCGCGCGCGCGGGCCTCGAGTCCATCCGTCGCGCGGACGCGGCCGTCGAGGCGGCGAGGGAGACGGCACGCGCGCGCGCCGCCGAGCGTGCACGCGCTCGCGCTGAGGCGGAGCGGTACGCCGCAGCCGCGGACGCGCTCGCGGCGGAGACGAGGGCGCGCGTCGCGGACGACTTCGCGCCGCTCGTCGGGGAGCTCTCTCGCGCGCGTTTTTTTCGGGACGCGGATGGCGACCCGGTCGCGTTCTCGCGCATCGCGGGATCCGCCGACGCGCTCCCGGGAGACGCGGGAGACGCGCGTCGACCGGCTGTAGACGAAGACGCCGGCGCGCGGAGCGTCCAGCGGCGCGGTGACGACGCGCGCGCGCGCGTCGTCGATCGACCCGTCGAGAACGTCGCCGAGAACGTCCCCGAACTTGGCGTCGCGACGGCGGCGACGGCGACGACGACGGAAATCGGCGAAGAGGACGTCCCCGACCCCCCTCCTTCGCGTCGGCGGTGGAGCCCCGCGCGCTCCTCCGTGGACGCGCTCCGAGCGACCGGCCAGGACGAGGCGGAAGAGCGGGAAGGCAGTGAGCATTTAGTCTCGGCGCGTCGCGCGCTCTCGATGCCGGGAAGGCGCGGCGCGGAGGATCGCGTTCGTGCGACGTCCAAGACGCAAAAGACGCCGCCGCGAACGCCGCCGCGAACGCCGCCGCGGCCTGTGCGCGACGGCGAGAAGAAACCGCCTGTTCCACGGTTCGGAGCTGAACTAAAACCGAAGTGCGCGTCTAAGCAGACGAAGACTGTGACGAGACGAACGGAAACGGAAACGCGCGGAACGAACCTGAGTCTCGCGGAGTCTCGCGACCCGTCGCGTCGCCCGGTCGCGTTCGTGGGCGCGACGGCGACGGGCGCGGCGATGTGCGCGCGCCTCCTCGACGCCGGGTTCCCCGTGGTCTTGGCGCCGCCCACGATCGCCGGCTTTAAAGACGACGCCGAGAAACGCAGAGCGGCGACGCTCGCGAGGCACGGCGCGACGCTCGCGAGGTCGCCCAGACACGCCGCCGAGCTCGCCGTATTCGGCACAGTCGAGAAGGACGGGAAGTGCGCTGGTTTTTTGCCCAGAGCCTGGGCGCCGGGCGTGCGCGCGCGCGACCGGCGCGACGCCGCGCGGCGCGGGCAGGCGCCGCCGCAGCCCACGCCCGTGCTCATCCTTCGGCCCGGCGCCGAAGAAGAGGACGATGAGGACGACGACGAAGAAAACGATGCAGAACACGAAGACCCGACGACGACCCGAAAAAGAAAAAATGCCGAGACCGAGACGTTCGTCGCGCGTCTTCGCGCTTTGGATTTGTCGACGCGTTTGGCGCTGGAGGATATCTTCGCGCCGCGCTCGCCTCGCGCCGCGACGCAGAACCGTGTATCGTTCGGGGGCTCGCTGTTGGTGTTGAACGTGAACTCCGCGACGAGGAAAGGCGCTTTGCGGAATTTTCACCTTCTCGTGACTGTAATAGGCGTGTCCTTCGCACAAGCCGCGACGCGGGGCGACCCGGTGGACGCGGAGGACGGGAAGATGCGCGTCGCGATCGCCGCCGCCGACGTCGTGGCGTACGAGAAGAGGCGGGACGAGAAAAACGCACGTTTAGGTCGACCGAGCGTACCCTCGATCAAAGTAACCGGGTCGATGTGCGCTCTGAAAGGCGCGGAACGCGTGAAGTGCCTCTCGGAGCTCGACCGCGTGTTACGAGCGTTCGGCGAACGAAAGGACCGCCTGGTGGTCGGCCAACACCCCGCGGACGCCGCGGTGGTCGGCGGAGGCGACCCGCAGACTAATTACTCATACGACGACGACGACGAAGACGACGAAGACGCGTCGCGCGCCGACTCCCTCTCGTACGACAGAGGTGACGCGCTTTCGTTCGCGGACGACGCTTCGCAAGCCTCTGAGTCTATGTCCGAGGTGTCGGAGGCGGCGTCGGAAGCCGCCGACGACGACGACCGAGTCACCGCGCCGTCGGCTTCGAAACGGCGCTCCCTTTTTGAAAAACCGGAAGGGAGCGCGAAATATATTTCGGCGGCGGCGGCGCGCGCTTGGCGCCTGGCGGACGCGCGCGCGACGGCTCGCGCCCGGGAGCGTCACGCTGTGGCCACCGCCCCTGCGCTCGAGCGGCTCGCGTTTCTGGAGAGCGAGCTCGAACGCGTCTCGAGAGAGAAGCGTGAAGTAGAGGCGTCTCTGACTGCTTTCCGTACGGAATCCGACGCGGAGCGTGTGACGCTTCGCGCCGCGCTCGAGAGAGAGGCGGAGACGTCTCGAACAAACGCGGCTTCTCTCGCCGCTTCCGAACGCGTAAACGCCGAGTTACGCGACACGCTTTCGTCCGCGAACGCCGACGCCGCGGCGTCAAGGCGCGACGCGACGACCGCGGCGCAGAGGTACGAGGCGACCGAACGCGAACTCGGCGAGACGCTCGTTTTGTTGGAGGATGAACGCCGCGAGAAAGAAACGATGAAGGCTGATTTCCTCGCCGCGTCCGCTTCGGCGAAGGCTGAGGCGGAGGCGGCGACGAACGCGCTTTTAGTCGAGCGCGCGGAGCTTGAGCTCACGCTCAAACGCCGGCTCGAGGAGACCGAGGCGACCGCGAGGGCGACGGCGATGCGGGACGAGGCGGAGGGCAAGATCAAGCGCGCGGAGAACGTCGCCGCCGCCGCGGTGGCCTCCGCCGACGCCGGCGCGAAAGCCGCGGCGGAGGCTGTGGCGACGCTTCGTTTGAAGCTCGAGCGCGCCGAGTCAGAGCGCGCGCTCGCGCGCGGCAACGAGGCGCGCGCGATCGCTTCGCTCGAGGCTGCCGAAGCGGAATGCAAGGCGACGAAGAAGGTGCTCGAGCGGGTCGAGAAGGAAGCGTCCGAGCGCGTGCGACGAGCTCTTGCGTCGTCGCAAGAGACGCGCGCCGAAAAGGAGGACGCCGAGGCTCGCGCCGACGCCGCCGACGCGCTCGCGGCGTCGCTCGAGAAGAGCGCGGAGGAGGCGCGACGGGGATTTGTCAAAGCTCGGCGCGAGTTTTCCGCAAAAGAACGCGCGCTCGTTGCCGAGCGCGACGCCGCGCGCGCCGAGCTCGCCGCCTCGAAGGCGGCGGCGAGGCGCGCGACGCGCGAAGCGGAGAAACTCGCGGCGTTTGTCCGCGAGGTCCGCGAGAACGGGGGAACGCTCCCCGCGAACAAAAGCGCGTGGGACGATACGAAACTAACGGGGTCGCCGTGGCGCCCGCCGGGCGCGAGCCCGGCGCGCGCCACCGTGTCCAGCGCCGCCAAGAAGGTGAGTCTGGAGGGACTCGTCGCGCAAAAGGGGGGTCTCGCGTCGCCGGGCCTTTTGTCTCCCGAGCGAGTCCCTCCCCCGACGAGCCCTGCGCCGGCTTCCGGAAGAGCGTCGCTCCCTTCCAGCCCGTCGAGCCCTTCGCCGGGACTACACACGACGCCGGGACCGGAAAAGGAGCTTCAGAGCTCCAGAGGCGGAGGAGGCTCATCGCGAGTCATCAACGCCGCGCGCCTCGAGGCGGCGGAGACTCGCGTCGCGAGGCTTGAGTCTGCGCTTAAAAAGGCGGACGGCGAAGTCGCCGCGGCGCGCGACGCCGCGCTCGAGAAGCTCGCTTCTGTTCGCGCCGAGCTCGCGCGTCGCACCGCCGAGCGCGACGGTTTATTCGCCAGACACCAGGCACAGACACGTCTCGTGGAGTCTCGCGCCGCCGAGCGCCGCGAGGCGGCGAGCCTCGCGGAGACTCTCGCGCTCGAGAAGGCGACGCTCGAGTCGCGCATGAACGAGCTCCTCGGTTTGCGCCACGCGAGCGATCGCGTCGCCGAGCGGTTCGCCAAGGATCGCGCCGAGTCGTCCGCCGCGGTGGCTTCGCTTCGCGCCGAGAAAGACGCGCTCGCGAAGGAGCTCGACGAGACGCTGGCTCGGTTCGCCGCGCTCGGCGGCGCCGAGGCCACCGCGCGCGCCGAGCGCGAGGCGGCGGAGGAGGCGGCGGAGCACGCGAAGATGGAGGCGCGCCGTTTCGCGGAGGAAGTTGACGCGTTGAAAAACAAACTGGACGCGGCCACCGTGGAACGCGCGCGCGCGGAGACGGAGCTTCTCGGGTTCAAGAACGGCGCGTTCGCGCGTGCCGCCGAGGCGCGCGTCGCCGAGGCGACGCGCGCCAACGACGAGAAACACGAGGCGCGCGCGGAGATGCTTCGCGCGGAGGCGGCGCTCGCGCGCGCGGCCGCCGAGGCGGCGGCGACCGCGGCGCGCGCGGAGCTTCGCGACGCCGCGGCGCGCGAACGAGACGCCGTCGCCGAGGCGGCGGTTGCCGCCGCGGAGGCGGCGGAAATAGGCAGGGCTGTCGACGCGGAGCTCGAGCGCGCGAATCGTTTCCTTCCGGAGACGGAGAATCGCGCGACGCCGACGAGAAACAGAGCGCGCGTCGCGTCGTCTCCCTCGCGTCTCCGTTCGCCGAAAGAGACTTTGTCTCCGGAAAAACAAACCCAAAAGAATCCGGCGATTTTCACCCCCCGCGCGGCGCGGTTGGACGCGATGCGTCGCGCCCGTCTCGAGCTGGCATCTGTCGTTCCGACGCGCCGCGCGCTGGAGCTCGCGCTGGAGCAGCCTGATGTGCTGGAGGCGCTCGACGCGCTCAGATTTGGAAACGCGGACCCCTCGCCCGCCGCCGCGCTCGCGTGCCACCTCGTGCGCGCCGTGCTCGACGGCGACGCGTCGTTGGAAACCTCGGAAAAGAATGAGCGGATTAGCGAAAGCGAGGACATCGCCGCGGCGGTTCTCGGCGACGCCTTCTTCACGCTCGACTCGCGACCCGAAAACGCAAACGCCGAAAAGTCCTTCCTGGGAAGATCGACGAGTCCGGCTTCTGTGCGCGCCGCGCTCGCGCGGTGCGTCGCCTGCGACGTCGGACGGAACGAAACCGAAAACGAAAACGAAAACGAAACCGAAACCGACGACGCGGCGTACGCCTCCGCCGCCGCCGCCGCCGCCGAGTTCTCCGCCGCGTTCGACGCCATACGCCCCGCGCTCGGGCGCACGCTGCCTAGTCGCATGCGCGGCGCCAGGCTGGCCGCCGCGAACGAGCGCGGCCTGCGCGACGCGACGCGCGCGGTGCGCGCGCTCATGATGGGCGGCGGGTTCGGCGCGCTTGTTACGAACGACGAACGCGGCGAACGCGACGACGACGACGACGACGACGACGACGTCGGATCCCGATTTTCGAGATCAAACGGCTTCGGTCCCGGGTCGAACGACCCGCTCGCGGAGGCTCTGTTCCGCTGGAGCGCGTGCGCGGTGCGCGAGTGGCGCCTGAAGCGGCGCGCGGCGGACGCCGAAAAGGCGTTGGCGCGCGCGGAGGCGGAGGAGGAGGAGGACGAGAACGGCGACGCGAACGATGACGCCGCCGCGTCGGGGTCTCCGGAGCGGGTCTCTTTTCTTTCGCCGGCGCCCAGGGGGAAGGGGAAACGACACCCGCTGGTGGTGCGCGCGCCGGCGTCGCCGGTCGACGCGAGGAAAATAGCGACCCACGGCGCGGCGCGCGCGCTCGCCAACAGAGAGCGCGCGTGACGAGCGCCGATCCGTCCCGGCTGGCGCACGTCGCGAAGACGGTGTCTTTTTGGATGCGTTTTTTTACTGTAGGAGTTACTTTAGTTCCTGACTAAACGTCCATACAGAAGGTTCCATGATTTCGCGACAGGCTGGAACCGGACGTTTCCAGCGAACGCGCTCCACCGCTCTCGCGAGGCCACGTGTGTCGTCGTCCCGGTATCCACATTCGCCGCTCGGCTGGTTCCCGCGGCGCACATCGCACCGCACGTCCCCCGACGCGACCCGCGTTCGTCGAGCGCCGCGCGCAGGCTCGAGAGTCGCGCGATGGCGTCTCCCCACGCCGCGATGCGCGCCAACGCCTCGGCCGCGCGTCCCCGGGCGCGCGTCGAGGCCAGACGCGTCGCGCGCGCCTCAGCCACGACTCCCCGACGCGTCGGCGCATCTTCCGGAGGCGTCGCCGGCGCGCGCGACCCCGCCCCGGCTCCACAGGACGCCGCGTTCGGCCCCCCCTCCTCCCGGCGCGGCGAGACCGTCGCCGCGCGCGCCATCTCCCCCCCCGTGCTCTCCTCCCTGGACGAGCTGGACATGGAGCGCGGCGCGTGCGCCATCGCGCCCAAGTACTCGCCCGCGCTCGTGCGCGAGCGCACGCTGTCCTCCCCCGGCGAGATTGCCAAGACGGCTGCGCGCGGCGTCGAGATCGTCACCGCGGTCTCGCTCTTCGCGGGCTCGCTCGTGTTCGACAAGTTTCGGAGCAGCGAGGACGTCCAGGGGCGAAGCAAGGACTTACGAGACAAGCTCGCGCGACTCGGACCGAGCTTCGTGAAGGCTGGGCAGGTTCTCGCCAATCGGCCGGATATCGTCCGCGCCGATTACATGGAACAGCTGTGCAAACTGCAAGACGACGTCCCCGCGTTTCCCAGTGAACACGCGTTCGCGATCATGCAACGCGAGTTGGGCCGACCTTTAGACGAGGTGTTCGAGCAAATCTCCTCAACGCCCGTCGCCGCGGCGAGTTTGGGCCAGGTGTACCGCGCGACGTTAAAGTCGACGGGAGAACAAGTCGCGGTGAAAGTGCAAAGGCCCGGCATCGAACCGGTAATTTTGCGCGACCTGGTGTTGTTCCGCGAGCTCGCTCGGTTCGTCAACGCCGTGGCGATCGAACGGCTAGGGTGCAACGCGCAGCTCATCGTGGACGAGTTCGGGGAGAAGCTGTTGGAGGAGCTGGATTACGTGCAGGAAGGAAGGAACTTATCGGACTTTTACCAAAACTTTGAAAACGACCCTGTCGTAAAAATTCCCAAGTTTTACAAGGAGCTCTCCGGCGCTAAGATGCTCACCATGGAGTGGATCGACGGCGTGCGGTGCACGGACCCGCGCGGGATCCGCGAAAGCGGCATCGACGTCGACGAGTTCATCCGCGTCGGCGTGATGTCCGGCTTGAGACAGCTATTAGAGTTTGGGCTGTTCCACGGCGACCCGCACCCGGGGAACATCTTCGCCATGCGCGACGGGCGCATCGCGTACGTGGATTTCGGAAACGTCGCGCAGCTGAGTCAGACGAACAAACAAACGTTAGTGGACGCGGTGGTGCACGCGGTGAACGAGGACTACGACAGCATGGCTGGTGATTTCATACGACTCGGGTTCTTAGCGAAAGGCACGGACGTCGCGCCCATCGTCCCCGCTTTGGAAAAGATTTGGCAAGACGCGAGGACGGCTTCGTTACAAAACTTCAACTTTCGAACCGTCACAATGGCGTTCAACGAGCTCGTGTACCAGTACCCGATCCGGATTCCCGAGCGGTTTTCTTTAGTGATCCGGTCGTTGTTAACGCAGGAAGGCATATGCATGTCTTTAAGTCCGGATTTTCGGTTTTTGGAAGTGGCGTACCCGTACGTCGCGAAAAGGCTGTTGACCGATCGCGACGCGAGTTTAAGAGAACGACTGACGCAAGTGCTGTTCGACAAAGACGGCACGTTCAGCTGGCGGCGGTTGGAGAACCTCGTGGCTTTGGCTCGCGAGAGCGGCGGGGGCTTGGATCTGACGGACACCGTCGCGGACGGCGCGCAGCTGCTGATCACGGACGAAGCGTTGCGACGACAGCTTCTGCTCGCGCTGACGGAGGATAACCGCCTGCGCGTGGACGAAGTCGCGAGGGTCGCCGCGTTGCTCGGCGAGGACATCGCGGTGGATCGACTGGCGCAGCAGAGTCTGACGGGGGGGCCGGCGTTTCTGCGCAAGATGGCGCTGTCGTGGTCGGACAAGGTGCTCTCCAATTGATGCGCGAATGATTCGCGACGTTCGTTGGCGGTGACGGTAGTCCGCGTCCGTATTACCTTTCGTATTAGGGGAGAGAGGGTAACGTTCGTCGTCTGTTGTGGTGAAAGAAAATGCCGCGCGCACTGGCGTCTTTTCGGCGCGCGCGATCATCGACGCGTTTCGACAATTCTTCCAGACTGCGTGTCGGTGAATTTATCCGGAATGTCTCGCGGCGTGTATTTTCGTGGAATTATCCGAAAAGAAACGACGAGCGCCACTTGTCGTCCGTCGAGCGTCGGCGTCGACGCACGTCGCGACGCGCAGCAGGCGCGACCGACACGACTCCCTCCGCTCGGCCCTCCGCGCCGGGACCTCACGCGCGCGCTCGCTCGCGCCACACCCGCGGGAACCGCGACAGAGCACCGGAACGCGCCATGGTGGCGGTGCTCGCGCCGCTCGGCATCTGCCGGGGTGCCCTCGCGCAATCGCGAAACGTCGGCCAGGCCAAGTCGCGATCGACGGCGCGCTCTGGCCTGTTCCGGCCCGACCGCGCCGCCGCGCTGGCGCGCCGATCGCGCGTCGCGCTCGCGGTGCGCGCCGCGGACGCGCGCGAGTCTCCGACCGCGGTCGCGTCGCGCGCCGCCCCCGCGCCCGCGTCCGCGCCTCCCGCGCGTCTCGCGTCGGCCGGCGACGTCGCGCGCCGGCCGTCGCCCGCGGTGGCGCTCGCGTGCGCGGCTTCCCTCGCGGCGCTCGGCGCCTGCGCGTCCCCCGCGCTCGCGTCCGACCTCGCGTCGAGCGCGGCGGAGACCGCGGCGACGACGGGCTCGCTCACGGACGGCTTCCTGTCCGCGTTCCTCCTCATCTTCTTCAGCGAGATCGGGGACAAGACCTTCTTCATCGCCGTGCTCCTCGCCACGCAGCAGAGCAAGGGCAGCGTCTTCGCCGGCACGTTCGGCGCGCTCGCGGTGATGACCGTCATCTCGGTAGGCATCGGCCAGGTGTTCCACGTCGCCGAGGAAGCTTCAGGGGCTTTATTAAGCACGGACGTTCCGTGGGACGATTACCTCGCCATCGCGCTTTTGCTGTTTTTCGGCATCCAAACGCTCCTCAGTGCGGAGGAGGAAACCGCGGAAGAAGAAGAGGAGGACGCTAAAGTCGCGGTGGCGGGGATGGAGTTCGACGGCGCCACGGCGTTGATCATCAGCACGTTCGCGCTCGTGTTCGCCGCGGAGTGGGGGGATAAGAGTTTCATCGCCACCATCGCGCTCTCGGCGGCGGCGTCGCCGGTGGGAGTCGCGCTCGGAGGGACAGCGGGACACGGCGTGGCGACCGGAATCGCCGTGCTCGTCGGCGACGTGCTCGGCGACGTCGTCTCCGAGCGCGTCGTCAAGTACACCGGGGGAGCGCTGTTCATCCTCTTCGCCATCGCCACCGCGCTGGACATCAAGTAAACAAGTAACGCGTCTTAAACACGACGCTATTCTTTTCTATTTTTATAAAGGGGGCGATGCGCGTGACGGCGCGAGACGGGCGCGTGAGACGTGCGCGCGACGCTTGAATAGCCGCGACGCCGTAAGGTATTCTTTTATGAAACGATCACATCCGTCGTCGACGAAACGAAAACGAAACGCGCGCTCGTCTCGAGCGTCTCACCGTCACGCGACCCACTCGCGTTTCCGCGCGCGCGGGCTTCTCGCAGTCACCGCGGGCGATACCGAAAGCGTCTCGAGATTCGAAACCGCCTCTTCGAGATTCGAACGTTTTTGTTTCGTCGCCGAGAAGAGCGCCGCCGACGCGCGCGACGACGGAGAAGTGCGCGCGTTTGGTCTCGTCGACGTCGGGTCGCCTTTTTCCTTTTCGCCCGAAAAACCGCTCATCGCTTCGACGGACGCCGCCAGCCGCCGCGCCGTCGCCTCGGCGCGCGCGCGCGAGTCCGCGGCGCGCGCGGACGAGACGCGCGCCGGGGTGGCAAAAGCGTTTTCGGCGGTTTCGTTTTCATCCGCGAACGCGAGACTCTCGCGCGGCGATCGCGTCGCCAGACGCAAACGCGACGCCCGGTCAAGGTCCGAATCGCGCGTCTCGAAACGCGTCGCGGCGTCGGTTTTTCGTATCGCCTCCTCGGCGGCGCGCTCGGCGCGCTCGGCGTGCTGGACGCACTTCTCCTCCCTCTGTTTCGATTCGCTCTTGAACGCGGAGAGCTGCTCGGCGATGGCGTCCACGACGTCCGCCACGGCGGACTCGATCCTCTCCACGCGACGCGACGCGTCCTCGGCGGCGGCGACGAGATCCGCGGCTCGACGCGAGACGGTCTCGGCGTCGCGCGCGCGCGACTCCGTCTCCGTGACAATCGCCTCCACCGCCGCCGCGCGCTTGGTCGCGCGGCGCACGCGATCGGCGTGAGACTTGGTGTTCTCTTCTAATAGGAACAAGTTTTTCTCCAACGCCGCCTCGACCGTTTTCGTCGCCTGTCGCGCACTGACAAGCAAGCGCGTCTCGTGCGTAGCGACGACTCGCGCGACGCTCGTCGTCGCCGCCGCGTCGGCGAGCGTCGCGAGACGCGATTCGATACGTTCGTGCAACGTTCGTTCGAGACTCTCTTTCGACGCTCGCTCCGTCTCGGCGACGCGCGTCTCCAAACGCGCGCCGTGCGACTCGATCAGACGTTTGACCTCGTCGCGGTGTGTTGTCAAAGACTCGCGCGACGCGAAACGCGAAACGTCGACGGAGGCGAAGGCTTCGGTCACCGACGCGAGCGCCGAGCGCTCGAGGTCGGCGCGCGCGGCGGCGATTTCTTTCGCCGCCGCCGCCGCCGCCGCCGCCTCCACGACACGCTTGGCGTCCGCGGAACGCATCGCCGCGCGCGTCGCTTCCTCGACGACGCGCTCGATCGCGGCGATGGAGTCGCCGTCGATCTCCACCGGTACAGAACGAGGATCGATCGGAGGAGTACGTTCGACGTCGACGGGAACCGTGGGATTTCCCGACCCAGCGGTTGTGAAATCGGCGACGCGCGCCTCGAGCTCCCCCACGCGCGCCTCCGCGCGGACGAGCCGCACCTCCGCGTCGTCCTTCGCGGTCGCGAGCGTCCGCGCGGTCGCGGCGAGACTCGCGAGCGCGCGTTCGAGGCTATCCACGCGCCGTTCGAGCGCCGAACGGTCGTCGTCGTCGTCGTCGCCGCCGCCGCGAGCAAAAGTCGCGGTTGGTTTTTTTTTTTCTTTTTCGGCGAAAACGTCTCTGTCGACGGCGCGAAACGCCGTCGCCTTCGGCGGCGCGACGCGCGCGGGTTCAGGCGCGGGGGACGCGTGTTGCGAAAACACATCCTCGGGCTCGTCGTTAGGCGCGCGGTACGTACCCTGACTGTTTGCCCGTACGCGCGCGCCGAGTCCCGCCGGTTTGATTCCCGCGTCTCCCGACGAACGCGCGCGTCGCGTCAATTTTTTCAGAGTCGACACGTTCGCGTCGACGTCGTCGTCGGAGTCGCGCTCGTCCGAGTCCCCGCCGCTCGTCGAGCGACGCTCTTCGCGCGGCGACCGGCTCGGAGAGGAGGCGAGGGGGCGGAGAGGCGGAGAGGCCGCGACGGGCGATTCCCTTCGCGCGCGCGTTCCGGGCGACGCGATGGCGGCGAGGTACGGGTTCTCCTCCTCCTCGCTCGAAGACGACGACTCGGCAAAATCGGAGTCGCTCCCGGATTCCTCGAAGTCCGCGGCGGTCAGGGACACGCGCTCGTTCGGCCCGAACGAGAACTCGTCCTCCGAGGAGGACAACGTGGCCATCGCCGACATCACGCGCGCCGCGCGCTCGGAGGGCCGCGCGAAGGACGCGCGCGCGCCCTTATGAAGCGCAGACCAAGACGGGCGTCGTCGAAAAGGTACTGTACAATGTAACGACGCCTCGGGCGAGGCAACTGCTGCTCTGCTGCTTGCTGGCGCTCCCCACGTTTTCGGTAGTGCGTACCATCCCGAAGTGTTCGACCGAGACTAAATACCCGTACGAAGGTACGATCAAGGTGCGTTTTGTCGCTGACGACGGATGAGCGGATATTTCTCGGCGCGTCGCGGTGGGCGACACCTTCCCTCGCGCGGCACGTGCGTCGTCGTGACCGACGCGCGCGCGCCTCGCGAGCACACCGCCCACGATGCGTCTCGCCGCCGCGCACCTGCCCGTGCTGTGCGTGCTTTTCGCGCTTCACGGCGCGCGCGCCACGAGCGAAAACCCGCCCACGCGGAGATCGTTGTACTGCGACGGGCAGGGTACGGCGGAACGCGTCGGGTTCGACATGGCATGCCCCGCGTACGCCATTCCCGAGACCTTGAACAACGAGACCAATCCCGCGACGAACTGCTCGAGCCTGTTCGACGCGTACCCCGTCGCGCCCGAAGGGCCGTACTGGCTCCGCCACCCGGTGACGGGTGCGGTCGAACGGAAATGGTGCCTGTTCGGAGACGGCCTCGGGCCGAGGACGGATGCGGGACGGACGGAGATCACGTTCATCACCCCGAAAGGATACGGCGCCGGTCTGACCCCGATGAGTTTCGGGAGCGTCGTCGACTTTTGGTCGTCCGGCCGCATGCTCAGGTATCCCGATGACGTTTGGCGAGCTTGGCGCGACACCGGATACGTCGCCACCGACGCGATTCCTTTGCCGAGCTGGTCGGAAGGCGCGCTCGGGACGCTGAGCGTGAACGTTGGGATGATCGAGTTCACCGCCGACGCACCGGTGATCGTGCGCATGCACAACACGGTGAAGATTGATGTGAACTGGTTGGGTGCCCTCGACGACCTCGACCTGTGGCGGGAACGGTTCGACCTCGTCTGGTGCAACGCGTGGAGATGCGCGCCCAACAACCATGAGAACTACTTGAACACACACTGGTACCGAGTGTACGAGCGGTACTTCCCGGCGGGGACGCACGCCCTGGACACGGATGACGCGGCGTACCAGTTCTTCACGCCCGCCGTCGGCGTCTCGAAGGAGAGCGACCAGCCGGCTGAGCTCGAGTCGGCGGTCGCGGCGCATCCCCCGCCGACGACGTACGATACGCCGACCGTGAACGTCACCGCGCCCGGCTACGGTGCCGGTCTGACGGAGTTCGACTTTGGAAGCTCCGTCGACTTTTGGGCGACCGGCCGCATGCTCAGATACCGCGATGACGGTTGGCGAGCTTGGCGCGACACCGGATACGTCGCCACGGATGCGGATCCTTTGCCGAGCTGGTCAGAAAACGCGCTCGGGACGCTGAGCGTGAACGTTGGGATGATCGAGTTCACCACCGACGCACCGGTGATCGTGCGCATGTACAACACGGTGATGAAAGATGTGAACTGGTTGGGTGCCCTCGACGACCTCGACTTGTGGCGGGAACGGTTCGACCTCGTCTGGTGCAGCGCGTGGCTTTGCGCGCCCAACAACCATGAGAACATCTTGAAGAGTGCAAGTCGCTGGTACGAAGTGTTCGAGCGGTACTTCCCTGCGGGGACGCACGCCCTGGACACGGATGACGCGGCGTACCAGTTCTTCAAGCCGGCGGCCGGGACGTTGCCTGGGACGGAGCAGCCCGCTGAGCTCGAGTCGGCGGCGTATACGCCGAAGCCTAATCTGAACCCTCACTTATCTCCGTACTCGTGCGCCTCGGATCAAGGCCGAGTTGTGTTCAGCTTGGTGGATGATAACGACGTCAAGGATCTTCCCGACACCGCCGCGGAAATTGCCGCTGGATTCTACAATCCAAACGCATACTACATTGGCAACGCCGAGCTGGAAACCATCGACATCAAATCTGCAAAGATGTGCCTGGAGCGCTCGAAGGCGAGAGGGGATTCCGAGTGCATCACAAACTGCGTCGACATCGTGGACTCCCTTTTTAGCTGCTCTCCAGGCAGCGTTTCCAGCTCAGGGACGAAAAACATGATAATTGCTTTGACGGGGCAGCTTGAACCGAACACGTGCAGTGTATTTTACGACCAAGGAACCGGTTGCGACTCGAGTAGCGGCACCTACTGCTGGTCATGTCATAGGACGGTAAAAATTGGTCAGGCGTCGAGCGTAAACAACAACTGGCACGCGCACGGCTACGGGATGAATCTTCATCGAAGCGGAGGCAGCGACGAGCTGTTTCATTACCCAGGGGAGGAGTGTTCCGAGGTGTTCGAGAACGGCGAAACCTTCTGGGACTCGTTCTACATCGTCGTGCAGGAGTAGAGGAGTACGATTTCAGCCCGCTGAGCTCGAGTCGGCTCTGTTTTGAGCGCTCCGGGCGCTTGGCTTCTTCGCGCGGTCTCGCGATGACGGTACGAGGGCGACGAGGTGTCGCGCTGTCGATACATTTGAATGTTATTTGAGATTTGCATCCCGAACATGCGTCACGCGAGTCGACGGTGGCACCTCGAGAGGGGTTTCGCGGCGGCGCGTCGCGCAGCGCCTGCGATTCGAGAAACGCCCTCAGATGTGCACACTTTCCCGACCCCGATTCCCGATCGAGAACCGGGGCGCGTTTTCGAACAGCGGCTTTTCGCGCGCGTTCGGACCGCACGCGTCACACGCGTTTCGCGCAGACGCGCAGACAGGGTGCCACTCCGCCATGACCGCGGGCGCTCTTCTCCGCGCCGCCGCGCGCTCGTTCGCGTCGAACAGGTCCTCCGGCCTCGCCGTCGCCGCGCAGCAGGTGCGTCCGCGCGCGAAAGAAAACGACCCGCGGATCCGCGAAGCGCCGCTTCGGCGAGATATTTTCCCCGATCGCCCGTTCGGGGTGGCCGTTCGCGCGAATCGCCGCGCGCGAAACGCGCCACCGCCGCGCTTTTCCACCTCCGCGTCCGCGCTCGTCCCCGCGCTCGTCTTCGCGGCGCGGCTGACCGACGCGCGCGCTCACCCCGATCCCCTCCACGCCTCGCTCGACGACAGACGCGATCGTTCGCCAAGAAGACGGAGGTTTCCGACGCAGACGCCTTGACCGTGGAGATCCCGGTGCCCTTCGAGGCGCACCGCATCGAGCCTCCGACGCAGTTCGTGGAGACGTCCAAGACGGAGATCGTTGAGATGTTCACGCAGGCGTACCTGATGCGCCGGCTGGAGATCGCTTCCGACGTGCTGTACAAGGGCAAGTTCATCCGCGGGTTTTGCCACCTCTACGACGGCCAGGAGGCTGTGTGCGTCGGCATGGAAGCGGCGCTGACTAAGGACGACGCCATCGTGACTTCGTACCGCGACCACTGCACGCACCTCGGCCGCGGCGGCACACCTTTAGAGGTGATGGCGGAGCTCATGGGACGAGTCGACGGCGCCTCCAAGGGCATGGGGGGATCCATGCACATGTACAAGAGAGACGCGCACTTTTTCGGCGGCAACGGCATCGTCGGCGCGCAGACGCCCATCGGCGCCGGCTTGGCGTTCGCCATGCAGTACGAGAAGCGACCGAACGTCGCGGTGGCGATGTACGGCGACGGCGCGGCGAACCAAGGCCAGTTGTTCGAAGCATTAAACATCGCCGCGCTGTGGGATTTGCCCTTGATTTACGTGTGCGAGAACAACCACTACGGGATGGGCACCGCGGTGGCGAAATCGGCGAAGAGCCCGGAGTACTACAAGCGCGGCGACTACGTGCCTGGCTTGAAAGTGGACGGCATGGACGCGCTGGCGGTGAAGAAGGCGATGGCGTTCGCCAAGGCGCACTGCGTGAGCGGCAAGGGGCCGATCGTGCTGGAGATGGACACCTACCGCTACCACGGGCACTCCATGTCCGACCCGGGGAGCACTTACCGCACGCGCGACGAGATCACCGGTATCCGCCAAGAGCGCGACCCGGTGGAACGTTTACGGAAGCTCATCCTCGAGAAGGACTTGCTGGACCCGGCGGAGATCAAGACGATCGAGAAGGCGCAGCGCAAGATCGTGGACGACGCCGTCGCCGCGGGGAAGGCGTCGCCGGAGCCCCCCACGGAGAACCTGATGAGGAACATGAACCAGGCGACGGCGAACGTCGTCATCAGAGGCGTCGACTCGCAGACCAGGACGGCGCTCTTTTAGGCGCCTGAGGGTGGAGGTAGTCGACTACCGGGCGCGATTTGAGCGATTTGTAGCGAGAAGAAGAACGAACGAAAAGCGACGTTTGGAAGTCGTCTCTGTCGTCTCATCGGTGAAGACGTTTAAACGCGTTTAAACGCGCGTTACGCTTACGTCGAGCTCTTTGGGGAACGTCAAACGTCGACTCCGCGTAATGTCAACGGTTCCTGTGCGCGTCGACGTCCACCGTCCGCACGCGCGCGCGCGCCGCGTCGACGGCGATCACCGCCGTTCCAAACGCGACGCAACCCATCCCAAAGCACGTCTTCCAGTCCGGGAAAGCGGTCACCCCCGCCGCCCACCCGATGAGCGCGGCGAGGATCGGCTCGAGTAACATCGCGTTAGCCACGACGGTCGGCGCCAGGTACTTCAAGCTCGCGATGTACCCGCACGTTCCGACGATCGTCCCGCACACAGAGATGACGAGCTGTTTGCCGATTTGCGCCTCGGTGAGCCACCCGAAGACGCCGCGACTCTTGTCGAAAGGCGACGCGAAGGAACACCGCTCGAGTGTAACGGCGAGCGCTAACGAGATGGGCAAGTTCACGAGCATCTGAAGCGTCACCAGAAGCGAGAGCTCCATTTCCTCCCGAACGCCCTTCGCGAGGACGAGAAACGCCGCGCCCGAGACGGCTCCCGCGGCGACCACCGCGTCGCCCGCGACGGTGGCCGACCCGCGCCCAGAACTCGCTTCGTTTCCTTTAACAGAACTCTGCCACATCACGACGCCCGCGCCCGCCGTGGCGAGCGCGACGCCGACGAAGTGCGAGCGCGGCACGGCGTTTCGAGTCAGCACTTTGTGCACGACGATAAACGCGCCCGTCGTGTTGGTCAGCACGTACGCGTGCGCGATGGACGTGGTGGCCAGTCCGTAGAAGAGCGTCAGGAACCAGCCGGACCAGCAACACGCGACGCAAAAAGCGCGGCGGCGCACGCGTTTGACGCGAAAACCGCGCAAGCCTTGCTTTTTGCCCGTCACCAACGCCCACGGAAGCGCGATGAGAAGAACGGATTGCGCGCGCCACGTGCTCTGCGTGAACGGCTTGGACCGCTCGAGGGTGACCATCGTGCCCATCGCGGAGAGAGATACCACGGCGGCGGCGAGGACGAGCCAACCGATCACGGGCACGCGTCGCTCGACCACCACGGAAGCGCGGAGTTTTCGCAAAGAAACGCCTTCAACTCCGTTTCTCGTCGACGAGAAATCAGCGACGTCTCCGCGAACGGACGAGTCGCCGAAAAAAGAAGACGCAGACGCGGACGCGTCGGAGGCGTCGGAGCACCGCGTGACGTGTCGCGCGACATCGAGAGTCTCGTCCCCGTCTCTCGCATCGACGAGAAACGCCGAAGCTTCTTTCGTTTCTGATTCTGATTCGATTGGTCGTCGTCCTCTCGTCGAAGACGTCGCGTCGTCGCGAGAACTTTTCGGGTTCCGCATCTCCAGCGTCACGTTCGTCACTGCAGTTGGCAACGAAAAGCGCGTGCTGGCGCCCCCGAACTTTAACCGCCGTTCGGAGCCGACGTTCGAGGACGACGCGTACGCGTCGCCAGTCTGGGCACCGGAATCTGTCCCCGCGCTCGCCGTTCCCGAAAGACCACCGGCTCCCGAAAGACCGAAAGAGGTCCGGCTCGGCACGGCGAAGATGACGCGGCGGACGAGGACGTCGTCGTCGGCGGCGAGACCAGTCGACGCGTCGTCGTGGCCGATTCGCGCCGCCGCCGCCGCCGCTTCCGCCGCCGCCACCGCCTCGGATTCGCCCACCTCGCCGTCCGTCGCGTATGCGACAGCTCTTGCCAAACACGCCTCGACGTCCTCGACGTCACGCCCGTCCGGAAACGCGTCCGGGACCAGCGTGGAGCCGACGGGCACGCCGACGAGATACCCGAGCGGAGAATCCGCCGAGAATCCGACGCGCGGCGACGATACAGGCGTCGTATCGTCGGGTCGTCCCGAAGGCGCGCGACGCGACGTGCCCGCGGTGCGCTGCAGCAGCGGCGCGAGACTCTCGAGATGCTCGTCCTCGAGATGGCGCGTCGCGGCGCTGCCGCGAGAGAGCCGGGGGGGCGGCGGGGTGGCCGTGGCGGCGAAGAGGGCGTGTGAGGCGGCGGCGTTCTCGGAGTCTGCCGCCTCCGCTCGACGCGCTCGTCGCGATAAAAGCGACGACGACAAGCCGCTCCGCGCGTCGTGGTCGGTGACGCGGTCGTCGTGGTCCTCGTCCCGCACCACCGGCACGTTCACGGTCACGACGTTTCCTCCCTCCTCTCCTCCGCCGCCTCGCAGAAGCCGACTGAGAAGCCCCCGCGGCGATAACGAGAGTCGCGCCGCGACCGCGGGTATGTCCAGACTCTGGACGTGAAGCGCCTTCTCGGTCGCGTCCGAGGCGGGAAAAGCGCCGTCGTCCGCGCCGGAGACGCCGAGACCCGACAAACGCCCCTCCTCTCCTCGACGGTCGGGGAGATCCCCGACGTCGCGGCCGCCGTCGGCGGCATTCGACATCGCGCGAGGAGCTCCTGGAGACCGCTCGACCCCGCGCGTCGCGTCTCGGACTGACCGCCGGGAGGCGCCTTCGACGTCGTCCGCGAAACCGAATTTTTGCGATTTTCCTCGTTTCGCGTTCGCGTCTCCGAGACGAACGTCGAGACGCGAGAAACGCGCTTTCGTGACGTCGTCGCGAGTACCGCGCGTACGTAAATAGTAATGTAGCCTATTCAAACGTAGACTGGTAGTGACTATCATCTACACAGACACGCCTCACACACGCCACACGTCTCGTCTGAAAATCACTCGAGCGTGAACGCCGCCACTTTCAGCGGCCTTTTCCCGTCCGACATCGCCGGGTGGTCGTCGTCGTCGGCGTCAGGCGACACGACTTCGACGTTGGTCAAAACGCACCCGGCTTTCGTCACGCACTTCTCGACGAGCTCGAGCCAGTCGTCCACATCGATCCTGTGCGAGTGGTTCGTCGCGAGTAAAACGCCTCCGGGGGTCACGCAAAGAGCACTCGGTTTCGCCAGGCTCTGGTAATCGTTCTCGATGTCCACCGCGCCGTACGCCGTCTTCGTCAAAGTGGGCGGATCCAAAATCACCAAATCGAACGTCTCCGGTCGCGGGGGCTTGGCTTTCTTTTCTTTCGGGGAAGACGAGCCAAAAGCGCCTCTGCCCCCGCGTTTGGACCCGCGTTTGGACCCGCCGCGCCCGCCGCCCCGACCCTGCCTCCCGGGCATGGGGAGGCCCGCCAGCTGGCGCACGGCGGGGTAAAAGTCCTCGCAGTACGCGTCAAACGCGCCGCGCGCGTTAGGAGTACTCGTCGAGTATTCGGCTTTTGGCGTTTGGGTCTTTTGGGTCGTAGACTCTGACTCTGACTCTCGGGGACCCTGACCCTCTTGGTTACCCGCCTCGAACCCGTTCAGTTTGTAGTTCGCCGCGCCGTACGCCAGGTACGTCGCGCTGTGGTCCGTGTTCAGGACCCGCGAGGCGCCGCCGGCGGTGGCGGCGAGGCCGGCGCCGCACGTGTACGCGAACGCGTTCAACGCCGAAACGGAGCTTCCGGCGGCGGCGCGTTTGGCGACGAAACGTCTGATCCACCGCCGCGTCGGTCGGAAGTCCAGGTACAGGCTCGGGTCCCCGAACCGTCGCGGGGGCACGAACTCGTACGCCAGGTTTAATTCGGAAAACGAAAAACCGAGCGCGGGGTCGGACAAGTCGCGCCCGAAGACGTCCGGGCCGAACGGCGACGAATCGTCAACCGCGTTCGTCGCGGTTAAAAAAGACGCGCGTCGATACACGCCAGCCGCCGCGAACGTCTTTCCAGTCAGAAGGTTTTCCGACGCGTTCAACTCAGCGGTGTTACTGACGTTCGCTCTCGGGTGCACCCAGACTGTGTGTACGTCATCGAAGCCGAGTTGTCCGCCGAACGCCGCGTCGCACAAATCGAAGACGTCGTCGTTTCTCAGCGGCTCCCGCCACGACTGCACGAGGAGAGCGCCGCCGAACTTGTCCACGGTCACGCCGGGGGCGCCCTCGGAGACGCCGTGCAGGACGCGCCACGACTGGTTCGGGCGGTCGAGGTCGCCGCGGGATCACCGTGGGGCGAGCGGAGAGAGGGGACGCGACGGGGGCGTGAACGCGCGGCGACGGAGGCGGGCGTTTCGGAGGGCATTCGGTCGAAGGCGGCGGTCGGCGGTGAGAGGGGAGACCTCGGTCAGTCAAGAGCACGCGTCGGTATGCCGTCGAGCGCGCGCACGCACGTCAGTTCCTTCCCGTCCACACCGGTCGACGAGCCCGGAGGCTCGCCGCCGCTCCGCCGCGGCGACAGCGCGCTCCGCGAGTTGGGCGGGGCGCGCCGACGAAGCGAACGTCACCGCGCGCATGCCGAAATGGCGTCTTCGAGCGCGAACGCGTCCATCCGTGAAAAATGGCGGACCGACCGATAAAAACGTCTGATTGCCCTTCGTCTCGAACTCCGTCGCCACTTCACGGGCGAGCCCGGTGAGCGCCTCGGGCATGAACGACGCGCGCTCGTCGGCGCTCGCTCGCCTGAAAGCGTCGCGATCTCGCCGACGCGGGGGAGACGAGCTCGGGTACGCGCGACCGCCGCTCCGCGAAACACGTCTCATCAGTTCTTCCCGAATCTCGTCAACGTCTTTTCCCGTTTCGCGGTGCGTGTCAGACGAGTTCGCTTCTCCTGACCGCTGAACCACCATGTCGCGCAGAGACGAGGACCGCGAATCGAGCGCGTCGCGACGTGCTTCGCCCCCGAGCGAGTTCTCCGCGGCCGACCGGCGCGCGCCTTCGCGATCTGCTCCCCGAAAGGAGTGGGACTCCTCGGGCATCGATGAACCGTCGATGCACCACGGCGCGTCCGATGTCGTCGCGCTCCAAAACGCCTCTACTAATTCGCGCTTCGCGGCGTCGCGCTCGCACGAAGCGAACGACGCGTACCTCGCGCGCGTGGACGAGGCGTTTCGCGCACTCGGCGTCGCGGAGCGAGAAAGCGCCGTTTCGCGAAACGGGTTCGGGTCCGACGGCGCCGTCGGTTTCGGGAAGCGACGCGAGACGGTGACGACGTCTCCGACGTCTCCGACCGAACGATTCGAACGCGATCGAATCGTCGAATCGGTATCGATCGATGTCACGCGAAACAGCGCGAGTCGGTCGAGTCGGTCGAGTCCTTCGAGCGTCGACGGGTTCGGCGACGAGGCCTCGCCGAAGGAAAACGAAAACGAAAACGAAACCGCTCGCTGGTTGCGGGGTCCCGTCGACCCCGCCGGCGTCGTGAAACGAGTATCCGATCGTCCTCTGACGTGTTTATCGCTCGCGCCGACGGGGGACCTTTTACTCGTCGGCGGCGCGGACCACGCGGTGTACGCGTACGGAGTCAAAGACGATTCGTCTAAGTCTACGTCCGCGCGAAAACCGACGCCGCTCCGCGGCGGCCACGCGGAATGGGTGACTTGCGTGACGCACGATCGCGCGACCGGCGACGTTTTCAGCGGCGGGATGGATTCGCGCGTGTGCCGTTGGACGCGCGCCGCGACGCAAAGGTCTACGTATAACACGAGTTCGTCGTATCTCGAGGGACACGGTGGGTCTGTGTCTTGCGTCCTCGCGGACGAAGGAAGGGTCGCGAGCGCGTCCTACGACAAGACGGTGCGTCTTTGGCGTGTGAGCGGCGACGAAGTATCGGCGAGACTTGGAAAAACCAAAAACGCGTCAAAAACGCGAAACGCGAAGTGCGTCGCGACGCTTAAAGGACACTCCGCGCCGGCGCTTCTTCTCGCCGCGCGTCCCACGAACGACGGTGTATCACACTCGGGAGACTGTTCGCCCATACGTGGCGGTTTGGATTTCGCTTCGCTGGCGAGCGGCGACCGCGGCGGTAAAGTGCTTCGCTGGGACGCCGAGTCCGGTTCGCTCGTTCACAAACGCGACGCGCACGAAGGACACTGCACGTCTCTTACTTGGATCGTCGGAAACGACCCGCACCGCACTTCTTTATTAGCGTCCGGAGGGCAAGACGGCGTAGTGCGGTTCTGGGACGACCGCCAGAGTTTACCCGTCGCTCGTGTCGACGCGCATCGTACGATGACCAACCGCGGCGCGGTGAGCGAGATCGCGCAGTGCGTTTCAGGAAAAAGAGTGGTCACCGCGGGCGCGGACGGACGCGTCGCCGTGCACGACTTACGTTTCGCGAGATCAGTAAGCGGCGAAGGCGGCTCCGACGGTATCGAACCGGTATCGAAACGCGCTTTGTCTTTGGGCGATTTCGCGTACTCGCTGTGCGTCGCGCCGAACGCCGACGTCGCGTTCATAGGCGACGGTTCCGGGAACGTACACGTACTCGATGTGAACGGATTCAATTCAGGAGGCGCGCCGAGCGTCGCGTTCGCGCTCGGCGCGCACAGAGGCGCGGCGCGCGCCGTCGTCGCCGGAAAAGACGGTCGATTGTTTAGCGCGGGGGACGACGGATTTGTCGCGTCGTACGCGTTTTGAATCGAGTATGTAGTAACTCCTTTCGTCGTAAAGGCACTTCACTTCTTCTTTAAACGTTTCGTCGTCGTTCGCGGCGATTGCGTATCGTCGTCGCTCTTCTTCCTCCGCGCCGGCGCCGGCGTCGTTTTCGTCTCCTTCGTAGAACTACTGGTTTTTTTGTTCCCCGCGGTTCGCTCAAAGACGAAACGCGAAGAGCCGGAAGAGCCTTTCGCGTCTCGCTCGACTCTCACGAACGCCCACTCGTCGTTCGCGCCGACAAAAGTTTTGAGTCCCTCCGGGTCCGTCACTCTGTGGGTCACGACGTGGCGGCACATCGCGCCCCGCGCGGCTTTCGCGTGCACCGCCGGCCCGGGGAACACGCACGTTATGACAATCGCGCCGTGAACGTCTTCCAGTTTTTTTTGCCGCGCGGCTTTCCAGTACTCCGCGGAAGCGCAGTTCACCACGAACCTCTGTTCTTTCGGAAGACGTTTCAAGTCATCAGCGATGGCGTCCGCGATGGACTCGCCCCAGAACTCGTACAGGTTCGCACCTCGTTTCGTCTCGAATCGCGTGCCCATCTCCAAACGATGCGGCGCGACGTCATCCGTGGGCCGCAGAAGGCCGTAGAGGCCGCTGAGAAAACGCAGGTGCTCCATGGCGAACGCCACGTCCGTTTGGGAGAGCGTGCCGAAATCGAGAGCCTTGTACGCGGGGCCGTCGAACGCGAGCGCGCAGGGCTTGGTTGTCGCGCTTTCGAACGCCTCGAAGCGCGCGACGTTGAGGGTGGCGATGGCGTCGCTCACGGACATGAGGGACTTGATCTTCGCGGCGCTCAGCTTTTTCGCCGCGGACGCGAGCTCGGCGGACTCGGCGCGGAAGCGGGGCTGCGTTCGCGGGAACGACGGAGGGGGCGGGAGCTCGTTCAGGCTCTTCGCGGGAGATATCAGGACGATCGGCATGGCGCTCGGACACGAGCTGTGTACCCCGCGGCGCAGCTTCTCCAACCCGAGCACGGCCGCGCGCATGTGCGACAGAAAGCGGTCATCGTCACCGCGCGATTTTCAAAGCCACGACCGAGTAAGGTTTCGCGCGGCCAGGCACAAACGCACAATGGCGGCCGCGCCGCGCGTCGGCTCCGCGGCTTGGAATGCCGCGCGTCTCGCGTGGCGCGACGTCGCGACCGCATCGGCGCGTGCGCTCATCGCGCGCCGCGTCGACGGGTTGCGTCGGGACGCCTCGGAGGCGTCCACCTTCCTCGAAGCCGGCACGCACGAGGTGCCCACCGCGTGTCGCGGAAGCGAACGCTTGCCAGCCTTTCCTCCCGGACGCGACCGCGAACCTCCCGAGCACCGCCGGCAGCGACACCGTCGCCACGTCGTGGACGGCGTGTGGCCCGCGGAGCGGTGCGGCGTCCTCGCGTCGTACGCCGCCTCGGCGCTCGCTCCCCTGCGCGACCGCCACGGCGAGGCCTCCGTCGCGGCGCTCGGCTTCGCGTCTCGCGAGATCCTCGGCGACGCGGCGTTCGTCGACATGCGAGGCGCGCTGGCCGCGATGCGGCGCGAGGCCGAGCGCGTCTTCACGTTCGGAACCGTCACCGAGACCGACCAAATTGGTTCGATCGAAACGAAGCGCGAGACGGGAGACGGAAATGTCCGACGACTGTACCCGGCGGGTGCGTTGTTGACGCACATCGTGCCCGCCGACACACAAACGAAGCAACCGGTTCACGGGTACTGGTCGCCGCACGTGGACAAGGCGAACGTCCCCGAGTACGACGTCAGCGCCATTTTGTACCTCTCCGACGGGACGCCCGAACCGCGCGACGAGGATCAACGCCGGACGAGAGCGCTTTTGACGACAGCGCAAGACGACATTTCCGCCGCGGAGTTTTCCGGCGGGACATTAGACTTTCTCGACGACGACGACGCGGCGTTGTACGAAAACGTGAAAAAGCTGAAACAAAAAGAAACGCACACGACGTTTCTTCGTCGCGTGACGCCGCGAAGAGGTCGACTGGTGGTGTTCGCGTCGGGAGAGGAAAACGTACACGCCGTCGGATCCGTGACGTCGGGCGCGCGCGCGACGCTCAACCTGTGGCTCACGTTCGACGAAGGTCTCGAGGTTAAGTTGTGACTCATTAGGCTCGCGTTCCACGAAGGCCTCTCGGCGACGCGCGACGAAGAGCGATTTGGACGACGATGCGCCGCGGAGCGATTCGCGCGCGTTTTGTGGCGTTTCGTTTTTCCGTACGCGTAGACTCGGCACCTTTTAGCTAGACTAGAACGTAGTCATCGTGTATCAAACAAAACAGCATGCACAGTAGCTAAAGTCCGAGCGATTGCTCTTGACGAGAGAAAAGACGACATCCTCGACGTTCGTAGAACGTTCGTCGCGAGCCTTGACGCGAATCGTAAGTCGCTTCCAATCGTCGCGGTCAATCCGTCAATTGACGTCCGCCGGGAAAAACTGGTACCAGAAATTGTCGCTCACGTGGTAACTCGCGCGCACGTCCAGCGCGTGCGTCCCGGCTGGGAACAAACGTTCGTACACCTCGTTGTTCGGTTCGAAGCCGTCTTCGCCCGTCCAATCCAGATCTGAACGCCTGGTCCAGTTCCCGAGGTCATCGAGGCTCAGTTTCGACCGCACGACGACGCGCACCACGACGTCGTTCACGGCGTGGAAATACTCGACGTCGACGCCGCGCGAGTACGCGTCGAACGTCAAACCCAGCGCGCCCTCCGACCAATCCGGAAGCGGCCGCGCGCCGGTCCACAACAGAGGCGAGTCTCGCTCCTGAAGCCAGGGAACGGCGCCGCCCTTGCCTAAAAAGTCCACGCGCGGCGCGTCCGTCTTGAACGCGCGCGGCAAATTCGTGGGTTGCGGGTAACACGCCGGGACGGCCGGATCGGGAGCGAAGAACAGATAAAACTCCGACGCCTTGACGAGCAACTCGTGCGAACCCGCCGGAAACAGCCGATCCTTCACGCAAATGTGGACGTTTGTGTACCACTCCGCGCGAAACGACAGCGCGGGCTTTTCCACGTACAGCTCGTGATCGGCCATTGACCCCGCATTATTATCGCAAGGCACCAGCGCGCGCGCCACCGCGGGGTGCGACGTGGAAAATGACACGCGCGTCGGTCCGCCGCTATTCGTCTTCATCGTCCCGGGCGCGCCGACGGCCCACGCGGGCAACGGATAATCGGCCGAGGAAGTGAGCCCCGAACTGTAGAAGAACCCGTTAGCATCGTCTCCCTCGAAGAGCTCGACCGAGGCGTTCCACACAGTGAGCGACGAGAAATCGAGCGTGGGCACGACGGGCGCCTCCGCCGGGACCCACTCCGGAAGGGGGTCGATCGACGGCGCCGGCGCCGACGCGAGCGTCCACCCGGACTCCGCCGGACGCGCCCACGACGCGAGGTCGACGAAGGGCAGGTTGTCCCCCATGTGCCCCGACGAGAGGCCCCGGTCCCTGTAGTCGCGGTACCCGAGGTTGCCGTTACCGTTGTCTCCCCAGCACTTGACCCTTTCCGGCTCCGCCCCGGACGCCGCCGCGGGATCCGACTCGACCGGAACGAGCACCGCGCACATGAACCTCGCGTGCGCGGAGGACCGGGCGAGACGCTTCACTCGCCAAACCTCGTCATCCCCGAGATTCACGAAATCCAACGCGTCGCCCATCTCTCCTGCGGCGTTCCCTTGGTGATGGCCGGAGGACAAACCCAACCCGAGGCGACCTTCACCGTTACTCCCGAAACACTTCACCCGACCGTTCTCGAGTAACGCGCACGTCGAATGCTCCATCGTCGCGACGTCGACGACGCGAAGCGGGCGACAAAACGCATCCGTCCCCAAGTCGACGATCGTGTCCCGTTCGTCGTACGGCACGCCGTCCAGATCCGCCAAGGTGCGGGCTACGGAGGACCCCGCACCCACCGCCCCCATATAATTTCTTCCCCAGCACTTCAGCTCGTGCGTGTCGAGCACCGCGCAAAAGTGTTCCTCCCCCGCCGACAGTTTCAACGCCCGTTTCCCGTCGCCGAGGTACAGAAAAGGCAACGCGTCGCCCATCTCCCCCGCCGCGTTCCCGACGTACGATTTGTCGATCAACGAGTTGGTACCGCGACCGAGCTCTCCGTAATAGTTACGCCCCCAGCACTTCACGCGGCCGTCGTCGAACGCCGCGCAGACGGCTTGGGAGGCGCACGACAAAGAGACGACTCGAAGCGGCGCGCCGTTCTCGTCAGCGCCCAAATCAACTCGAGTCGGAGGAC
>ENA-OUOG01000219-OUOG01000219.1-marine-metagenome-genome-assembly--contig:-NODE-219-length-74745-cov-6.024080_pt1 | contig 74745 bp, 67 predicted proteins | sample MGYA00248635_ERZ508505 | MGnify/ENA primary metagenome ERZ508505 (study PRJEB26176, sample SAMN06267871) | marine metagenome | isolation source: Saanich Inlet, British Columbia, Canada | place: Pacific... | reverse complement strand
CGCGAAGGTTGCACCAAAGGCGGCGCCGATCAGGTCATCATTACCCAATCCATCGAGTGCGAATGTGGCGAACGGATTGCCAGAAAAGTCAGTCGGGCTCTCAACGGCAGACATGCTGAAACCGTAGAGAATCCATAGCACCCCGATAAGTGCGAGCGAGCCGAAGCTCATCATCATCATGCTCACGACGCTCTTTGCCTTTACTAGTCCCCCGTAGAAAAAGGCCAGACCTGGCGTCATAAGTAAGACGAAGGCGGTGGCAGTTACCGCCCAGCTAAGTGAACCTGTGTCCAACATTTGAATACCTTCCTTGAATATGACCACGTGGCCAATGAGGAAATGATTGAGCTCGCATGTTTCGAAAGCTGTCATGTTTTGTTAAATTCGCGTTACACGATTTTGGACGGGTTGTGGCTAGCGGAAATCAACGTGAGCAAATATCTCTTATCCTTTATTGATACCTAAGGAGTGCAATGAAGAGCGACAGATCTGCGGCCTTGCTGCTAATGGGAGCCGCGATTCTCGGGCTCGTCATCGCAAACAGCCCGTTCGGCCCGGCTTTTCTAGACTTCAAGTTTTCCTACATCGGGTTTGAGGAGCTTGGCCTGAAGCTCAGCGTCGAACATTGGGTCTCAGACCTGTTGCTCGCAACCTTCTTTTTGGTTGCAGGGTTGGAGCTCAAGTACGAGCTGACGGTAGGAGTGCTATCTAAGCCATCAACTGCGCTTGTGCCTATCTTGGCTGGCGTAGGAGGCGTGGTCGTGCCGGCTCTGATCTACACCGCCTTCAACTGGGGCACCGATTACATGGTGGGATGGCCAATACCCACGGCTACAGACATCGCCTTTGCTCTTGGAATCTTGGCAATCTTTGGCCGAGGCATGCCGAAGTCAGCGAGGGTATTCCTGCTTGCGCTTGCAATCTTTGATGACCTGGTAGCAATTCTCATAATCGCGATTTTTTACACCGAAGGCGTGAAGATCGAGTGGCTCTTGGCTGCGGCGATTGTTCTCGCTGGTCACTCGCTCGCCGAGCGCTTCAACAAGCTCCCCATAAATTACGTGAGGGTTCTTACATTCATTCTTGTTTGGTATGCCGTTTACCAGTCAGGTGTTCACGCGACCATCGCTGGTGTTGCCCTGGGGCTAATCATTCCCGCAAAAAAGACTCACTCCCTAGTTGGAAAGATTCAACCCTGGACCAACACAGTGTCCCTTCCGGTGTTTGCCTTCTTTGCGGTTGCAATAGCTCTCCCCACATTTGACGGGAGATTCTCGAGCGTCTTTACCGGAATCACGCTCGCCCTTCCAATAGGCAAGATAGTCGGCATCACATTACTTGCCTATGTCGCCAACAGGATCGCGAGTGAGGAAGCAAGGCTCGAGTTGCAGTTGCCCGACTTTGCTGCGATCGCTGGACTCGCAGGCGTTGGCTTCACGGTCTCGCTCCTGATGGCCAACTTGGCATTCTTCGACAACACTCAGATATTGGCTGAGGCGACCCTCGCCGTTATCATCGGATCCCTACTCTCGATGGCATTCGGAGCCTGGCTCTCCCAAAAGCGGGGTCGCTACTACATCCAAAAGCACCGCGAGGAAAACGCCAACTAGAGCTCGGAAAGAGCCCCCAGGCGACTCACAGCCCTTAGATACTTTTTGCGGTAGCCACCAGCAATCATGGCCTGCGAGAAGACCTCCGTTATTGCAACTGTTCCCGAACTTCGAAGTGGGATTTGGAGTTCGTAGAGGCGATCAACGAAAACCACAAACCGAAGCGCTGGAACCTGGTCGGTTAGCTCGAAGGCACCACTAATTGCTAGGGCCGAGGTCTTTGAGAGCAGCTTGCGATATTTTGTCGGGTGCAGCGTCGCCAAGTGATTTAGAAGTGATTGAAAATCATCCAGGTACGCGCTTTCTTTTGAAGCCAGCCAATTAGCTAGCTCAGTATCACTTAGAACCGGGGCGTGAGAGTCTGGGTCTCGATGACGATAGTCCTCGCCGTCAATACGGAGCACTTGGAAACGTTGCCCCAGACCAGCAATCTCACGAGCGAAGTCCTCGGCCGCGAATCTTCCCGCTCCGAGTGCATTGGGAGGAGTGTTAGAGGTTGCAGCAAACTTGACTCCCTGGGCTGAGAGTTCCTTTAGCAGTCTCGAGAGGATCATCGTGTCGCCCGGATCGTCCAGCTCAAACTCATCAATGCAGATCAGGGAGAACTCCCCGAGTCTGCGGACGGCCTCTTGGAAGCCAAGGAAACCAACTATTGAGGTGTACTCAAGAAATGTCCCAAAAGCTTTCCTGCCTTTGAATTGGTGCCAGATGCTCGCTAAAAGATGTGTCTTACCAACACCGAAACCACCGTCTAAATAGACTCCGGGTGGCGTCTCTCCCCTACCGAAGAGCTTTCCGGACCCGCCTGTTGCAAATTGTTTCGCCGCCTTGGTTGCCGCCTCTTGACTGGGAAATAGCGGATCCGGCCGGTAACTATCAAAGGTTGCGTTCTCAAACTCTGGAGGAGGCACCAACTGTCGCATAAGCTCTTCAGCAGAGATGCTAGGTGAATAGCTACATAGGGAATCAGGCCCCGAAGACCGCTGTTCACCCAAAAGACATCACCACCAGACCGCTAGTTTATGGAGATAAATACAACCAATGAGTGAACAAGAGAAGATTTCTAAGTATGCAAGCCCAGAGGCCTTGGTCACGACCGAATGGCTGGCTGAGAATCTAGACGCGGTCACGGTTGTAGAGTCCAACGAAGACATCCTCCTCTATGACACCGGGCACATCCCCGGTGCTGTGAAGCTTGACTGGCATACCGAACTAAACGATCAGGTGAGGCGCGACTATCTCGATGGTGAGCACTTCGCAAAATTGATGCGCTCCAAAGGCATTTCTCGAGACGACACCATTGTCCTCTACGGAGACAAGTCGAATTGGTGGGCCGCCTATGCGTTTTGGGTCTTCAAGCTCTTTGGACACCAGGACGTGAGACTTCTTGACGGCGGCAGAATGAAGTGGATTGCCGAGGGACGGGAGCTAACAACTGACAAGCCTTCTCGAGCCGAGGGCAACTACCCTGAAGTAGTTCGCAAGGATGACGAGATTCGAGCCTTCAGAGACGACATCGCCAAGCACCAGCCCTCCCCCATTATCGACATTCGCTCTCCTCAGGAGTACACCGGTGAGCGCCTGCACATGCCCGACTACCCGAACGAGGGTGCAGCAAGGGCAGGTCACATACCAAGTGCGAAGAACGTCCCATGGGGCAAGTTGGTTAAAGAGGACGGTTCATTCAAACCGCTCGATGAGCTTCAGACGATTCTCTTTGAGGAGACTGGCTCAAGCCCTCAGGACAAGTTCATTACCTATTGCCGAATTGGCGAGAGATCCTCGCTCACCTGGTTCGCGCTCAAGTACCTAGTTGGTGTCAAGGACGTTCGGAACTATGACGGATCTTGGACTGAGTGGGGAAACCTTGTCGGTGTTCCCATTGCCCAGGGTGAGGCTCCAGGAGTATTTGCTTGAGCGCTAGCGACATAGTCGAGGAGTTTGGGCTGATGCCAGACTCGGAAAAGCTCCAGCTGCTTCTCGAGTACAGCGAGAATTTGCCGGATGTCCCGAGTAAGTATGGGGAAAACCCCGAGCTCATGGAGCGTGTCGAAGAGTGTCAGGCTCCGGTCTTCATAGCCGTTGAGGGCAATGCGGAAGCTGTTGAGCTCTTCTTCTCGGCACCACGAGAGGCTCCGACCACTAGAGGGTTTGCCTCGGTGCTTCACGCCGCGCTAAACGGCAAAACCGCCCGAGAGATTACAGACTTAGATGACGACTTTCCAGGACAGCTCGGACTCGAAAATCTCATCTCACCGCTTCGAGTAAGAGGAATGCGGGGCATGCTGTTCCGAATCAAGCGGAAGACAAAAGAGCTTCTTGATTCCTAGTGCTTTGAACCTGGGTCCCATTACCGCAACGCTTGTTGTAGGGCCAGAAGGCGAGCACGTTGGGCCAGACGGAACAAGTAAGTCCCTTGGAGGTCAGGCGGATTTTGACTGGTTCGTCTCGGTACGAAGGCGGGCAGAGGTAGTCCTCACCTCCGGCAAGAGCTACGTGGACGAGACCTACCGCCCTCCAGCCAATGCGGAACTAGCAGTATTCTCACGGACTCTCACAGCATCAGATCTTGCTCCTGGGGTCATGCTCATCTCAGACAACCAGGGAGCCAACTTCAGAGAGGCAGTCAAACATCTGCAATCGCTCGGGTTTGAGAGGATTCAATGCGAGTTTGGACCGACAGGCTTCCTCGCACTAAGCGCTGTGCCCTCGGTTGAGGCATACCTGAGCTCTGACAAGCTCAGCGGCATTGAGGTCTTCACGTCAAGGCATGGAGTCGATTTCGAGTTGGTTTCATCCGCCGAGCTATCTATTGCCCGCATCGGCAGCGTGGCTGTCCACTAAATGGGTGAAGTCGGGGTAATTTTCGACTGTGAAGTTCGACCTAACAGACCTCTCTGAGACATTCCAGGGAATGCTGTCAGGTATCAGTGAGGTGGAGTCTCGAGACGAAATCGTCCTGACTCAAATTCCCTCTCCTCAAGGCATTGCCCCAGAGGCCATAGCTATTAGTGCTGAGGTTGCTCACGAAACCGCCTCAGACCATGGGGTAAGTCGTCTGGTTTACTGCAGAGACCCTGAAATGCCTGAGGGTTGGAACTCTGAGTTCAGAATCATCGGTTACGCAAAGAGTCCTATTGAGCTTGAGATGGCAAAGGACGATTACACAGCCGCCATGCCGTGGGAGTGGCTCAAGGACAGCTTGAAAGCATCTGGCGCACAATTCGCGCACGAGGCAGGCACCACAACAACCGTTATTTCCACCGGGCATGGCTCACTTGTTGCTCAACCCCAGCATGGTGAGCTTGAGATTCGTGCTAGCTGGGCACCGCTCGACTTCGATCTTTCCAATCACCTGCGAGGCTGGATCGAGCTGGTGGCACTAATCTCGGGCCTTCCGCCGAAAGACGGCAAGGTCGTGAGGCTGGATTGAAGTTAGACAACCCCCGTCTCGAGGTGAGATACGTAGATGACCCCGAGTCGCTCAAGACCCTTATCAAAGCACTGGGCTCAGTCGCAGTCATCGGGTTAGATGCAGAGCGAGCCAGTGGTTTCCGCTATTCCCACAGGGCTTATCTGATCCAGATTGCAATCAAGGATGTAGCTATTTACCTGGTAGACCCCGAATGTTTCCAAGGTGACCAGTGGGCCAAGGAGCTTGGAAGTGCCATGGCTAAAACCACCTGGATTCTCCACGCAGCCACCCAGGATCTACCGTGTCTTGGAGAGCTGGGCATCAGGCCAACTTCGCTAATTGATACAGAGCTTGCGGCGCGTTTGGGCGGTCTTGAGCGGTTTGGTCTGGCCTCGCTGGCAGAGGTCTTGCTCGAAATGGAGCTAGCCAAGGAGCACTCCGCCGCCGACTGGTCCCAAAGGCCCCTACCCGAAAGCATGCTCAACTATGCCGCCCTGGATGTCGATGTGCTGTTCGAGCTCTGGGGCGCTTTAGAGCAAACGCTCAGCGAGCAAGGAAAGCTGGACTGGGCTATGCAGGAGTTTCAGCACCTTGTTGGCTTCAAGGCTAAGGAGCCGGCAGCTGAGCCCTGGCGACAGCTGCCTGGCATGAGCAAAATCAAGGACGAGAGAAAACAGAAGATTGCAGCCTCGTTGTGGCTTGCTCGTAACAAAGTTGCCATGGAGAAGGACGTTGCCCCAGGAAGACTGATTCCAGATCGTTCCATTGCTGCGGTAGTAGCAGAGCCTCCAAAATCTAAATCGCAACTTGCGTCAAATAAGCAGTTCCAAGGCAGAGCCTCAAGGACGATGCTGGATCTTTGGTGGCGCTCAATTTCAGAGTCCGAAGCAGTTGAGCTTGGCGAAGAGGAACGCAGCACCGACTTCATTCCGAACCACAGGTCCTGGGAGAAGCGTTTCCCTGAGGCTCACGCGAGGCTAACTGCAACGAGACCGCTAATTGTTGATAAGGCCTCAGAGCTTGCTATGCCGGTAGAGAACCTACTAACCCCTGACATCCTCAGGAGAGTGTGTTTTGAGCCTGCAGAGGATGTTGCAGCTCAGATGATGCTCCTTGGAGCCAGGCACTGGCAGGTCGAGATCTGTGCTCCGCTTATTGGTGCTGGTCTTGATCTTGCGCTAGCTCCTCCGACAGCTGAGGCTTAGCCTTCGGCACCCTGGTCCCGACAACCTGCTCCACTACCTCCATGGCAATCTGCTTGTCGGTAAGTCCCAACCTCACAAGAATCTCATCCCGTTCAGCGTGCTCAAGGAACTCGGCCGGAATGCCAACCCCGTGCAAACCAGTGTCTATCTGAGCCTCCCTTAGGCTCTGTCGGAGTCTTGAGCCAAAGCCGCCGACCCTAACGCCGTCCTCAAGGGTGACAACGAGCCTGTGCTGTGCGGAGAGCTCAACAAGGTCTTCGCTAACCGGCAGAATCCACCTCGGATCAACCACAGTGGCACCGATTCCCTGCTGCGCAAGAAGGCCTGCAACCCTGACAGCTAGGTGGGCGAAGGGTCCGATACCTACAATCAACACATCCCTTGCTTCGCTCTCTGCGAGCAGATCCGCACCGTGTGCGAGTCTCTTGAGGGCCGGCAGCGGCTTCGCAACGCTTCCCTTTGGGAATCGAATTACGGTCGGGGCGTTCTCTATCGCAACTGCCTCGCGAAGGCTTTCCCTGAGAGATGCCTCGTCTCTGGGGGCAGCAATCTGGATGCCCGGCACGACTTGAAGAATTGACATGTCCCACATGCCGTGATGAGACGCGCCATCTGGTCCTGTGACGCCAGCCCTATCCAGCACGAAGGTCACGCCAGCTTTATGGAGTGCAACGTCCATCAAAACCTGGTCGAAGGCGCGATTTAGGAAGGTTGAGTAGACGGCAACGACCGGATGCAGGCCGCCAAAAGCCATACCCGCAGCAGCTGTTACCGCATGCTGCTCAGCGATACCAACATCGAAGACCCTGCCCGGGTACTTCTCCGCCATCGCGTCCATACCAACGGGAATCAGCATGGCTCCCGTGATTCCTACGATCTTGTCGTCCGCGTCAGCTGCCGCTACTAGCTCATCCCCAAAGACGGAGGTCCAGGTTGGCTCGCTGGATGCTTTGATAGGTAGCCCGCTCTCCGGGTTAATCTTTCCCACGGCATGGAACTGGTCTGCTTCGTCCTCCAGTGCAGGCGAATAACCCCGGCCCTTCTGAGTTATTACGTGCACGATAACCGGCTGACCTAGGTTCTTAGCCTGCTGCAGGACTCTTTCGAGAGACACGAGGTCGTGGCCGTCAACTGGACCAAGGTGTTTTATGTCTAGGTTGGGGAAGATCCCCTTGGGAACGCCAAAGCCCAAAAGCGAATCTATAAACGCGTGCGTGGCATTGAACAGGACCCTTCCCAGCGGACCAAAAACGGAAAATACCCGCCTGGAGATTCGATAGCCCTCTCGGTACCAAGGCTCGGTTCTAATCTTCGAAAGACCCCTTGCAAGTCCACCAATGGTCGGAGCATAGGAGCGGCCGTTGTCGTTGACGATTACCACTAGGTTGCGATCGTTGTCGTCTGTGATGTTGTTTAGGGCTTCCCAGGCCATGCCGCCAGTGAGCGCGCCATCACCAATCACAGCTACCACGTGACGGTCAGCCTGACCGGTTGCCTTGAACGCTCTAGAAATACCATCAGCCCAGGACAGTGAGGTCGAAGCATGGGAGTTTTCGACTATGTCATGCTCGGACTCGGAGCGCTGGGGGTAACCTGCGATGCCACCAGATTGTCTGAGACCTGAAAAATCCTGCCTGCCAGTTAGCAGCTTGTGGACATAAGACTGATGACCGGTATCGAAGACCATGGCATCTGTTGGCGAATTGAACACTCTGTGCATAGCGAGAGTGATCTCGACTACGCCCAGGTTAGGTCCCAGGTGGCCGCCAGTCTTTGAGACGGTTTCAATCAGGAAAGAGCGGATTTCCTCGGCCAGCTCCTTGAGCTCGCGCTCGCTGAGACCCTCTAGGTCTTTCGGCGATTTAATTTGCTCAAGCATGCTGGGTTCAACCCCTCTTCAGCTGTTCCTATGCCCTAGGCCACCAGCGAACGAAGCACGTACTGCAGAATTCCACCATTGCGGTAGTAGTCAGCCTCGCCAGGTGTGTCAATTCGCACCACAGCATCGAAGCGAACCTCTTGCTTTCCCTCAGGCGAGTGAGATGTCGGTGTAGCGACAACCGAAATGGTCTTGGGCGTAACTCCCTGGTTTAGCTGCTCAATCCCAGTGAAGCTGTAGCTTTCGGTCCCGTCGAGACCGAGGCTCGTTGCGTTCTGGCCCTCTGGGAACTGAAGCGGCAATACCCCCATGCCGATGAGGTTGCTGCGGTGAATGCGTTCGAAGCTCTCTGCGATTACGACCTTCACACCAAGGAGCGAAGTGCCCTTGGCAGCCCAGTCTCTTGAGGACCCTGAGCCATACTCTTTGCCTGCCAGGACCACCAACGGGACTCCTGCAGCCTTGTAGTTCTCTGAGGCGTCAAAGATGAAGCTCTGGCTGCCATCAGGGCTTGTGAAGTCGCGCGTGTAGGTGCCCTCGACATCATCGAGAAGCTGGTTGCGGAGCCTAATGTTGGCAAAGGTTCCACGAATCATTACCTCGTGGTTTCCGCGTCTGGAGCCGTAGGAGTTGAAGTCAACTCTGGATACCCCTCTGTCGCTGAGGTACTTTCCAGCTGGAGAGTCAACCTTGATAGATCCGGCAGGTGAGATGTGATCGGTTGTTACCGAGTCTCCCAGCTTTACAAGGACCCTCGCGTTTTCAACATCAGTCACTGGAGCTGGCTTGAGCTGCATGCCCTCAAAATACGGGGGCTTCTTCACATAGGTCGACTTATCGTCCCACTCAAAGAGCGCACCCTCCGGGGTTGGAAGTGAACGCCAGCGCTCATCACCATCGAAAACTGATGCGTACTGGGTGGTAAACATCTCACTATTGATGGAGCTGTCGATCGTTGACTGCACCTCATCAGGAGTGGGCCAAATGTCGACTAGGAAAACGTCTTCGCCGGCTGCATCCTGACCCAGCGGATCGCTCTCGAAATCAAAGTCCATTGTGCCCGCAAGTGAGTAGGCGATAACAAGCGGTGGAGATGCCAGGTAGTTCATCTTCACATCTGGATTGATGCGCCCTTCAAAGTTTCTGTTGCCCGAAAGGACTGCGGTAACCGCAAGGTCACCATCGTTCACAGCGCTGGAGATCTCCTCATCCAATGGTCCCGAGTTACCGATGCAGGTGGTGCAGCCGTAGCCGACTAGGTTGAAGCCAAGCTTGTCGAGGTAGGTAGTAAGTCCAGACTTGTCGTAGTAGTCGGTTACAACCTTCGAGCCCGGAGCCAACGAGGTCTTCACCCATGGCTTAGCTTTGAGACCCTTCTCAACCGCCTTCTTTGCCAAGAGTCCGGCTGCGAGCATTACCGATGGGTTAGAGGTATTGGTGCAAGAAGTGATTGATGCAATTGTCACCGCACCATGGTCGATGGAGTAGTCCTTACCCTTCACTGGAACCGGCGCGCTGAAGGATGCTGCGTAGTTCTTCAGGTCCTTCTCGAACGCACTCTTACTTGCAGAGAGCGCAATTCGGTCCTGTGGCCGCTTGGGACCGGCAATGGATGGAACCACGGTCGAAAGATCAAGCTCTAGATACTCAGAGTAGGTCGGCTCAACGGCGGGATCGTGCCAGAGCCCTTGAGCCTTGGTGTAGGCCTCGACCAGGGCCACCTGCTCCTCGGAGCGACCGGTTGTCCTCAGGTAATCAAGAGTTACCTCATCAATTGGGAAAATAGCCACGGTTGACCCAAACTCCGGCGACATATTTCCAATAGTGGCTCTGTTCGCAAGCGGCACCCTTGTAACGCCTTCGCCATAGAACTCAACAAACTTTCCAACTACGCCGTGCTTTCGCAGCATCTCGGTGATGGTCAGAACGACGTCGGTAGCCGTTGCACCAACCGGAATGTCCCCGGTCAGCTTGAATCCGACAACTCTAGGAATAAGCATTGAGACAGGTTGGCCAAGCATTGCTGCCTCTGCCTCGATTCCACCTACACCCCAACCAAGCACTCCGAGCCCATTCACCATCGTGGTGTGGCTATCGGTACCAACACAGGAGTCTGGGTAGGCAATCGTCTGACCGTCAACATCCTTGGTCATAACAGTCCGAGCCAAATACTCAATGTTGACCTGGTGCACGATTCCCGTTCCGGGAGGTACGACCTTGAAGTTGTCGAAAGCGGTCTGTCCCCAGCGCAGGAACTGATAGCGCTCTCCATTGCGCTGATACTCGTACTCAACGTTTCGCTCGGCCGCATCTGCGCTGCCGGCCACGTCAATCACAACCGAATGGTCAATAACCATTTCAGCTGGGGCTAGTGGGTTAATCTGCTGCGGATCACCCCCGAGCTCCTTTACTGCCTCTCGCATTGTGGCCAAATCAACAACACATGGCACGCCAGTGAAGTCCTGCATAATGACTCGGGCGGGCGAAAACTGGATCTCGGTGTTTGGCTCAGCGCTTGGGTCCCAATTCACTAGGGCCTCAACGTGGCTATCGGTGACGTTCGAGCCGTCCTTGGTGCGGAGCATGTTTTCGAGGAGAATCTTCAGGGAGTATGGGAGCTTTGAAACTCCGAGTCCTTCCATGCTGAAGTACTTGTAGGTCTTTCCGCCAACTTCCAAATTGGTTGCGCCCGTTAGATCTGTTGTCATGAAAAGTTCTTCTCCTACTTGTTTTCTGCCTCTAATTTACCCTGTGCGTCTCTCGCGATTCTTTTCAGCATGATCCAGGTCAGCGCCAATAGCCCCGCATAGGCCGGTGCCCCCATAACAACTCGGGAAGCTGCGAGCAGTTCCACCTCATTGGCTAGATACAAAGGCACCTGCACCGCAAGCCGGGCTGCAAAGAAACCGACCCAAATGATAGTTACTAGTCTCAGGCGTTTGTACTGTCCACTCTCACGCCAACCCTGCAGGCCAAAAAGTAGCTGCGCCGCATAGCCCATTAGCGGCCTGCCAATCAGAACCGACAGCAGGAACGCAAAGCCATATGCGGCATTGGTGAAAAAGCCGGGTAGGAAGTAGTCGGCAGCCTGCCCTCCATCGCGCAGCGCCAAAAAGGCGGCCAGCGCAATTGCAAGGCCTCCTATAACTGCCTGCTGCAAAGATTGACGCCTCACTAAGCGAGCCAGAATGAAGATCAAGGACAGCCCAGCCGCTCCCCCAACCGCATAGACAGCCTCAGTGGTGATCGCATAGACAATGGAGAAAGTTGTGGCAGGAAGCACGGCCTCTGCGATCCCTAGCGGACCGCCAATGCCTGCCAATAGTGACTTGGAATTTAGGTCGTAACCGTTCTCCGACTTCTCGAGCCCGAGACGGCGAGCAACATCGTCGGGATTACTCATTGTCACCGGTGGGAAGCTTCAGTGGCAGTAGGTCTCCTGGTGGCATGGCAATGTCTCCACGATTTACGGCGGTTGAACGAAAAATCGATACCAGTCGTTCATAGTTTGGACCGAGCAGATCTGGTCCTGACATCACACCTCGCAAAAACCATCTCGGCCCGTCGACGCCAACGAACACGCTCTTGCGCATGACCTTGGTCTCTCCTGCAACAACAGGCACCGAAGCATGGAGTTCAGGGCCCAACAGTCCATTTAGCTCTTCCGCCTGACCCCCCTGGGATCCAATACCGTCGGCCAATGCTCTAAGTGTGGTGCCCCAAAGTCCCTCGTTCTTGGTTGCCGCAAAGGCCTGGAGCTGAACCCTGTGAGAATCAACCTCAAGCGTCAGCGCTATAACTCGCTTGGACTTTTCGTCCACATCCGCACGAATTTTCATGTCCGGATGGGGGGAAATTCTGATGGAACCAAAGTCCAGATAAGGAGTCAGGAGCCCAACCTCTGAGACATCGAATGGCCCCTTAGTTGGTCTATCAGTAGGTGAAATCTTCTCGCTCATCAGTTCCTCCCCGATGAGCCGAAGCCGCCCTCGCCGCGTGCTGACTCTGGTAGTTGGTCAACCGAGAGAAACTCTGCACGCTCTACCCTTTGAAATAACAGCTGTGCGATGCGGTCGCCCCGTACAACCTCGAAAGACTCACTGGAGGTATTTAGCAGCGTGACCATAATCTCCCCGCGATAGCCTGCGTCCACAGTTCCAGGAGTGTTTAGCACCGTTATACCGTGCTTTGCTGCCAGACCGGACCGAGGATGAACTAACCCCACAACTCCGTCCGGCATGGCAATCCTGACTCCGGTTTTCACCAGCTGCCTACCACCTGCGGGGATCGTGTAGTTTTCGGTGGACTTGAGATCAGCTCCCGCGTCACCGGGCTTCGCGTAGACGGGCTCAAACCCTGGCTCTGCAACTATCAACACTTCTAAGTTCACCCGACGAGCGTAATCTATTGGGGTGCAGTTAGCGATTTACAAAGAACGTCTCTACCCTTCAGTTTCCTTTTCAATTGCGCTTGCGCTCTCTGGCCCAATGGTGTTACTAGCATCACTGCCATTTGGAACAGGCCTGGCAATTGCACTTGGTCTTTTGGTTCCGCTGGGTCTGAATTTGGTTGTTCAGCTGCTAGCGCCAAAAATAACCGTGGCCAATGGACGCTTGGTGGCAGACAGGATTTCAGTCCCTATTAGCGCCTTGGGTAAAGCCACAGAGCTGAGCAAGGAAGAGTTCACAAAGGCACTTGGACCAAAAGCCGACCCACGCGCACAGCTGATGATTCGAGGTTATGTTCCTGGAGGAGTGAAGATTGAGGTGGCCGACCCTGAGGATCCCACCCCTTACTTGCTGATCAGTTCAAGAAACCCTGAGAAGCTAGCTATTGCACTCGATGCAAACAGGCCCTAGTCGGCTCCTCTTACCAAGTTGAGCTCTGGGCTTCACCAGGAAGCAGTTGATGCAGGTGAACTCATTCTCCTGCTGAGGTAGAACGACCACCTCAAGCTCTTCGTTTACTACGTCAGGAATCGTGAAGCTGTCAGCGTTATCGGCGTCGTCGTCGGAGAGCGACGGTTTTGACGGAATGCGTTCCTTGATGGCCTCGATTGACTCAGTGTCGTCGTCGGTCTTCCGCTGCGCATCGTAGTCGGTTGCCATTAAGCCTCCTGTGCTTCTTGCGCGTGAACTATGCCCTAGCGGGGACAATTTTGCAAATTTGGCTCGCGGGTTTTCAAAAGTGTTAAGAACTCGCCCTCATCAAATAAGCCCTTTGCCCAATCCTGGTGCCAAACTTTCAAGCAAAGGAGTCTCTAATGGAACTCAGATTTGTAAACCGTGAGAGCGACTTTCTAGTCTTCGAGACTAGCGAGGGCGAGAAGCTCAGAGCATTGGTCGACGACCAACTCCGGGACGCAGTGCGCAACTCACAACAAATAACCAACTCAGGCATTTCTCCTCGGGAGGTCCAGAACAGGATCAGGGCAGGTGAGCAAGTCGAGGCTATCGCCGAGGCTCTTGGCGTCCCCACCTCAACCATCGAGCCATTCGCGGCGCCAATCCTTGATGAGCTCAACTATGTCCTTGAGGCAGCGCTTTCCACTGAGGTCAACGATGGAAACAAGATGGTGCCGTTCAGAGAGCTGATAGCAAAAGAAGATGCTGAGGCTAGCTTCTCGGTTCATCGTGAGGACGAGAAATGGGTGGTTTCAGTCGCAGGGGATAAGAAAATGCTCTGGCACTATGACAACAAAGCCCGGCACCTTGAGCCTATGGATCCAAACGCTTCTTCAGTCGCGAAGGTCCACGCAAGCAGAGACATAGTCACCTCAACCATCGAGATAGTTGAGGAGCCGGAAGAGTCACCAGAGGCGAGCGTTCACGATCTTGTTGAGGAGCTACGCTCCAGAAGAAACAAAGAGCCAATCAAGCCAGCAACCGCAAAGGGACGCGCATCACTGCCGAGCTGGGATGAGATAGTGCTCGGCACCTCTAACTCAGAACCCGAAGCGCAGTAGCGGTATTCGCATCTCGGCCGGTGAAATCGAGCCGTGGTGAGCAATCATGTCGAAGGCCCGCTGCTTAGAAAACCCTGAGTGGTAAAGAGTGAAGTTCGATCGGGCCTGAAGAATTACATCCGGCATTCGAGCTGCCGCCTCCTTGCCCACATTGCCGAACCAACCGGCAGACACCAAGTCGTTCGCAAGATATCCCTTTAGGGCATGACCGAGCGGTTGAAGACCTTCTAAAAGTTCGCTTGCTGCGGATGCGTCGCGCAAGTAAATGTAGCTACTTCTTGTATCGCCGCCAAAGAACTCCAGGCCGAAATCCAGGTACTCGTCGAGCACCAACTGGCGATCCTTTTGGGTTTCAACCATTCCGTGATCGGAAGTCACAATGAGACCGGCTTTTGGTCCCAGCGAACTACTAAGTTTCTGAAGTCCGGACCCTACTTCTTCAAGCTGCGCTGCCCAACCTGGGGATGTCCACCCGTACTTGTGACCGTACTTGTCTAGCTCGGGAAAATAGAGGTAGCTAATCGACTTGCCTTTGGAGTTTGCCACCGAGATGGCCGCTTCTATGCGGTCGTTTATTGTGTCTGCTGAGACAAAATTAGAGCCCCGCATGGTTGCAACGCTGTAGGGCGTTGATCGATACTCCTCTGCAGCAATCACATTCACCGCAACTCCCTCACCTACTCCCTTTTCGGCAACAGTTTGGTGTGGCTGCCAGATCAGTGGGTCTGTGCGCTCGTTCCACCCGACTAGGAGATTTAGCCTTTCGTTGTGTTGCTTGTCCCAGACTTGATGGCCAATCAGGCCGTGCTCCCCCGGCATTAGACCTGTCCCAAAACTGCCGATGTTCGCACTCGTGGTTGCGGGGTATGCGCAGTAGGTGATGGACTTCGGGCCTAGCGCGTTGGCAAGGAAGGGTGAGTGACCAGCTCTTTGTTGAAGCTGCTCCGCACCGAGACCGTCGACTACGGCCACGATGATGTTGTCTCTGCCTGCCAAACCGAATTTGTTTGGCCGCCCCAAGACCGCATCGAGCGCGGAGGAGAACACGTGTGAAATTGAACCGAATCCCTTAGGTGGTGGAGGTAGAGTCGGATTCACTCGCCAAGTTTCGCACAGCAAGGACCAATGGACAAAAGCACAGAGCGCATCGTAGATATCGATGTCGCCAGCGAAATGCGCGAAAGCTTCCTGGAGTACTCCTACTCGGTCATTTATTCTCGAGCCCTCCCTGATGCGCGTGACGGGCTGAAGCCTGTGCAGAGACGCATCATCTATCAAATGGGTGAGATGGGTCTTCGTCCAGATCGTGGACACGTGAAGTGCGCGAGGGTCACCGGTGAAGTGATGGGCAAGCTCCACCCTCACGGCGATGGTGCCATCTATGACGCCCTGGTGAGGATGTCGCAGGCATTCACGCTCAGACTTCCGCTCATTGACGGCCACGGCAACTTTGGTTCGCTAGACGATGGCCCTGCCGCAGCAAGATACACAGAGGCTCGTCTCACCCCTGCCGCAGCCACCCTGAACGAATCACTCGATGAAGATGTCGTTGATTTTCTGCCGAACTACGACGCTCAGCTAACCGAGCCCGAGGTTCTTCCGGCGGCATTTCCAAACCTCTTAGTCAACGGCGCAAGCGGAATCGCGGTAGGAATGGCAACAAACATGCCTCCGCACAACCTCAATGAGATTGTTGCTGCCTTACAGAAGCTGATTCAGAAGCCGGAGGTCTCTGTCTCAGACTTACTCAAATTGGTTCCAGGTCCCGACCTGCCCACCGGAGGCGTGATCCTCTCCAATGAGGCTCTGCTGGAAGCATACGAAACCGGAAAGGGTACTTTCCGAACCAGGGCAAAGATCTCGGTAGAACAGGTAGGTCCCAGAAGGACGGGCTTGGTTGTCACAGAGCTTCCCTACCTAGTGGGTCCGGAGAGAGTCATAGAGAAGATCAGGGACGCCGTTAACGCAAAGAAGCTCGAGGGCATCCACAACGTGGTAGACCTTACAGACCGTGAGAACGGCCTCAAGCTTGTTATTGAACTAAAGACAGGTATAAACCCAGACTCGGTCATTGAGGCGCTCTATCGACTAACGCCTCTGGAGGATTCCTTTGGAATCAACAACGTAGCTCTAGTTTCAGGCAGACCACAGCAGCTGAGTTTCAAAGAGCTTCTTGAGGTTTATCTCAACCATCGCCTTGCTGTGACTAAAAGGCGCAGTCAGAACAGGCTGGACAAGCGAAATGCCCGACTGCACCTCATCGAGGGTTTGCAGCTGGCAGTTTTGAACATTGACGAGGTCATTGAAGTTATCCGCACCTCGGACACCGCAGAGGATGCCCGAGCTCGGCTGCGCACAATCTTTGACCTGAGCGAACTTCAGGCTGAATACATCCTTGAGCTCAGGCTTCGAAGGCTCACTAAGTTCAGCCTCTTAGAGCTCGAGCAGGAATCCGATCAACTTCGCAAAGAGATTGAACAGCTACAGGCACTGCTTGCTGACGAAGCTCTCCTAAGAACCACCGTTTCCAGGGAACTCGGAGAGGTCGCCAAGCTACATGGCACGCCAAGACGGAGCCAGATAATCGATGCCAGTGGCGTTGAGCTAAGTCGCAAGCCCGTCCAGGTGACAGAGATTGAAGATAGTGAAACCTATGTCACTCTCAGTCCCTTAGGGGGAATCTCTCGCTCAGATGTTCCAGGAATTGGAACAACACTAGGTACTTCGCTAAGAAAAGATGTCGGGCTCGTATTAGAGGACGGCAGGGCGATTCAGGTCCATGTTTCCGATCTGCCCACCCAGGCGATTGGCTCCAGCGCAGAGAATGACGCCTCGGAGTTCTTAGGTCTAAAAACTCAGGTTGTTGGGATTGTGGAGTGGCAATCGGAAAAGACCTATGCACTTGGAACACGCTCAGGAGTGGTGAAGAGGATTACATGCCCGCTACCTGACAAGCACGAGGTGTCACTCATTTCCCTCAAAGAGGGTGACTCCCTCATCGGCCTTACGGTGACAGAGGCAGGTGCCGACCTAGTCTTTGTTACCGACGCTGCCAGTGCACTTGTCTTCAGCGCAGATGCTGTAAGGCCTCAGGGTCTTGCCGCCGCGGGTATGGCGGGTATGAATACGGCAGATAGCCGAGTTGTCTTCTTTGGCTCCGGAAACAAAGACAGCTTGCTATTGACCGCAGCAAATAACTCTCAAGCGCTTGGAGCCACTGACCCAGGTAGTTGCAAGCTCACTCCAATTTCTGCATTTCCTAGTAAGGGAAGAGGGTCTATGGGGGTGCGCTGCCAGCGGCTGCTAAAAGGGGAAGACCAGCTCTACTTTGCCGGACTTGTATCGACCGAACCTGTTCTCCTTGATTCCACAGGACAGACCCTTGAAATACCTGAAATTGAGCCAAAGCGAGATGCAAGTGGATCAACCGCCCCCGGCTACATCCAAGGTGCCTGCTAGGCGTCGATACGCTCTCTATCAAATTCGTCAGCGGAGCCAACGATAAAGTCTCGTCTTGGCGCGACCTCATTACCCATAAGTAGCTCAAAGATCTCATCGGATGCAGCCGCATCTTTTGCTGTGATGCGCCTGAGAAGCCGGTGAGACGGATTCATGGTGGTTTCCGCAAGCTGGTCTGCATCCATCTCCCCTAGGCCCTTATAGCGCTGGATGGGCTGCTGATAGCTCTTGTTTCGCTTTTCCAAGTCCCGAAGTAGTTCATTTAGCTCTGCCTGGGAGTAGGTGTAGATGGTTTCCTTATTCTTTCCAGTTCCAACAATTACTCGGTGCAATGGTGGCACTGCGGCGTAGACCCTTCCGGCCTCAACCAACGGGCGCATGTAGCGGAAGAAAAGGGTCAGCAGCAGAGTGCGAATGTGGGCTCCATCCACATCGGCATCGCTCATGAGAATGATTTTTTCGTAGCGGACCGCCTCCAGCTCGAAAGTCCTGCCGGATCCTGCGCCCAGGACCTGAATGATTGCCGCACACTCCGCGTTCGAGAGCATGTCGGCCATTGAGGCCTTCTGGACATTTAGTATCTTGCCCCGGATGGGCAACAGTGCCTGAAAGGCGCTGTCTCTTGCCAGCTTTGCCGTTCCGAGTGCGCTGTCACCCTCAACGATGAATAGTTCGGAGCCATCGGTGGCCGCTGCCCGACAATCAACCAGCTTCGAAGGGAGCGAGCTTGATTCCAGCGCATTCTTGCGTCTTTGAGTGTCCTTAAGGGTTCGCGCACTGATTCTTGTCTTGGCTTCGCCGACCACTCTCTCTAGAAGTTTCTCTGATTCGGCCTTGCTACCTCTGATCTTTCCCGCAAGAAAGTCGTCAAAGAACGTTCCAACGGCGTTGCTCACAATTGATTTGATTGCAGGCGTTCCCAAGGTCTCCTTGGTCTGGCCTTCAAACTGCGGCTCAGGAAAACTGACAGTCACAACAGCACTGAGGCCAGTCAGAATGTCGTCCTTCTCAATCTTGAGTCCGGTGGCTTTATATTTCCGCGCGGAGGCTTCGATAGCAGAGCGGAAGCTCTTAGTTAGACCTTGTTCAAAGCCGCTGAGGTGACTGCCACCCTTTGGGGTCGCAATGATGTTGACGAAGCTCCTGACTTGAGTATCGAATCCAATCCCCCAGCGCAGAGCGATGTCCACCTTGCACTCCCGCTGCACCTCCTTGGACTCCATAGTCCCCGATTTCTCGTTTAGGACCGGGACAGTCTCGGAGAAGGTTGCGGTCTCGGTGATTTGCTTAAGCGGAATGAGCTCACCATCTGGAGCGATGTGTTCAACATACTCAGCTATGCCGCCGTCGAATTGAAAACTGAAGCCTTCAGAGCTGGGGTCCTTAGCGCTGAGGGTCAGGCCAGGCACCAAGAATGCGGTCTGCCTTAGTCTTCCCTCAAGCTCCGAGATTGAGAACGTGGCCCCAGGTTCGAATATCTGCTTATCTGGCCAGTACCTGACCCGGGTGCCGGTTACACCTTTGGCGACCTTTCCAGCTTCAACAAGCTCGCTTTTCTTGGTGAAGGCTTTGAAAGGAGCCTCGGGTCCATCTCCGGAGAAGATGCCCGGTTCTCCCCTGCGAAAAGACATTTTGTAGGTCTTGCCCCCACGATCAACCTCTACATCCAGCCTGGAACTTAGAGCGTTCACCACCGAGGCTCCTACACCGTGAAGACCACCAGAGGCGGCGTAAGATCCGCCGCCAAATTTTCCTCCGGCGTGAAGCTTTGTGAAAACTACCTCCACACCGCTTAGGCCCGTCTTGGGTTCGACGTCAACCGGGATCCCACGGCCATGGTCTGCCACAGAGACTGAGCCGTCGTCATAAAGTTCAACCTCAATTGACTTGCCGTGTCCACCAAGGGCCTCGTCAACTGAGTTATCGATGATCTCCCAGAGGCAGTGCATCAGGCCTCTAGCGTCGGTGGAGCCGATGTACATGCCGGGTCGCTTGCGTACGGCCTCAAGCCCCTCTAGGACGGAAAGATGATGGGCTGAGTAGGTTTCCACGTCGAAAGAATAAGGTAACCCCGGCACCGCTCACGATTGCCACTTCGCAGTTAGCGAAACGAGCCACTTCTGGGATTATTTGTCACCCGCGGCGGTTATAGTTCATCAAATGGAAGAGACCAGAGAACTACCAAACCTGCTAGCAACCGACCGCTGCGACGTCTGCGAGGCGCAGGCTTACATTCGCGTTGAGCTGGAGTCAGGCCAATTGCTCTTCTGCGCCCACCACGGCAATGCCAATAAAGAGAAGCTGGCTCCGCTAACCATCAACTGGCACGACCAGTCGGAAGAGCTTAACCGCCGCTAACTTCTCTTATCTTCTCGATCCACATAAGCCGCTCAGGCTTCAGTTCTGGATTAGCGCCCAACCCAATTAGAAGTTCCGAGAGGTAGCTTGGGTTCTTTGCCAAAAATGGCCCATAAAGACTTGTCGCTACAAAGAGTCCATTTCTAGTTACCGGCTCAAGGTCGTACTCGGTGTTGCGGTAACCGAAGTAGTCGCCATTCACGAATTCACTTTTCCTTGCAACCTGTCGAAGTTCGAGACCCAGATCTTTAGCAAAGAACTCGTAGCTTGATCCAACCAACAAGGTGGCGAGACCCTTCGAATAACGCTCGCGAATTAGCGGGCGATAGCCTTCTAGCTCAATCTCGTAGTGCCTCATAGCCGCCCGGCTGGCATCGCCAAACAGTACAAAATCAGCCTCTTCGATCTTGTCGACAACTGCGTGCTCCACCTTGGCAGCTTTCAGCTCTAAGGAAAGAACCTCGATGTTTCCCTGGTCGCCATTGTTGTTAAAGTGCTCGGGCATAAAAGAAAATGTGGAGATCACTTCGCCAACCCCGTAAGTCTGCGTAGCCTTCGCATTGAATCTGCGCTGAAGAGGATTGTCGGAAGTTCACCCTCAAGGCTTAGGAATGAGCTCTTGGCCTCAGGTAGGTCTGTCAGCACGGCACCAATCTCAACCCCTGCATAGCTCAAACGCAGTGCCAGGTCGTAGGCATTGCTGCCGGAGACTATGTCGACCCTCCCGAGAGATGTGAAATCGACCGTCCATAGCCAGCTCGGATCGTGAATGTCCGATCCGGCCATGAGCATCAGTGGTGAGTTTGCCTGCGTTAGCTCGTCAACATTGAGCTGAAAGCTGGTTGGGTTCTGGACCAACCTGAGATTAACCTGCTTTCCCTCGATTTCTGCGAGCTCGTTTCTTGCAAAAACAGCGGGCTGTGCATCCACAACCGCCTGTGCAATCTCAGGATCAAACTTGACCAATTGGTAGGTGGCAACAAGCGCCAGTGAGGTATTTAGAGCGTGGGGCAGGTTGGGGTCCCTAAGTTCAATAGCAGACCCAAACACATCCACCACCATTGGGCTGGTGCCAGAAATCATTGAGCATTTGTCAATCTGCTCAGGGCTGTCAAAGCGAAGAGCGTAGCTGGGTGCATCCGAGGATTGCTCCAACTCCTTGGCTAGACAAACGGCGCCGGCGATGTTCTCTAGCTTTAGGGAGCGCAAGTTTGGATCGTGAGCGTTGATAATCGACTCTTTTGCTGCCTGAGCCAACTTTCCCAGTTTCTCAATCACGAAATCTGGGTCCACGAACCTGTCTAGCTGATCGCTCAGAACGTTTGTCAGGACTACCAACCTTGGTGATAGGTCCTTCAGCAGGGCAGAGCCATGGCCCTCATCGACCTCGAGGACCGCGATGTCGTAATCGATCCTTCCCAGTAGGTCACCCTCCTTCAAAACAGCAGAGAAGAGGCCTTGCTTGATGTTTGCCGTTGAGGGGTTGGTGAAGACCCGCAGCCCATGAGCCTCCAAGAGCTTGACCAAGGTGTTGGTTGTTGAGGATTTTCCCGCACTCCCGGATACAAGAACTACGCCTTCAGGAAGTCGAGCTAACGCATTTCTCAAGAGGTTTGGGGACAGGAAGCTTGAGATAAGCCCTGGAAGTGCGGAGCCTCCCCCACGCCTTAGAAGGCGCAGTAGAAACCGGAGCGATTTCCCCAGCGATACGGCCAGGAAGGAAAGCATCTACCCGTCCAGGTAATCTCTAAGCAGCTGGGATCGAGATGGGTGGCGAAGCTTCGACATGGTCTTGGATTCGATCTGCCTAATGCGCTCTCTTGTCACGCCAAACTTCTCGCCGATTTGATCAAGGGTCATCTGGACTCCGTCACCGAGGCCGAAACGAGATCGAATAACGCCCGCTTCTCTCGGGTGAAGGGAATCAAGCACTCGCTCTAGCTCTTGCTGCAGCATGGTAAAACCAACGGCGTCTGCTGGGACAACGGCTTCGGTGTCCTCGATCAAGTCTCCGAACTCGCTGTCGCCGTCTTCCCCGAGGGGTGTCGAGAGTGAGATTGGCTCACGGCCGTACTTCTGAACCTCTACTACCTTCTCAGGCGTCATGTCGAGTTCAGCGGCTAGTTCTTCGGGTGAAGGCTCTCTTCCAAGGTCCTGAAGCAGCTGGCGCTGCACGCGAGCTAGCTTGTTGATGACCTCGACCATGTGAACCGGGATACGAATGGTGCGAGCCTGGTCTGCCATTGCCCTGGTGATGGCCTGACGAATCCACCACGTTGCATAGGTGGAGAACTTGTAGCCCTTTGTGTAATCAAACTTTTCTACGGCGCGAATAAGGCCGAGGTTTCCCTCCTGGATCAGGTCCAAGAATTGCATGCCTCGACCCGTATAGCGCTTTGCAAGAGACACTACAAGACGAAGGTTCGCCTCGAGAAGGTGGCTCTTGGCTCTCTGGCCGTCCTTGACAACCCAGTTCAGGTCACGTCTCTCGGCCGGGGTTAGCTTGCTGGCTGTGCCGAGCTTTTCCTCAGCAAATAGACCGGCCTCAATTCTTTTGGCGAGCTCAACCTCGAGCTCTGCGTTTAGCAGCGCTACCTTTCCGATCTGCTTCAGGTAATCCTTAACAGGGTCTGCAGTAGCACCGCTGATTGTTAGGTTCTGAACCGGGATGTCGTCTTCGTCATCGGTGAGGACCATGAGGTCCTTGGGCAGCTCTATCGTCCCGGTTGGAAGTCCTTCCTTGGCCTCACCTGGGGCTGCGGTTGCATCGTCCTCGGTGAGATCGACGGCCTCTTTGGCTTCTAGGACGATGTCCTCTACCGAGTCATCCTCATCGTCTTGAAGCTCCTCGGCTTGCGCTCCGGCTTTTCCCCGAGCGCGCTTAGGAGCGGCCTTGGTTGATTTGGCCTTAGCTTTGGAGACTGTAGCGATGGTGTCCTCTTTGTTTTTGGGCAGACTATAAACCCTTGTCAAGTCCTAGGACCTGAAAGGGTTTGAGGCCCAATTATGTCACAAAAAGCGCCCCGTAGAGCTAATAAAAGCCAAAAGGGGCGAAGTTTATTCCTCGTCTTTTCGCTTCTGCTGCATGGTAGCGAGGTACTTCTCTAGGTCATCAGCAATCTGATCCGCATCAGGAGTCTCCTGTCTTGGCTTGCCAATAGGTGACCTAGCGGGCCCTGAGTCCCCGTTGGCATAACCCTGCTCCAGCGTACTTATCAGCTTTGCAAGCTCGGCATTCTCCTCGACCTGAGCGTCGACCTTGGCGTCAAACTTGGTTGCCCGCTCGCGAATTTCGTCCGAGGGAAATACGAGTCCGGTGGCGGCCGTAATTAGCTCTAGTCCCCGCAGGGCTGCCCTCGGGACTTCATTGTCGGCCAGATAGTGGGGTACAAGAAGGACAAAACCGGCAGTCTCAAAGCCTGCCTCCCCGAGTCGAAACTCCAATAGATGAATTACGTTGCCGGGAACTTGGGTCTGCGGCTTCCACTCAGAGAATCTGGCAATCATGTCCTGCCTGTTCCCGCTGACAGTTATGCCGGTTGGGCGGGTGTGAGGAATTGGAAATGGAATCGCGTGGACCCAGGTGAAAGATTGAACGTCGTTATCTGTGCAGAACTGGGTTACGGCTCTAGCGAATGCCTCCCAGCGCATGTCTGGTTCATAGCCGTCAAGGAGCAAGAACGGCTGCCCCGCCTCATCCCAGACGAGATAGATGGCGAGGGTCGCAGGTTCATAGCTTTCGATGTGATCTTTTTCAAAGAACAACGTTGGCCTGCGAGAGCGATAGTCGAGTAGCTCGTCATTATCGAAGCGAACTACCAGCTCGTGTTTGAGCGAGGAGAAAAAATGATCTGAAAGTTGGCCAATAACGCTTCCCGAATCGCTGAACCCAGAGAGCATCGCCACCATCGGAAGCGCAGAGATGTCCGATGAACTCTCAAATTCTTGATAGAGCTCGCTCATGGCCTGATACTAACCCACCTACACTTGTCCATATGCACAACATTGAACTGCTTTCACAACTCCCAACAGCTCCATACCAGCTAGCAATTCCCTTTGAAACCGAGGATTCACCACAGCTTGAACAGCACGGTGTAACCAAGGAAGATCTGGCCGCATTCAAGGCAGAACCCAAAAAGGGCAACGTCGCTCGGCTTGCCCATAAGGATGGAGTTTTACTGCTGGTTGGAGGTAAGCAATCAGTTCGAGACTTCGCGGCCAACGCAACCCGGGCTGCCTCCACCTCAATACCCCTAGTTTTCGAAGGTGGCGAGTCAGTGAGCGAAATCATCGAGGGAGTGCTACTTGCCACTGCAACCCCGACTCGTTACAAGACCCCAAAGGATGAGAAGGCCCTAGAAGTCAAGATCATCGGGTCCAACACCGCGGCTCTGGAGGTTCAGACCATTGTTGCCGAGGAGATTCTTGCGGCACGTGAGATCATCAACATGCCGGCCAACGACCTCTACCCTGAGGCACTAGCAGCCCTGGCGGCTGAGAGGGCAAAGACTGCAGGCGTCGAGATAGAGATCTGGGACGAAAAGCGACTTGAAAAAGAGAACTGCGGCGGCATCCTTGGTGTTGGTAAGGGTTCGACTAGGCCCCCGAGACTTGTAAAACTCAGCTATCGCGGCGGTGGTAAGCACCTTGGACTTGCTGGCAAGGGCATCACTTTTGACACCGGCGGGCTCTCACTAAAGCCGGCGGATTCCATGGTCGGCATGAAGTACGACATGGCTGGCGCAGCCACCGTGATGGCGGCAACTATGGCAATTGCTCGACTGAAGCTAAAGGTCGACATCACGACGGTTATGTGCATTGCGGAGAACATGCCTTCGGGACAGGCCACCAGGCCAGGGGACGTCGTCAAGATTCGCGGCGGTAAGACCGTAGAGGTCCTCAACACCGACGCGGAAGGAAGGCTTGTTCTTGCAGATGGCCTGCGAGTGCTATCCGAGCTAAAGCCTGATCACATCGTGGACGTCGCAACACTCACAGGAGCGGCCACCATTGCCCTCGGAAAGCGCTACAGCGGACTAATGGGCCATGGTCCGGTCGTGGAAAAGGTGCTCGAAGCAGCGAAACAGAGCGAGGAGCTTGTTTGGCACATGCCTCTGGCCGAGGAGCTGCGCAGCACTTTGGACAGTGAGTTAGCAGACATGACGAACGTCAAAATCGGCAATCGTGCCGGCGGCATGATCGTTGGGGGCCTGTTCTTGGAAAAGTTCGTCGATGAGGATGCATCTTGGGCTCACCTGGACATTGCCAGTGCAGCGAACAATGACGGTGCTCCCTATTCGGTCTACCCTTCGGGAGCCACTGGAGTCATGGTTCGCACGTTGGTGAATCTTGCGGGGCTCATCTAATAATCGCAGTAGTAGACTTGCTACCTGTTTGGCGTAAACAGACGGAGCTTTAATGGCGGACACCACTTTTGACCTTGTAATTCTCGGATCGGGATCAGGGGGTTATGCAGCGGCCCTGAGAGCAGCTCAGCTGGGCATGAGCGTTGCCCTAATCGAGAGAGACAAGCTCGGTGGCACGTGCCTTCACCGCGGTTGCATCCCTACAAAGGCCCTGCTGCACTCCGCCGAGGTTGCTGACACCGCAAAGGAAGCCGGCAACTACGGAGTCCAAGCGACTTTTCAGGGCATAGACATGACCCAGGTGAACAAGTACCGAGACTCTATTGTCGACAAGCTCTATAAGGGACTTACCGGTCTCGTCAGCTCAAAAAACATCACCTTTGTTCAGGGTGAGGGTCGCATGACAGGACCGAAGCAGGTAACTGTTGGCACCGATGTTTACGAGGGCAAGAACTTAGTCCTAGCAACAGGCTCAATCTCAAAGACCCTCGGGGTTGAAATCACTGGCCGTGTAATTACCAGCGACCAAGCGCTTCAGATGGATTGGGTTCCGAAAAAGGTAGCCATTTTGGGCGGCGGTGTCATTGGCGTGGAGTTCGCCTCCGTCTGGCGCTCGTTTGGTTCAGGGGTTGTCATCATCGAAGGTCTAGATCGCTTGGTTCCAAATGAGGAGCCAGCAATTAGCAAGGCTCTGGATCGTGCCTATCGCAAGCGTGGCATCGAGTCCAAGCTTGGAAACAAGTTCAAGGCAGTAACTCAGACTGCGGATGAAGTCACGATCGAGCTTGAAAACGGCGACCAGGTGACAGCAGACATTCTGCTGGTTGCAGTTGGTCGCGGACCAAACGCTACCGGGTTTGGCTATGAGGAGCAGGGCGTGCAGATGGAGCGCGGCTGGGTACTCACTAACGATCGGCTCGAGACCAACCTCCCGGGTGTGTACGCCGTCGGAGACATAGTTCCAGGGCTTCAGCTCGCCCATCGCGGCTTTATGCACGGCATCTTCGTTGCCGAGGAGATTGCAGGCCTAGGGCCAATGAAGGTCGACGAGATGGGCATCCCAAGAGTCACCTACTGCGAGCCAGAGATTGCCTCTGTTGGCCTGACAGAAGACCAGGCCAAAGAGAAGTTTGGTGCTGAGGGCATCTCCACCTACGAGTACAACCTCGCCGGCAATGGCAAGAGCAACATTCTGGGCACAGCCGGAGTAATCAAGCTGATTCGACAGATCAATGGCCCAGTAGTTGGATTCCACATGATCGGATCAAGAGCCGGAGAGCAAATCGGCGAAGCCCAGCTAATTGTGAACTGGGAGGCATACCCAGAGGATGTTGCTCCGCACATCCACGCACACCCAACCATGAACGAAGCAATCGGTGAGGCGCATCTAGCGCTGGCCGGTAAGCCGCTTCACGCACACGCATAGCCCTAGTCAGGATAGGAACGATGAGCGAAGTAGTACTACCAGCACTCGGAGAATCGGTAACAGAGGGAACTGTAACTCGTTGGCTCAAGAAGGTTGGCGACACAGTTGCCGTTGATGAGCCGCTAGTCGAGGTCTCCACCGACAAGGTTGACACTGAAATCCCTAGTCCTGTCGCCGGTGTCTTGCAGCAGATACTTGTGCAAGAAGACGAGACCATTGAGGTCGGAGCCGTACTAGCGGTAGTTGGAGATGGTGCAGCAGCTGAAGCTCCGGCGCCCGCAGCAGCTCCGCCAGCATCCGAACCAGAAGCAGCAGCGCCTGCCCAGCCCGCGGCACCCGCAGCTCCAGCGGCTCCCGTTGCAGAGGCCCCGGCACCTACTCCCCCAGCTCCTGTTGCAGCACCCCCGGCGGCACCTGCACCTGTTGCTCCGCCCGCTCCGGTTGCTGCGCCAGTAGCGCCACCAGCCCCTGCTGCTCCTTCAGCCCCGGTCGCAGCCGCACCCGTGGCACCCGCCGCTCCAGCCGCTCCAGCGGTTCCAGCGGCTGCAAGCGAATTGGAGAGCGATCCAAACTACGTAACTCCGATTGTTCGCAAGCTCGCATCTGACATGGGTGTAGACCTTGCCCGCGTCACCGGAACAGGAATCGGTGGACGCATCCGCAAGGAGGATGTCATTGCAGCTGGATCTCAAGCGCCAACAGCATCAGCTACCGCCGCAAGTGTTCCAGCTGCAGCTCCTTCGGCAGCTGCAAGCCCACTGCGCGGAACGAGCGAGCCAATGACAAGGCTTCGCAAGGTACTTGCAGAGCGCGCGGTTGCATCAATGCAGCAGTCCGCCCAGCTGACTACCGTCGTTGAGGTTGATGTAACTGCTGTTGCGCAACTAAGAGACCGTGTAAAAGCCGACTTCCTGGCCAAGACAGGTAACAAGCTCAGCTTCATGCCTTTCTTCACTCTCGCAGCAGCTGAAGCGCTTAGGGCTCACCCAAAGATCAACAGCACCGCCGAGGGCGAAAACATCGTCTATCACGATGGAGAGAACATTTCTTTCGCCGTGGACACTGAAAGAGGGCTCCTCACCCCGGTTCTTCGCAACACCGCGAGCATGAGTATCGCCGAGCTTGCCCGCCAAATTGCTGACATGGCAGAGCGCACCAGAAATAACCAGCTGAAGCCAGATGAGCTATCGGGTGGCACCTTTACCGTTACCAACACCGGTTCTCGAGGTGCACTATTTGACACCCCTGTGGTGTTCCTTCCACAGTCCGCAATCCTTGGAACAGGAATTGTCACGAAGCGACCAGCGGTCGTCAAGGACGCCTCCGGCAATGAGGCGATCGCGATTCGCTCAATGGTTTACTTGGCACTCTCCTACGACCACAGAATCATTGACGGGGCCGATGCTTCTCGTTACCTCTCGGACGTAAAGATGCGACTAGAAGCCGGAGCCTTTGAGCCAAACCTCGGTATCTAGTCAGCTCGGAGGCATTATGCCTTTTCCCAAAGGGCTAGCCGAGGAGGTAGCTCTTGCCTGCATTTGAACGCATTGGATTCGCACCCAATTTGGTGGGCTATGACGAGGGCTACAAAAAGCAACTAGAGGTCCACGGAGAGGTTGTTTCAGGCAAGAGACCTGACACAGTTCTGCTTCTGGAGCACACCAGTGTCTACACAGCAGGCAAGCGCACTGAGCTTGACGAGCTTCCCGATGATGGAAGTGAGTTCGTAGAGACCAATCGCGGAGGCAAGATCACCTGGCATGGACCGGGACAACTGGTGGGGTACCCAATCATGCGACTGCCCCAACCGATCGATGTCGTGAACTACGTCCGCTACCTAGAAAAGACTCTTATTGAGGTCATCGCCGAGCTCGGGGTGAAAGGCGAGCGGGTAGAAGGAAGAACTGGAGTGTGGGTCGACAACGGAGACGAGCTTGTGAAAGTTGCCGCAATTGGTATCCGCGTCTCGGAAAAGGTCACGATGCACGGCTTCGCCCTGAATTGCAATAACTCTCTCGAACCCTACGAGCACATAATTGCCTGTGGCATCCAGGATGCAAGAAGTAGCACCCTAAGCGAATTAGCATCTAGGGACGTAACACCTGTCGAAGCAGCTACCCTTGTAGAGCAGATAATGAAAGAGATCCCAAATGCCAGAGGTTAATCCCACGCGAAAACTGCTTCGCTTGGAGGTCCGCAACTCTCAGGTGCCGATTGAGCGCAAACCAGAGTGGATCCGCACAACGGCGAAAATGGGGCCTGAATACAAGCAGCTGCACTCGCTTGTGAAGGACCAGGGTCTCAACACAGTCTGCCAAGAAGCCGGCTGCCCCAACATTTTTGAGTGCTGGGAAGACCGCGAGGCTACGTTCCTGATAGGCGGCTCGCAATGCACCAGGCGCTGCGATTTCTGCCAGATCGACACCGGTAAACCAGCCGCATTTGATGCCGATGAGCCAAGACGAGTCGGAGACTCGGTCACGAAGATGCAGCTGCGCTATGCAACAGTTACCGGTGTTGCAAGAGATGACCTGCCCGATGAAGGCGCATGGCTATATGCGGAAACCATCAGACAAATCCACAAGCAATCGCCCGGAACAGGCGTTGAGATCTTGGTACCCGACTTCTCGGGTAATCCAGAACTTTTGAAGCTTGTTTTCGATGCAGCCCCTGAGGTCTTTGCGCACAACGTTGAAACCGTCCCAAGAATTTTCAAGAGAATCAGACCGGCGTTTGACTACCAGCGCTCAATGGACGTAATAACCCAGGGACGGGAATATGGGCTAGTCACCAAGTCAAACCTGATTCTTGGCATGGGTGAAGAGCGCGATGAGATTATTGACGCTCTGCACGATCTACACGATGCCGGAACCGACATCATCACCATCACCCAGTATTTGAGGCCATCCCCTAGGCACCACCCCGTCGAGCGTTGGGTTAAGCCGCAGGAGTTCGTCGAGCTTGCAGAGATTGCCGAAGGCATTGGATTTCTGGGAGTGCTTTCTGGTCCTCTGGTTCGCTCCAGCTATCGTGCAGGTCGGCTCTGGGCAAAGAGCATGATCGCAAAGGGTAGGGAGATTCCTGAAGAGCTTCATCACCTAGCAGACAAGCTCGAGTTCGCACAAGCCAGCGCGATTGCCTAAGTAGACTAGGCCCGTGGCAAAGAAAGATAAGGCTCCCGGCAGACTCAAGCAGCTGCTCCAGGTTTATAAACTCACGGCTAAAAACGACCCGACCAGCGTTTGGATCGCTCTTCTTGGGTTTCTCCTAGCAACAGGTGGTGGACTGCTCGTTGGCTTCCTGCTTGGAGGTGGCGAGGCGTGGAGCCTGACCATTTGGACAATCTCGGGTGTTGTCTCAGGAATTCTGATCGCAATGATCCTGATGTCCAAGCGTGCAGAACGCAATGCCTATCAGCAGATTGAAGGCCAAGCCGGCGCGGTGGGAGCTGTTCTCGACACTCAGATTAAGCGCAGCTGGAGAGCATCTTCTGTCCCTGTCTCAGTCAACCCAAAAAGCCGTGAGGCCATTTACCGAATGATTGGCCCCGCAGGAGTTGTCCTGATCGCAGAGGGTTCGTCCGCGAGAGTCCATCAGATGCTTCAGGATGAGACTCGCAAGGTCAACAGAGCCGCACCAGGAGTGAAAGTACACCAGCTGAAGGTGGCAACAGACGACACAGGTGTCAGGCTCTATGAGCTTCTCAAGACGGTATACAAGCTTGGTAAGACCCTAAAGAGGGCGGAGGTTGCAGTAGTTGCAAACCGTCTCGATGCACTTGGCGGGCTGTCGATACCCATTCCAAAGGGAATTGACCCCACAAAGGTTCGTGCACCAAAGCGCAAGTTTTAACATTTCTGAAACATAAGCTCGGTAGTTTTTCCTCATTCCCTGTGGCGACACAGTTCACCTAAGAAAGAGATACCTATGTTCAAGACAGCCTCTGAGGTGTTGGCATACATCAAGGAACATGACGTCAAGTTTGTAGACGTTCGCTTCACAGACCTTCCTGGTGTGCAGCAGCACTTCAACCTTCCTGTTTCTCAGATTGATGAAGACTTCTTTGCCAATGGCCAGCTCTTCGATGCCTCCTCAATTAGGGGTTTCGCTGCTATCCACGAAAGTGACATGCAGCTCATCCCAGATGTGACGACCGCATGGATTGACCCATTCAGAGTCGAAAAGACCCTGATCATGAACTTTGACATCTACAACCCAAGAAACGGTGAGCTCTATCACCGCGACCCACGTCAGGTGGCCCACAAGGCAGAGCGTTACCTGCAGTCAACCGGCATCGCCGATACTGCATTCTTTGCTCCTGAGGCAGAGTTCTTCATCTTCGACGAGGTTCGCTACGAAGTGAAGTCGAACACTGCCTACCACATGGTCGACTCGGTAGAGGGCCCGTGGAACAGCGCCAAGGCTGAAGAGGGCGGAAACCTCGGTAACAAGACTCCTTACAAGGGCGGGTACTTCCCAGTATCTCCAACCGACCACCTCGCTGACATCCGTGACGCAATCGTGCTTGAGCTGGAGGCCGCTGGTCTCTCAGTAGAGCGCTCCCACCACGAAGTTGGAACCGCTGGTCAGTGCGAGATCAACTACCGCTTTGATCAGCTGATCAAGAGCGCCGACGACATCTTGAAGTTCAAGTACATCGTCAAGAACGTTGCCAACCAGTTTGGAAAGACCGCAACCTTTATGCCGAAGCCTCTCTTTGGTGACAACGGTTCGGGTATGCACGTCCACCAGTCCCTCTGGAAAGATGGCAAGCCACTGTTCTACGACGAGTCTGGCTACGGTGGACTTAGCGACACTGCACGTTGGTACATCGGTGGAATCCTGAAGCACGCTCCAGCGATTCTGGCCTTCACCAACCCGACCATCAACTCCTACCACCGACTGATTCCAGGCTTCGAGGCACCAGTGAACCTGGTCTACTCGGCTGGTAACCGCTCGGCTGCAATTCGTATCCCGATGACCGGATCCAACCCCAAGGCGAAGCGCATTGAGTTCCGTGCGCCTGACAGCTCAGGAAACCCATACCTTGCCTTCTCAGCCATGCTGATGGCAGGTCTGGACGGTATCAAGAACCGTATCGAGCCACACGAGCCAGTGGACAAGGATCTCTACGAGCTACCAGCAGAGGAAGCAAAGGCTATCCCTCAGGTTCCAGGCAATCTTGAGCAGGTTCTTGTGGCACTGGAGAATGACCACGAATTCCTCCTAGAGGGCGACGTGTTCACCAAGGACCTAATCGAGAACTGGATCGACTACAAGCGTGAGAAGGAGCTAAAGCCAATGGCTCAGCGCCCTCACCCATATGAGTTCGAGCTCTACTACGGCGTCTAGTCCAAGAGAGTAAGTGAAAAGGAGGCAAGGAAACTTGCCTCCTTTTTCTATTGCGCGAAGAGCTTTTCGTAGACAGCTCTGGCTTTGCGTGTCGTGCTGAGGTAGTCCTCCTCCAAACGCGATGCCGAACCAGGTGCGTACTCCAGAATTCTCGCCATCGCCTCTAGCTGCTTCCTGTCCGCAGGAAGAATGTCGACCAACTTGTCAACCGCCAATACCAAGGCACTCCTGCAACGCGAAGCGAGAAGCCAGGCGGCTCGCAGGGATTGCGCCTCTTGCTTAGAAATCTTTCCGAGGGACTCAAGTTCATCTAGTGCTTCTAAAGTTCCGAGGACTCTGAGCTTTGAATCTTGGGATGCATTTCTTAGTTGAAACAGCTGAACCAACCACTCGACATCACTGATGGAGCCCTTGCCTAGCTTGAGGTGCCTTGCAGGATCCGCGCCCTGAGGAAGACGCTCTGTTTCAACGCGCGCCTTGATTCTGCGAATCTCAGTCAGCTGACTAGCGGTTAGCTTTTCTGGATAGCGGAAGGCGTCCATCAGAGACGTAAATTCAGAGGCGAGCTCCTCTGAACCGGAAATTACTCTTGCCCTCAACAGTGCCTGGTACTCCCAGGTGTCGGCCCACTTCTCGAAGTAGGCCCTGTAACTTTCGAGGGACCTGACCCTTGGACCATTTTTACCCTCAGGCCTTAGCCCTAGGTCCAGCTCAAAAGCCATGATGGAGTCCTTGACCAGTGCCAGCAGACGTGAGCTCACCCGCTCCGCGACTGCTTGCGCATCCTCGCTCTTTGAGAGGTAGACAAGCATTGCATCCGCGTCCGAACCAAAGCCCAACTCCTCACCGCCGAGACGACCCATCGCTACGATGCCTAAATCAATCTCATCCGACTCCTTAGCGAGCACAAGCATGGTGCGGAGGTAGGAATCCATGATTGCGCTTAGGCCCTTGCTAATTTGAGCCATACTGCTGACCCCCAGAACTGCCCCAATGGCAACCCGTAGGGTCTCTCTTCTGCGGATGTTACGGATTAGATCTGCTGCTGTAGCGGTCTCCTCCTGTCTTGAGACCACCGCCAGCATCTCCGCCTCAATTACGCCAACGTCCCTCGGCAGAAGCTCTGAATCATCGCCAAACCAAGAGGTTGCATCAGGAATCCGCTCAAGCACTCGGGCCACCATCCCAGAGGAAGACAACACCCTCATCAGTCGTTCTGCCGCCCCGGATGAGTCTCGTAGCATCCGCAAGAACCATGGAGTCTCACCTAGCTCCTCACTTAGACGCCTGAAGCTCAAGAGAGCCCTGTCTGGGTCGGTGCCCTCTGCCATCCAGCGAATCAAAACGGGCAAGAGGGTCCGCTGAATCGTCGCTCTCCTAGAGACACCAGTGGTGAGGGCATTGATGTGATTCAGCGCACCCCTGGGGTCCACGAATCCAAGTGCCACAAGTCTTCGCTCAACATCCTCGGCACTAAGGGTGATCTCTCCTGGGGTAAGAGCAGCTGTGGCAGCCAGTAGAGGACGATAGAACACCGAGTCGTGAAGCTCGGCAACCTCCGCGCGGACACTCTCGAGGCGAGCAGTAAGCTCCGCGGCACTCAGTCCCAGTCCGCGGGCGACTCTTCTAAATTCTTCTTCCCTGGATGGTATGAGGTGGGAGCGCCTTAGCTTTTGCAGCTGAATCCGGTGCTCTAAGGCCCTCAGGAAGCGGTAGTGGGCGGCGAGCTTGGATTTATCAGAACGGGATAGAAGTCCTGCATCACTAAGAGCCTCAAGAGCACTTAGCGTGTCCATGACGTGGAGCGAGTCATCGCCAACACCGTGCACCAACTGCAGTAGCTGCGCTGTGAATTCGACATCTCTCAGCCCGCCACGACCGAGCTTTAGGTTGCTTGCCCGCTCTTCCGCGGGAATGTTGTCCAGCACTCGCTTTCTGAGGTGTCTAGCGCTGTCGACAATGGCCGAGCGATCCTGGTACTGCCAGATCATGGGCTTGACGGTCGAAATGTAGGCCTGGCCGAGTTCGGAATTTCCAGCCGCAAAGCGAGCTTTGAGAAGCGCCTGAAACTCCCAGGGCTCTGCCCACTTTTGGTAGTAGGCAGTGTGAGCCTCAAGCGTGCGAACCAGTGCCCCTGACTTACCCTCTGGCCTTAGATTTGGGTCTACCTGCCACAGCCCAGGTTCAACCTCGACCGCATCGATTACTTGCTGCATTCGAGTGGCAATCTTGGTCGCGACATCAACACTTTCTGTGCTGGTCGCAGCATAAATCACATCAACGTCGGATACGTAGTTGAGCTCTCTCGCACCGGTTTTACCCATTGCAATAACGGCAAGCGGAAGGGGCTCCACATCCTCCGGTTTGAGGCGGCCCTCCGCCACTATTTCGGCAATTGCAACCTCGATAGCGCTCTTGAGTGTCTCGTCCGTGAGCTCCGTGAGCGCCATAGACACATCACGATATGCAGCGGCCGGGTCTTTTTGAGAGAGGTCCCAGTCAATGATTCTTAGAAGAGAGTCTCTGTAACTAACCCTCAGATCTGTGCGCGAGGACGAGGCGACCTTGTAGTTCTTGACCAGCTCCGGCTTCTTGGGAAGCTTGAACGACTGGGGGTGGCGCAGCAAGTGCTCGGCTATACCATCAGAGGCGCCTGTGATTCGGCAAAACCTCTCAGCCATGGACGAGTCTGAGAGTGTTTTGGAAACTGCCTTTGGTTGGATTTCAGCCATCCTGAGGAGAAAATCAAGAGCCTTGTCTGGCGATGCAGCAGACGCCAAGGGAGTAAGTGCGGAGTGGCCCCAGTCCCCCACAAGCTCAACGAGGCGATCCAGCTTTGAGACAGTCTCACTGAGGTTTTCGAAGCCTAGCTTTGCCAGCTCGCTTAGCGGATTGCTGCGACCTCTGGTCATTTAGAGAGTGCGGAGGTTTTGCTCGATTTCAAAAGGAGTGACCTGAGAGCGATACTCTGCCCACTCATTTCTCTTGTTGGCAAGCACATAGCTAAAGACTCGCTCGCCGAGGACCTCGGCTGCTAGCTCACTTTCCTCCAGCTTTCGAATAGCGTGGTCTAGGGACTGCGGCAGGGCTTCAATGCCCATTGCGCGCCGCTCCATATCGCTTAGAGACCAGACATCATCCTCGGTCTCAACCTGCAGCTCGTAGTTCTCCTCGATACCCTTTAGGCCCGCTGAGAGAAGAAGTGAATAGGCAAGATACGGGTTTGCCGCGCTATCCATTGCACGGTATTCGATCCTTGTGCTCTGTGCCTTCTCTGGTTTGTGAAGCGGCACGCGAATTAGTGCACTGCGGTTGTTGTGGCCCCAACTGACGTAGCTTGGTGCCTCTCCCCCGCCCCAAAGGCGCTTATAGCTATTCACGAACTGGTTGGTGACAAGCGTGATTTCTGGAGCGTGCTTGAGGACGCCGGCCATGAACTTTCTAGCGGTGTTGGAAAGGTGGTATTCGGCGCTTGCATCAAAGAAAGCGTTCTTATCCCCCTCAAATAGCGAGAAGTGGGTGTGCATACCGCTACCGGGCTGGTCGGTGAAGGGCTTGGGCATAAAGGTTGCATAAACCCCCTGCTCGATCGCCACCTCCTTGACCACGGTTTTAAATGTCATGACGTTGTCAGCCATTGAAAGGGCATCTGCATAGCGCAGGTCAATCTCGTTCTGACCAGGACCACCCTCGTGGTGGGAGAACTCGACCGAAATCCCCAGCTGCTCAAGCATTGTGACGGCTCTGCGCCTGAAGTCGTGAGCTGTGCCACCGGGCACATTGTCAAAGTATCCGGCCTGATCCACTGGCATTGGCAGACCATCAGCTCCGAGCTCCGATGATTTCAGGAGATAAAACTCGATCTCGGGGTGGACATAAAAGCTGAAGCCAAGCGATGCGGCCTTGTCTAGGGCCTTTCGAAGCACATTTCTGGGGTCCGCAGCGGCAGGTTGGCCATCTGGTGTGGCAATGTCGCAGAACATCCTGGCGGCAGGGTCAACACTGCCTCGCCAAGGCAAGATTTGAAAGGTGCTGGGGTCTGGGATTGCCAGCATGTCCGCCTCTGATGTGCGGGCCAGACCCTCGATAGCGCTGCCGTCAAAACCAATGCCCTCTGCAAATGCACCTTCGATTTCGGCAGGTGCAACGGCGACAGATTTCAGGGTTCCGGCAACGTCGGTAAACCAGAGCCTGATGAACTTTACGCCGCGCTCCTCAATGGTGCGAAGTACGAACTCTTGTTGCTTGTCCATTACAGCCTCCTGACACTCCTAATAGGCTAGTGCTTGTGCAAGAAATCCGTATTGGCTTTGGCCAGATAAACCCCGTCGTGGGTGACTTTGCACATAACTCAAAGCAAATACTTCAGATCATGAATGATGCGGCCGAAAAGGTCGATCTGTTGATCTTCGGCGAACTAGCTCTCTGCGGCTATCCGCTTGGAGATCTCAGCTATCGCGCGGACATTATCTCTGCAACACAGGAAGCGCTGGAGCAGCTTGTGGCTGAAAGTGCAGAGCCTAGACTTGCCTCTCTTACCGTGGTTCTTGGGCACGTCAGCGCTGCAGCGACGCATTCAGACCAGCAGTCTTCCTACGCCTCCGCCCATAACTCCGCCACCGTCTTCTCAAGCGGTGAAGTTATCGGTCGCTACGACAAGAAATACCTGCCTAACTACGACGTATTTGACGACTGGCGCAACTTCGTGCCTGGCTCGAGCGAACTCCTTTTTGAACTCAATGGCCAAAGGGTTGCGGTGGCAATTTGTGAAGACATTTGGCACCCAGAAGCTCCCCAACGTGATGAGTTAGCAAATGCTGGCGTTGACCTACTGGTAGTTCCAAATGGCTCTCCCTACACCCGCGACATTCAGTCGCGCAGGCGTAACGCGGCAATTACCTACCAAAGAGGCTTCGCTATCGCCTATGCGAACCTTGCTGGAGGGCAGGATGACCTGGTCTTTGATGGCGATAGCTTCCTGATGGATAAAGACGGCCAGGAGCTCTACCGTGCCGGGATGGAACCTGGCCTGTTTATAACCGAGGCAAGGGAGCTAGAGCCAGTGCTCGACGACGAGCCGCAAAGGCTTTATGAGGTTCTTGTAACTGGTCTGCGCGACTATTGCGGAAAGACGGGTCAAGATAAGGTTTTGCTTGGTTTCTCAGGCGGCATTGACAGCGCTCTAACTGCAGCAATTGCGTGTGATGCACTTGGCCCCCAGGCAGTGTTGGGGGTAGGTCTACCTTCCCGCTATTCCTCAGACCATTCACTTGCAGACGCCCGGCAGCTTGCAAAGAACCTAGGTTGTGAGTTTCGCGTCATCCCAATAGATAAAGCCCACGTTGCCTTTGAAGATATGGTCGACCTCAAGGGACTTGCAGGAGAAAACGTTCAAGCAAGGATTCGTGCGGTCACCCTCATGGCAATCTCCAATTCCGAGGGAAGGCTGCTCCTAACAACAGGCAACAAGAGTGAAATAGCGGTTGGTTACTCAACAATGTATGGCGATTCCGCAGGGGGTTTTGCTCCAATCAAAGACATTCTCAAGACCGATGTCTGGAGACTAGCCAGGTGGCTAAATGCCAGCAGGGGCAAGGAATTGATTCCAATTTCATCGATAGACAAGCCACCGTCCGCGGAGCTCAGCCCTGGGCAACTTGATTCCGACTCGCTGCCGGACTACAACCTGCTCGATGACATTCTTCGGCTACTTATCGAAAAGACAGCAACCGTGGATGAGGTCGTTGCCCTGGGCTTCGAGCGGGAACTTGTAAGCGAAGTTGATAGCAAGGTGCGGGCGGCTGAGTGGAAACGCTCTCAAGGGGCTATCGGGACCAAGACAACTGCTGTGGCATTCGGTTCTGGGCGTAGAGTTCCAATTACAACTCGTTTTGGGAAACTATGAAAATCAGAACATCGACACTTTTAGAGCTGAAGCGAAACGGAAAAAAGTTCAGCTGCCTAACCAGCTATGACCAACAGACTGCTGAAATCTTTGATGCTGTCGGTATCGAGGTGCTTTTAGTTGGTGACAGTGCGAGCAACACCGTACTTGCAAACGACGACACCATCTCGGTGACGCTTGATGAAATGATTCCCTTTGGGAAGGCTGTTGCGAGATCGGCCAAGAGTGCGCTCGTCGTATTCGACCTTCCATTTGGCTCCTACGAAGAATCTGACGACCAGGCACTTAAGAACTCAATCAGGGTCATGAAGGAAACCGGAGCCCATGCCGTCAAGCTAGAGGGCCCGAAGTCCGAGCAAATAAGACACCTGGTCGATAGCGGTATCCCCGTTATGGGTCATGCCGGCTTCACGCCCCAGTCCGTGCATGCGCTGGGTGGCTACAAAATTCAAGGCAAGAACGACGAGGCCGCGAAGCGACTGCGCGAAGACTGCCTAGCCATCGAAGAAGCCGGCGCTTTTGCGGTTGTGCTGGAGATGGTCCCAGCTGATCTCGCGGCTGAGATAACCAGCGAGCTAACAATCCCAACAATCGGAATTGGCGCAGGGGCCGGCACTGACGGACAGGTCCTGGTTTGGACTGACTTTGCAGGCCTCTCGGGACGCTCTCCGTCATTCTCAAAGAGCTACCTAAACCTTCGAGAGCTCCTCACAGACGCTGCCACCCGCTACAGAACTGAGGTTGCCGAGGGAGCTTTTCCAACCAAGGATCAGAGCTTCTAGTCCTCGTCCCAATCCTTTGCGTCCTCTTCGCGCAAACGCCTAGCGCGTTCAAAGATGAGTTTTTCCGCCCTAGCTGCTTCCTCGAAAGACTCAAAAGGACCGAGACGATTTACCGCTAGAGACTTAGGTCCCTTTTCTACTTCACGAGTTTTTTGATTGAACCAATACTTCAACTCTTCGGCCATGAAACCAAAGATACCGCCTTAGAAAAATAAGATAAGCGCAATGCCCGTAAATGCTAGAGGTCACCTGGTCCCAGGAAAGCTCTCCCCCAGACGCGAAGTTCCAGCCAGCATCAAAAAACCAGAGTATGTGGGCAAGCCAGCTCCGACTCCCCACACAACAGGAGACCGCTACGACCAGGCCACTGTTGCAAAGATCCGCGCAGCTTCAAAGCTTGCGGCAGGAGCCCTCGAGCTCATTCTTGGAAGCGCAAAGCCTGGAATGACAACCGATGACCTGGATCGAATTGGTCATGAGTTTCTAGTTGAAAACGGCGCCTACCCCTCGACTCTGGGTTACCGGGGCTTCCCAAAATCAATCTGTACATCTTTGAATGAGGTGGTCTGCCACGGTATTCCAGACGACACGATTATGCGTGAGGGGGACATTCTTAATGTGGACATCACCGCCTACATTGACGGCGTCCACGGCGACACAAACGGCTCTGTGATTATTGGTGAGGGATCTCAGGAAGCAATCGATCTGGTTGAACGAACCAAAGAAGCCATGCACCGAGGCATCAGGGCGGCCCTGCCCGGACGCGAGGTAAGCGTGATTGGAAGGGCGATTGAGTCATACGCCAAGCGCTTTGGCTACGGGGTGATTCGAGATTTCACGGGGCACGGAGTGGGAACGAGCTTTCACACCGGTCTTATCATCCCCCACTACGACGCACCCGAATACTCAACAGTTATCGAAACGGGCATGGTCTTCACAATCGAGCCGATGATTACCCTTGGCAGCCACGAGTGGGACATGTGGGAAGACGGTTGGACGGTAACCACGAAGGACAAGTCCCTGACGGCACAGTTTGAACACACAATCCACATCACCGAAGATGGGCCTGAAATTCTTACGGAGGCTAAATGAGCAAGAAGGCAGTAGGAATAGACATCGGTGGCACCGGCATCAAGGGCGCCCTAGTCAGCACAAAGACCGGTGAGCTTAGATCCGAGCGCATCAAGCTCGGCACACCAGAGGGTGGAGAGCCCGAGGCCATAGCCGAGGTGGTGAGAGAGATTGCCGCTGCCGTCGACGACAAACCGGAGCGAGCCCTGGGCATCTGTTTCCCTGCTGTTGTGAAGCACGGGATCACCCAGTCGGCTGCAAACGTTAGTGATCGTTGGATAGGGCTGGATGCTGATGAGCTGTTCTCAAACACCTTGAACCGACACGTTCACGTGATCAATGATGCCGATGCAGCAGGGGTCGCAGAGGTCAAGTTTGGCGCGGGAAGAAAGCGCTCGGGGCTAACCGTGATGACCACGCTAGGGACGGGAATTGGGAGCGCGCTGTTCTATAACGGTGTCCTGATACCAAATGCAGAGCTCGGTCACCTTGAAATTGACGGGGTCGACTACGAGACTCGTGCGTCCTTTGCGGCTATGGAGAGGGACAGCTTGAGCTTCGAAGAGTGGGCCGAAAGGCTTCAGATTTACTACTCAACGCTCGAGAAGCTCTTTACCCCGGATCTATTCATTGTCGGAGGCGGCGTTAGTAAGTCACACGAGCAGTTCTTGCCGCTACTAAAGCTGAAAACTGAAATCGTTCCAGCAGCTCTGCAGAATTCAGCCGGGATTATCGGTGCTGCAGCTCTTGCCTATGCAAGTGAATGATGGGTCGGCCGATACGCCGGGTTCTGTAGCGCTTTCGCGCTGACGGTCATCTATCTCGGCCACCGATTGCTCGGTGGCTCTAGCAACCTACCCGGAGGCATTAGGCGAGCAGCCCTGCCTCCTGCTTGGTCTTGCTCCAGGTGAGGTTTACCTAGCCGGAATAGTCACCTACTCCGCTGGTGGTCTCTTACACCACCGTTTCACCCTTACCCTTGCGGGCGGTTTACTTTCTGTTGCACTATCTCTCGGGTTACCCCGGGTGGGCGTTACCCACCACCTCGCTCTGTGGAGCCCGGACGTTCCTCGACTATGTCGCGACCGCCTGGCCGACCCATCGCCTACAAGCCTAGTTTCGGATCAGGTGTTGGCAAGAGTTGAGAACGAAGACCTCTGCGAAGTCCATGTCGAAAAAGCGATAGATGCTGATGCCACCAGGGGAAGAATTCAGGTTGAAGTAGGCATTCTTTGCGCCCCTAAAAGCGGCCGCAGAAAATGCTCTGGTTGGCATCATGTGAGTGGCTACCGCCACCGCCTTACCGCGATTTTCCTCGATGATTTCCTCTAGCGCTGCCCAGACCCTCGACTGCATGTCCAACACGGATTCCCCATTGGGGGGCGCCACCTCGAGTGATCCTCTCCAGGCGCTCACTAGGTCCAGCTCGTCTGTTTCGAGCTGGGCCATTTCAAGCATCTCCCAGTCGCCAAACCCAATTTCCTTCAGCCGCACATCTGAGATAAGTTCCAGGCTGTCTTCAGCTATTGCCCTGCCGGTTTGAGTTGTTCTCAGCATCGGCGAGTGATAAACCCGAGATAGCTCCGGCAATCCGAACTCGCTGAGCAGGATAGGCAGTTGTTTTGCTGCCGCGCTGGCTTCAAAGAGACCCAGCTCGCTCAGCTCAGGGTCGGTTCCGTCTCCCCCAGAAATCAGATTCTTTTCGGTGTTGACTGTGTGGCCGTGTCTGACAACCGCAACAGTCGTTGGCTCTTGATACTGCCTCGGAGCCCTAATTGAACGGGGCTGAATAGAGCTAAGTGGCAGATTCGCCTTCTCGGTTGAGGTGAAGTCACCCTCGTCCAAAGCCCGATTGGCGTTGGCATCCGCATGGGAATTTTGCTCTCTTGGTACCCACTCGAACGTGGCGTCGAATTGGTTCAGCAGGCCTCTTGCTTCAATTGCCAGCTCCTGCATGCCAGAGTTCTTGATCTTCCAGCGTCCAGAGAGCTGTTCCACGACCAGCTTCGAATCAAGGCGGATGGTCACCTGGCGGTGACTGGTTGTGCTGAGATAGCGAAGCCCTGCGATCACACCTGCATATTCAGCCTGGTTATTGGTTGCGGTCCCGAGATTCTCTCCGAAGTCGGCAATGAGATTGCCCGCTTCGTCGATTATGTGCACGCCATAGGCGGCTGGTCCTGGATTGCCTCTAGAGGCACCATCGGCGTAGAGAAAGATCATGCTCTGACCAACATCGCCGAGCACTCACTGCAGGTGGCAAGCTCGTCAGCTGGGACGCGGCTAATTTCAGCCATTGCGGTTGAGTTGAGGTTCATGTTGCAAGCGCTGCAGCTTGATCCAGTGAGCCTTCCAACTGCCGCTCCCCGCTGAATCTTTTTATCAAAGAGTTCAACTAACTCAGAAGGTAATTTGGCCCTTAAGTTCTCTATTGAAGCCACGAGAGCGGTGTTCTCAGCCCTTAGGCCCTCAAGCTCGGCAGTGATGTTGGATTTGGTGTTCTCCAAGGCATCCTCAGCGCTTTTACGCTGCTCCTGAAGTGAATCAAGTTCTGCAACAGCACCGTCTCGCTGTTCCATTAGTTCAAGTTCTGTGTCTTCGAGATTGCTCTTGCGATTATTCAGGGAAGCAATTTCGTGCTCTATGCCCGCAATGTCCTTTGGGTTTGAGGATTGGTTCATGCGCTCCAGGTCCCTCTGAAGTCGCTTTTCGACCAATTCAACATCCGATTCAAGTCTCTTGATGTCTCTCTCTACGTCCTCCACGCGGCTGCGCTGGGCACTTAGGCTTCCGGTGATTTCAGCCAACTGCGCTCGGGACTCCTCGATGGAAGGAGAAGACGATAGTTCTTTGGCCTTGAGAACCACAGAGCGCTGAGCGAAGACCTTGGTCTGAAGCTCAAGGAGGGTCTCTAGCTCTTCCAGGGACGCTTTCACTGCATCACCGCAAAGTCCCAGGGATCTGTTCTTTTTTCACTCACTGCAAACTCGACATCCGAGTGCAGTTTTGAAAGCTGCATAGCTGCAGATTCCAACCAAATTGACTCGGCCGCCCAGTGTGAGATGTCCATTAGAGCTGGACCATCCACTAATTGCGATAGCTCAATAAAGTCTTGTGTGGGGTGGTGGCGGAGGTCACTCGTGATAAAAACATCAGCCTTTGATTCAAGTGCTTGGCCTAAGAAGGCATCCCCTGCCCCACCAACAAGCGCAACGCGACTGATCATGCGCTCGGGGTTTCCAGCAACTCTCACTCCTTGAGCGACCGGCGGCAATACTTTGGCAACGTTTCTTGCGAAATCTACGAGCTTCTGACTCGAGACAGTGCCGACGCAGCCATGACCTGTCACCGCATCTAGAGGGGAGATCTCAGTGAGACCCAATGCGGCTGCGAGGGACTGCGATACGCCCCCACTTGCGACATCTGCGTTTGTATGGGCGGCAAAGATTGCCAAGCCTCCCCGGACAGCCTTTGTTATGAGGTTTCCCTTTGCCGTTAGCTCGCCTAATTCATGAACGGGCCTAAGCAGCATCGGGTGATGAGTAAGAAGAAGCTGCGCACTTGATTCAATTGCCTCATCAACCACCTCAGCGGTGACATCAACACTCAATAGCACCCTGGAAACCTCGCTAGCTGGATGACCTAGCATTAGGCCGACTCGATCCCACTCTTCGGCGGCAGCGGTGGGCCAGAGCTCCTCGAAGCTTTTCAGTAGATGAGAGAGAGCTGTCATAGGTAAAGCAAACCAGAAAAATCTGGTTTGGATTTGTTTTTGTTCGAAGTGGGCCCTACCGGGCTCGAACCGATGACATCCACGGTGTAAACGTGGCGCTCTACCAACTGAGCTAAAGGCCCGCCCGAAATACTACTACAGATAATGACCTAGAGAAGTTCTAGTGCGCTGCGGTAGCTGGCCATATCTCTGGCCTCTCCCGGAGAGGTGGTGAACTTGGCAACCACGATTTGATCGTGGTTTATGACGTAGGTGGCACGGGTGCCGTGTCCTCGCTCCTCCAAGAAGGCGTCATAAAGCTTCGTGACTTCTCCGTGTGGCCAGAAATCTGCAAGCAGTTGGAACTCGTAGCTCTCGGCCTCGGCAAAGGCTGCCTGGGTGAATTTACTGTCCACGCTGATTGCGACTAGCTCCACCTTGGCGTCTTTGAATACGTCAAGGTTGTCTCTAAGTTCGCACATCTCACCCGTGCAGGTTCCACTGAATGAAAGTGGGTAGAACACCAATACCACTGGTTTTCCCTTGTACTCACTTAGCTTGAACTCTTCGCCTTGCTGGTTCGAAAGTGCGAAATCTGGGGCGATGTCTCCTACTGATACGGCCATGTGAGCTCCTTATGTCGGGACTTAGGACTATAGCTAAACAAATAAACGAATACCTGAATAGACTTTAGTCGCCCACAAAATGGGAACTTTTAGTAAACAGCCACGAAAAGAGGCTTTAGCGGTGTCAATAAATAACCAAGATGCTTTCGCTGTCAACAATCCTGACAGGGACCCCCAGGAGACAGCCGAGTGGCTTGAATCACTTGATGCCCTAGCCAAGACCCACGGTCGCGGTCGCGCCCGAGAAATCATGCTGAACCTACTGAGGCGTTCACATGAGCTGCAGCTAAATGTTCCTCTGGTGCCAACGACTGACTACATCAACACCATCAGTCCTGAGGACGAGCCTCAGTTTCCTGGCGATGAGCAGATTGAGAGAACCTACCGCGCGTGGATGCGCTGGAACGCGGCCATCATGGTGCACAGGGCGCAGCGTCCGGGCATCGCTGTTGGTGGACACATCTCATCCTTCGCCTCAAGTGCGTCGCTCTATGAGGTTGGCTTCAATCACTTTTTCAAAGGACACGATCACCCAGATGGCTCTGACCAGATCTACATCCAGGGTCACGCCTCTCCCGGTCCCTACGCCAGGGCTTTCCTAGAGGGCAGGCTGTCCGAGGCGGAGATGGACTCCTTCCGTCAGGAAAAGTCGAGAGCGGGTCGAGGCCTTCCCTCCTATCCGCACCCTCGTCTCATGCCGGACTTTTGGCAGTTCCCAACGGTATCGATGGGTCTCGGACCGATAAGTGCGATCTACCAAGCGCAGTTCAATCGCTACCTGATGGCTCGTGGCTTCAAGGACACCTCCAATCAGCACGTCTGGGCCTTCCTCGGAGACGGTGAATTAGATGAGGTAGAGAGTCGTGGAGCGCTTCAGCTAGCCGCTAATGACGGACTAGACAACCTCACCTTTGTTGTCAACGCAAACCTCCAGCGCCTAGACGGTCCGGTTCGTGGAAACGGCAAGATCATTCAGGAGCTCGAGAGCTTCTTCCGTGGAGCTGGCTGGAACGTAATCAAGGTCATCTGGGGTAGAGAGTGGGACGCGCTACTTTCCAAGGATCACGACGGAGCTCTTGTAGATCTGATGAACAAGACTCCCGATGGCGACTACCAGACCTACAAGACTGAAGACGGAGCTTTTGTTCGCGAGAACTTCTTCGCACGCGACCCAAGGACCGCGCAACTGGTTGCCGACATGAGTGACGACCAGATCTGGTCTCTCAAGCGCGGAGGGCACGACTACAACAAAATTTACGCAGCATATAAGGCCGCAACCAGCCACAAGGGGCAGCCGACGGTAATCATTGCCAAGACCATCAAGGGCTACGGCCTGGGCAAGAGCTTCGAGGGTCGCAACGCTACCCACCAAATGAAGAAGCTAAAGCTTGATGACCTAAAGCAGTTCAGGGACGAGATGAGAGTTCCCATCTCCGATGCCCAACTTGAGGCAGACCCCTACATGCCTCCCTACTTCATGCCCGACAGTTCATCTCCCGAGCTTCAGTACATGCACGAGCGCAGAAAGCAGCTTGGTGGCTATCTTCCAGAGCGAAGGAGCAAGTACGTTGACTTCAAGCTCCCGGAGGACAGCGCTTACGACGTCCCGCGAAAGGGATCGGGCAACCAGGAAGTTGCCACCACGATGGCCTTTGTCAGGATGCTCAAGGACCTACTTCGCTCAGAGGGAACGGGCGAGCGCATCCAGCTAATCATCCCGGATGAGGCGAGGACCTTTGGAATGGACGCCTTCTTCCCAACCTCCAAGATCTACAACCCCAATGGCATGAAGTACATCTCGGTGGATAGAGAGCTACTCCTGAACTACAAGGAGAGCGAGGCCGGACAGATCCTTCACACCGGCATTAACGAAGCGGGCTCGGTGGCAGCATTCACCGCGTCAGGCTCCTCGTATTCAACTCACGGCCAGCCAATTATCCCGATCTACGTTTTCTACTCGATGTTTGGTTTCCAGCGCACGGCGGACTCGTTGTGGCTGGCGGGAGACCAGATGGTTCGTGGATTCTTGATTGGTGCCACAGCCGGTAGAACGACCCTAACCGGTGAGGGACTCCAGCACGCTGACGGTCACTCGCCCATCATCGCCTACACGAACCCCGCAGTTATTAGCTACGACGCCGCATACGGCTATGAGATTGCCCACATCGTCAAGGCAGGTTTTGAGCGGATGTATGGAGGCAAGCATGAGGATCCGAACGTCATGTATTACCTCACCGTTTACAACGAGCCCATGCTGCAGCCTGCCGAGCCAGAGAACCTCGACGTAGATGGTGTGCTCAGGGGTATCTACAAGCTCAGTAGCTCAAATGCAGCGGGACACAAGGTTCAACTGTTGGCTTCCGGCGTAGCTGTCCCCTGGGCAATCGAGGCTCAGCAGCTGCTCGCCGAGTACGGGGTTGCCGCCGACATCTGGTCGGTCACAAGCTGGGGCGAACTACGCAAGGATGGCTTGAGAGCCGATGAGCAGCGCTTCCTGTATCCAGATCAGGATGCTCCGATGCCATACCTGACTCAAAAGCTCGCAGACGCCGATGGGCCATTCCTGGGCGTGAGCGACTACACCCACTCGCTCCCAGACATGATTCGACCTTGGGTTCCCGGAGACTTTGCAACCCTGGGCGCTGATGGCTTCGGCTTCTCAGATACCAGGCCTGCCGCAAGACGCTTCTTCAAGATCGATGGACCTTCTATCGCCGTAAGGGCACTCGAGCAATTGGTGGCTCAGGGCAAGTTGGATGCCAGCATCCCGCAGCAAGCGATCGACAAATTCAAGCTTCACGATGTCTCAGCGGGCACCAGCGGATCGGCCGGTGGTGACGCCTAAGCACCTTCCATGGCTTAGATCCATTGCTGGTGACCTGGCAACGGCGACACTCTCTCGTCTTGAGGAAACACTCCCCTGGTATTCGCAGATGCCTCCGGCACGCAGGGCAGCGGTTGGGTCCGTAGCACAGAGCGGAATTACCAGCTTCATCCAGTGGTATGAGGATCCGGGCTCACAGCCCTGGGTAGCGGCAGATGTTTTCGCCGGTGCCCCCAGAGAGCTGCTTAGATCCATCTCCCTCCAAGAGACCCTGCAACTAATCCACGTGGTTGTAGAAATGGTTGAAGAGAGAGTTGTCTCGGAGCACCCAGATTTGCGAGAGGCCGTGCTTCGCTACTCGAGGGACATTGCCTTTAGTGCAGCCGATGTCTATGCACGCGCGGCAGAGGCAAGGGGTCTGTGGGATGCACGGCTAGAAGCACTGGTGGTGGACAGCATCATCAGCGGAGAGACTTCACAGGAAATCAACTCCCGTGTCGCCGCACTTGGCTGGCGAGCTGATGGACAGGTCGCGGTTTTGTTAGGAACCACCCCCGAGACACCAGATCCTGACAACATGCGCAAGATAGCGCGCAAATCCCAGGCCGATGTCCTGCTCGGGATCCAAGGCCGCAGACAAGTAGCGGTAATTGGCCTACCTGAAATTGTTAGCAAACCCGCAACAGCTATCACCAAGGTCGCTCAGTCGCTGAGCGAGAGCTTCGGTCTTGGTCCGCTCATTCTCGGCCCGGTGGTCAACACTGTCTCCGACGCACCAAGGTCAGCAAGGGCGGCACTATCCGCCAACTCCGTTGCAGCGAGTCGGGAGGTCTCCTCAAGACCGATGCAGGCGGATGACCTTCTGCCAGAGCGAGCGTTGGCAGGCGATCTGTTGGCAAAGCAAACACTGATTGCGAACTATTACCTTCCTCTGGCCGAGAACTCGAGAGAGCTATTGCACACCCTAAGAAACTACTTCGAGCAGGGCGGATCGCTGGAAGCAACCTCAAAGGCCCTTTACGTTCATGCCAACACCGTTAGATACCGTCTCAAGAGAATTCAGGAACTCCTGGGTGAAGATATGACGGACCCTCGCACCAGTTTCGTAGCTCAAGTAGCACTTTCACTGGGCTTGATAAGCGACGCTGAAAACGGAATAAGGAGGGATTGATGCTCATTATTGCCTGCCCGGGTCAGGGCTCACAGACCCCTGGCTTTCTCTCACCCTGGCTTGAGGCCTATCCGCAACTCGAGGCCACCCTCACCTCCTTGGGAGAAGCTTGTGGTGCTGATCTCGTTCGTCTCGGCACCACTGCAGAGGAAGAGGAGATCAAGGACACAGCTAACGCTCAAAGGCTGATAGTCGGGAGTGCTCTTGCTGTCTACAGAGCAGTTTTTGCTGGCAAGAAGGTTGACGGCGTACTCGGCCACTCTGTTGGTGAGTATGCGGCAGCTGCGATAGCTGGAGTAATTGGCGACAACGATGCGATGCAGCTTGTTGCTAGGCGCGCAGATGCGATGGCCGAGGCCGCCGCCAAGACACCAACTTCAATGGCTGCTGTATTAGGCGGTGAAGAGGCTGATGTCCTCACAGCAATACGGCAGCTTGAACTCGAGCCAGCAAACTTCAATGGTTCGGGTCAGATTGTGGCAGCCGGAGCTAAAGCCGCTATCCAGAGGCTAGTAGAGAACCCTCCGGAAAAAGCCAGAGTAATTGAGCTGAAGGTTGCCGGCGCGTTCCACACCAGCTTCATGGAGTCGGCGAAGGAGCCTGTAGCTGAGGTAGCCGAGGGTTTTTCCGCAAAGGACCCAGAAATCAAGCTTTGGTCAAATGTTGACGGAGCACAGGTGCAGGATGGAACTGCGTTTCTTTCCTCTCTTGTGAGCCAGATTGCAAGCCCTGTGCGCTGGGATAAGTGCATGGCATCACTTAGCGGCCTTAGCGCCACAGTGGTTGAGCTTCCGCCAGCTGGAGCCCTCGCGGGACTGATGAAACGAGGGGTTTTAGATGCGACTGCGATAGCCTTGAAAACTCCAGCTGATGTTGAGAAGGTGCCTAACTCTTGAAGAGCCTGAAGCAAAACGATCCAGTTCAGTACTCGAGGATTTACTCCCTTGGTGCTTCCCGAGGAAGTTCTGCGGTGACCAACGACGAGATTGCTGGCCCAATCGAATCTTCCGATGAGTGGATCAGGCAACGCACTGGCATTGTTACTCGCGTTCGAGCACCTGAGGGTCAGAGCCTCATGGACATGGCCGTTGAGGCTTCCAAGGAGGCCATCGAAAAATCAGGCATCGACCCAAGTGAGATTGACGCTGTCATACTCGCGACAATCAGCTTTCCCTATGCAACCCCATCGGGGGCAACCATGCTTGCCGCTGAGGTGGGAGCTGGAGATGCTGCGGCCTATGACATCAGTGCGGCATGTGCTGGGTACTGCTATGGAATTGCCCAGGCAGATGCCCTAATTCGCTCGGGCAACTCAAAATACGTTCTAGTTGTTGGTGGAGAAAAGCTTTCAGACTTCATTTCGCCGACCGACCGCTCTATTAGCTTCCTGCTGGGAGATGGAGCGGGCGCCGCAATCGTCGGCCCTAGTGACCACCCCGGTATCTCCAAGACGGTCTGGGGATCAGATGGTGCTAACTGGGACAAGGTTGGAATGACAGGATCCATCCTCGACTTCCGCGATGGTAAGACAGAGTGGCCAACCCTGGTACAAGAGGGTCAACCCGTTTTTCGCTGGGCGGTCTGGGAGATGGTGAAGGTCGCGAAGGAGGCCCTGGAAGCCTCCGGACTTGCACCAGAGGATCTCTCCGCTCTGGTGACCCACCAGGCAAACATGCGGATCATCGATGAATTTGCAAAGCAGCTCGAGCTCCCAGAATCAGTTGTTGTTGCGAAGGACATCGTCGAAACTGGCAATACCTCCGCTGCATCAATACCGCTTGCCATGCACCGACTACTGGCAGAAGGCAAGGTCAAATCAGGCGGATATGCCCTAGAAATTGGTTTTGGCGCAGGGCTTGCCTATGCGGCTCAAGTTGTAGAACTCCCATAAAATAAAGCGATAATCAACGACCCAATTAGGAGAAAATCATGGCTCTATCTGAACAGGATGTACTTGCAGGACTTGCAGAGCTGGTGAACGATGAGACTGGCATTGCAGCAGATGCAGTTCAGATGGAGAAGTCCTTCACCGATGATCTGGACATCGACTCGATCTCAATGATGACGATCGTTGTCAATGCCGAGGACAAGTTCGGCGTAAAGATTCCAGACGAGGAAGTCAAAAACCTCATCACCGTTGCTGACGCGGTCAACTTCATTACCTCAAACCAGGGATAACCTTGCGCAGAGTTGTCGTTACAGGGATTGGGGCAACCACTCCCCTAGCCGGCAACGTCACTGAAAGCTGGAAATCCCTGCTAGAGGGTAAATCGGGCATCTCCACCCTGGAGCAGGAGTGGGTCGCAAGACACGAGCTTCCTGTGACATTTGCAGCTCAAGCCAAAGTATCGGCTTCAGAAGTTCTGACTCCGCAGGAGGCCAAACGCCTAGACCCCTCATCTCAGTTCGCTCTAATCTCTGCCCGCGAAGCCTGGGCCGATGCCGGTGAACCAGCGGTAGAGCCGGAGCGACTGGCTGTCGACTTTGCTACCGGGATTGGTGGAGTCTGGACGCTACTTGATGCCTACGACGCTCTTAACGAGCGCGGACCGAGGCGAGTGCTTCCAATGACCGTACCCATGCTTATGCCGAATGGACCAGCCGCAGCGGTAGGTATGGCACTTGGTGCTCGCGCTGGCGTTAGGACAGCCGTCTCGGCCTGTGCGTCTGGAAACGAGTCGATTGCAAATGCCTTCCACCGAATCCAACTTGGTGAAGCCGATGTCGTGGTAGCTGGTGGTGCTGAGGCTGCTATTCATCCACTACCAATTGCAGCATTCGCTGCAATGCAGGCGCTCAGTAAGCGCAACGACGACCCACAAGCAGCCTCTCGGCCCTATGACGTTGGACGCGACGGCTTTGTAATGGGAGAAGGTGCAGGAGCACTAGTTCTTGAGGAATACGAGAGCGCTAAAGCACGTGGTGCCAAGATCTACTGCGAAATAGTGGGCGGCTCTGTTACGTCCGACTCCTATCACATCACCGCCCCCGACCCAGAAGGGTCAGGAGCCGCAAGGGCAATGCTTGCCGCCTTGGAACAGGCAGATGCCAAGCCCGAGGACGTGGAGCACGTCAACGCCCACGCAACCTCAACGCCTGTGGGAGACATTGCTGAATACACAGCTCTTGAGAGAGTTTTTGGATCTCACGCCCAAAACTTGATTGTCACGGCTACTAAGAGCTCGACAGGTCACCTTCTTGGAGGTGCAGGCGCTGTTGAGGCTGTCTTCACAATTCTTGCGCTTCGGGAGCAGACCTCTCCGGGAACCCTGAATCTAGATGATCAAGATCCAGCTATTCCGCTGAATGTTCCAAGAAAACCCCACGCCCTATCGAGGAGAGACGCGGTTGCGATCAGCAATAGCTTCGGCTTCGGCGGACACAACGCCGTCCTCGCCTTTAGAAACGTTTAAACCGCTCTAGGAAGCTGCCTGACCCTAGCGCTGGCCATGCGATAAGGCTCTAGCAAGTCAAGCCATGCGGTCCCGGTTTCAACCCTCAAAAGCCTCTCAAGCTCTTTGTGGTTGCCTTCTGACTCACGAATAAGCCTCTCAAGCTGTCCGATTCGGATCACAATCTCTCCGCTTGAGTCAATTGCAAGTCGCTTTAGCCCAAGGCCTGGATGCCCAAGGATTAGGCAGGGCTCTTTGGAACTCTGGTAAATCTCGAAAACAACGCCGAGTTTGCTAAGTAGCGAGCACAGGTGAGCAACTTGGCCGTCAGACAGCGAGGCCTGGAACCTGGCTTGAAGGGTGCCAGCGGTATGGGGCTGCGGCTTCCAATAGGGGCTTAGCTCATGCTTGGAGAGGAAGTTTTGGACGTCAAAGGTTGCGCTCTTAGGTGCGCAAAGCAACCAGATGTCAGTTACAGACATCACTACCTCCGATCCAGAGTCGTCTTCCCCTACGTTCTGAATCGGTGAGATGAGGCTAGTTCAGTTCAAAGCCTGTTGTCAAAAGCTATCTCGTGCTCGCTCCTGAGCTGAAACTTCACGAACGTCGCTAAGCCGCCTAAGACTAGAGAGGGGATTTGACATTCTGAAGTTGCCTTTGAATTTCTCCTGGTTTTTATCCATGAAGCTCCAATACCCGGCAGTAAAGGGACAGGCGTCCTCGCCGAGTCTCTTCTTGGGGTCAAATGGGCAATCGCCACAGTAGTTACTCATCCTGTTGATGTAGGCGCCGCCTGCCGCATAGGGCTTTGTAGACATCGCTCCCCCATCCGCGTAGAGAGTCATGCCAATTACGTTTGCTGGCATTACCCAGGGAGTTCCGTCGACGAACGCATCGATGAACCAGTCGTTGGTCTTCTTTGGATCGTAGCCACGCTGCAGCGAGTGATTCCCAAGCACCATTAGCCTCTGGATGTGGTGTGCCCAACCGTAGTTGCGAACGTTAGCTACTGCGTCACTTAAGCACTTTGCGCTGAGCTTCTCTGGCTGCAAGCCTGAGAGCCACGTGGGGAGTGGCTGGTCGGCATCTAGGTGGTTCTGGCTTTCGTACTCCTCACCAAACTGCCAGTAGAGGTGGAAGACGTAGTCTCTCCAGCCAACAATCTGTCTTATGAAGCCCTCAACGCTAGAAAGCCGCGCCTTACCCTGTTGGTAGGCCCTCTCCGCCCTTCGAGCTATCTCAATTGGGTCTAGTAGTCCGAGGTTCATGGGCACCGACAGAAGCGAATGGGCCATCGTCCAGTCCCTTTGATCCATTGCGTCCTCATAAGGCCCGAAGAGATCGAGCCGGTGCTCGATGAAGTGATCAAGGGCCTCCTGGGCCTCTTTCTCAGAGGCCGCAAACTGTCTGGGGCCGTCAACGCCTAAGAACCTAACGCCTGAGCGCTCTAAGGCGTCCAAGGTCTCTCTGACCTCCTCATCGAGATCATCTTCTTGGGGTAACCAGTGTCCCTTGACTCCAAGTTTCTCCTTTGGAGGGGGCAAGCGGTTCTCTGCATCAAAATTCCACGAGCCGCCTGAGGGGTGTTCTCCGTCCATCAACAAGTTGAGTCTCTTGCGCGATTGACGATAAAAGTCTTCGAGCTTTAGCTTCTTCCCCGCCGAGTAGCTTTCCCAGTCGGCTTCGCTTGAGCAAAAGCCCCTGGTCTGCGAAAGCTCAAGACCAAGATACTGAGCCAGACTCAGCATTGGCCTCGTCGAGGGTTTGATTGCACGGGAGAGACCGGCGACTTTGGCTAGGTCTCTGTAGTTGTCCAGGCTCAAAAGCGTGACTCGGTCGTCCTTGGCTCTGCTTCGCAAGGCATAGAGAATCAGATGCGCCTTTTGGCGATGATAGGGACGCTTCTGGAACTGAGACAGTACCTCTGGGAGCAAGATCTCACCGCCGAGGTCAAAATGTGACCCGAGTTGGTCTGGAAATAACAGCTGCAATGGGCCACCACCTATACACTTCAGACAACCATCATGAGCAAGCTTTACTTCCGCTACGGGGCGATGAACTCAGGCAAGAGCACCGCCTTATTGCAGGCCGCCTATAACTACGAGGAGCGCTCTCAGTACGTCCTGCTTGCAAAGCCAGCAGTTGACTCAAAAGGCGACCGTAATGTTGTTAGCCGCCTTGGGGTAACTCGGGAAGTTGACTTCCTCGTGGAGCCAAATGACGACCTCAGGGAGCTGTTTCAGCAGCACGCAACTGATTTTGAGTCGCGAAACTCCCAACCAATCGCCTGCCTGCTCTTAGACGAGGCACAATTTCTAACTCCGGATCAGGTTGATCAAGCCCTTGAGATTGCGGTGCTTGATTCAGTGCCGGTCCTGGCCTACGGCATCAGAACTGACTTTCAGACCAAGTCTTTCCCAGGCTCGCGCAGGCTACTTGAGATTGCCCACAGCCTTGAAGAGCTCAAGACCATTTGCCGCTGCGGTCGAAAGGCGATGTTCAATGGTCGGAAGCTCAACGGACAGTTCACTTTCGATGGTGAACAGGTGGCAATTGACGGGGACAAAGTCACCTACGAGTCCCTTTGTGCGACGTGCTATCTGGAGAAACTCAAGAGTTCCTAGATCTGCTCTGTTTACCGCTTTGTGAAGTTAATGTAACGATGCCATTACCTCTCACCCAGCCAACTGCTAGAGGTCTAACTTTGACTAAAGCGTCTAATCACTTCAGACCGAAGGGAAAGAGCGCTCAGTTTCTTGAAAGGGGAATTGATGAAGAAAGCAACACTATTTGTATCTGCTCTAGCTGTTGGAGCATTGGTACTTAGTGGTTGTGCGGCGGATGACTCAAGCGAGTCAACTGCTACTACGACCACAAACAACAACTCAAGCAGCACAACCGAAACCGCCGTTGAGACCGTCTCAATGCTGGAGGCTGTTCAGGCCGCTGGCACAGTTCGTTGTGGTACTCGCGACGCACTGCCTGGATTCGCCGTCCTCGATGAGAGCGGAGAGCACGTAGGTTTCGACTCTGATTTCTGCCGCGTAATTGCAGCAGCAGTCCTGGGTGACGCTTCGGCAGTAGACATGGTTGACCTCGAGACAGCAGACCGCTTCACAGCCCTGCAGAACGGTTCAATCGATGTTCTAGTTAGAAACACCACCTGGACAGCAACACGTGATGGTAGCGAAGCAGCTACCTTCCTGCAGCCAACGTTCTACGACGGCCAGGGCATGATGGTGGCATCCGACAGCGGCTACAGCTCAATCAACCAGATGAATGGTGCGGTTGTCTGTGTAGCTAAGGGAACCACCACAGAGGGCAACGCAGCCCTCGAGTCCTCCAGACTGGGCCTCGGTTGGGAAGTTCGTGCATTCGATGAGGTTGACCTGATTCTTGAGGCCTTCCTTGCCGGACAGTGTGATGGTTGGTCCTCGGACGTAAGCCAGCTCACCGGTCTGCGCAGTGCATACCCAGATGGTGCAGCAGCACTGACAATCCTTCCTGAGGTCTTCTCCAAGGAGCCTCTAGGACCTGCCGTTCTAGATGGCGACACCCACTGGGCACAGGTTGTCAACTGGGCAATCCTTGCAACCATCCAGGCCGAGGAGTTTGGCATCACAAGTGCAAACGTGGACAGCATCCGCAGCAGCACAACCGATGTTGGAATCCTTAGGTTCCTTGGTGCAGATGTGCCAACCAGTGACGGCTCTGCCGTTCTTGACCCAGGCCTAGGCCTGCCAACCGACTTCGCCTACCAGGTAGTCAAGCAGGTTGGAAACTACGGTGAGATCTTCGCGCGTCACTTGTCGCCGCTAGGTCTCGAGCGCGGTGTGAACTCACTTTGGACCGATGGTGGTCTGATGTACGCACCTCCTTACCGTTAATTCGCTAAGGTCAAATAGCAGAACATAGTGGTTCACTTGGGAGGGAGACGTTTTTGAGCTCTCTCCCAAGTGCACCCGCTAAAGTCCCAATCTGGAGGGACGTAAGAGTCCTTAGATGGCTCTTCCAGATCGCAGTCCTAGCAGTCGTAGGCCTCATCATTTATTGGATTTGGGGCAACTACCAGACCAACATCGAAAGAAGCAGCGTCCAGACGGACCTGCGCTTTTTAGATAACCCCGCAAGCTTCACCATTCCCGGCAATGACTTTGACCAGAGCTCTCCCGTCAGAGCCGCATTCGTTCAGGGATTTCTAAACACCATCCAGGTTGCCCTGGTTGGCATCTTCTTTGCCACAATTCTGGGAACCATTGTCGGCATCGCGAGACTCTCCAAGAATCTTGTTGTAAAGACCATCGCAGCCGCATACGTCGAGGTCATCAGAAACTTGCCGCTGCTTCTGCTTCTAACCTTTATGAACCTCGCGGTTGTCCTGCAGACATTTCCTCGGATCGAAGATGCGTGGAAACCACTAGATCTTTTCGTCATCTCTAATAGAGGTCTCGCAATTCCTTGGTTTGAAGGAAGTGCGGGCCAGCTTTCACTTCTGGTATTGGCCGGCATCGTCCTCGCGGTTATTGTCGTCCGGCTCGAAAGAGCCAGAGCAGACAAGGTTGGTAGACCTTCTCGCGCTCTATTGCTTGGCACCCTGGCGCTGGCGATCGTGCCCGTAGTCGGATGGATAACTCTTGGCTATACCTGGACTCTTCCTTTTGTTGATGGAAGAGGAACCTCAGGGGGTCTCAGGCTTGACCCGTCATTCTTCGCACTAATAGTTGCACTCGTTGTTTACACCAGTAGCCACATCGCCGAGATAGTCAGAGGCTCCATCCTTGCTGTCCCCCGGGGTCAGGGCGAGGCCGCAGATGCCTTGGCACTAAGCAACTCCCAAAAGATGCGCATCATCATCTTGCCTCAGGCTTTCAGGGTCGCCATGCCAGCTCTGGGAAACCAATACCTCAACCTGATCAAAAACTCATCGCTGGGCGCAACCATCAGCTACTTTGAGCTGACGCAGATTGCACAAATCACGGTAGGTAATGGCTCTCCAGCTGTGCCCGCATTCACTCTAACTTTGCTCGTTTACCTCGCAATTTCGCTCTTCACATCGCTGTTTGTGAACTACTTCAACCGCAGATTGGCTTTGGTGGAGCGATGATTACCTGGCTAAGGCGAAACCTATTTAGGACCTGGTGGGACTCCATCATGACCGTAGTCTTCGGCTACGTGGGGCTCTGGGTGATCTGGACGGTTATCGAGTTTGTTTTTGTAACTGGCCGCTGGGAAATCATCCAGGTGAACCTAAAGCTACTTTTGGTGGGAAGGTTCCCGGATGAATTGATGTGGCTAGTCGGGGCCTCACTTACAGCTCTCGCTTTCTGGGTTGCCGCCGTCGCCGGTGGCTCGAAGATTGACCTAAACAATGTGCAGACCATCCCGCAGCGGCTCTTTGACTACACCAGGCGGTTTGGCCTGATTGTGGCACTTGCCGCACTGCTAATTTTCTTGGCTGCTGACATCGCCGCACTCCTACTGGCATTCCAGGTACTTGGCGGAGTAATCGTTGGAAGACTAGTTGGCCTAGCTCGTCGCAAGGTGAGTGTGCTCGGGGCAATCCCAAGCATTATCTGGCACCCCATGTTGGGCTCTCCCGCCATTGCTCTAGTGCTTGTGACCCTGATGGAGTCCACCCTCGAGGAGTGGGGCGGTTTCCTAATCAATTTCTACATGGCAATCATCAGCATTGTTCTGTGCTTCCCGCTCGGAGTCCTCTTGGCACTGGGTCGCCGGTCCTCGTTCCCCATTATTCGACTTGTAACAACTACCTACATAGAACTAATTCGAGGAGCTCCGCTATTCGTGCTTCTCTTGCTGGCAGGTGTTGCCCTGGAATTCTTCATCCCGCCTTCCATTGCTCCTGACGCCATTTTCAGAGGCGTAACGGTGTTCACCCTCTTCACTGCCGCTTACCTGGCAGAGATTGTGCGTGGCGGCCTCCAGTCAATTCCTAAGGGGCAGACTGAGGCCGGTAAGGCGCTTGGTCTCAGCACCACAAAGATCACCTATCTGATCACCATGCCGCAGGCTCTAAGGAACGTGATTCCTGCCCAGATTGGACAGTTCATTTCGCTATTCAAAGACACCACATTGGCTGGTGCGGCACTAAACATTCTTGATGTTCTAAATGTTGGAACAGCAATCACCAAACAACAGGACTTTTTGGGACAGGGCCTCATCTATGAGGCGCTGGCTTTCGTGGCCCTGTTGTTCTGGGTTGGCTCCTACGTCATGAGCCGAGAGAGTCAAAGACTAGAAAAAAGACTGGGAGTAGGTGTGCGATGAGCAGCGAGGTATTCAAGGACGCAACCAGGATGTCGGGTGGTCGAGCTAGCGATGAGGCCATTGTCGCTATGGAAGGCGTCTACAAGCGCTTCAAGGACTTTGAGGCGCTAAAGAACATCAACTTCCAGGTTGGTAAGCAGGAGGTTGTGGTTGTCATCGGGCCCTCAGGTTCCGGTAAGTCGACTCTGATCCGCTGCATTAATCGCCTCGAGGAGCATGACGATGGTCGGATCATTGTTGACGGGACAGAGCTCACCACAGATGTCCGCAACATTCAGGAGATTCGAAAAGAGACCGGCATGGTTTTCCAGAGCTTCAATCTCTTCCCCCACCTCACCGTCCTTGCCAACATCGCACTTGCGCCAAGGCAGGTCAGGGGCATGCCCAAATCTGAAGCCGAGGCTCTTGCAAGAGAGCTCCTAGAGAGAGTGAAGATTCCAGAGCAGGCTGACAAGTTCCCCGCGCAACTCTCGGGAGGCCAGCAACAGCGTGTTGCTATCGCCCGTTCACTTGCCATGAAGCCCAAGGTAATGCTGTTCGATGAGCCAACTTCCGCTCTTGATCCAGAGATGATCAACGAGGTTTTAGACGCCATAAAGCAACTTGCTCAAGAGGGCATGACAATGGTTGTCGTAACCCACGAGATGGGCTTTGCCAAAGAGGTTGCCGACCGCGTTGTGTTTATGGCAGATGGCGAAATAGTCGAGGTTGGCACACCATCAGAGATATTCGACAATCCAAAAGAGGAAAGAACCCAAAAGTTCCTAGCCCAGATTCTCTAGTCCTGGAATAGCACCATTGTTGACTGAGCTCCAACACTTGCAGTGCCTGCTGCCTTGCCAAGAGTCTTAGTCCCAGCCTTGTCGCCCTGGACAGCTATGTTCCATTCACCTGTAGGTAGGTTCACCGAGACTGCGGCCTCGCCTGGATTGTGAATGACTACTATCTTGGACCAAGAGTCTCCCGCGGCCTTGCCATCTAGTTCATATGCGATGACGCTGGTAGGGCCAAAGAATTCAAGATTGCGTTTGACCGCACTGGATGTGCGCATGCGGAAGGCAGGATGCTCCTTCCGCAGCTCAATCAATCCCTTGAAGTAGTCAACCGAGACCTGGTGCTTTGCCCGCTCTGCCCACCGCAAGGCATTAGTGGAGTCTGGAGACTTGTAGCTATTCTCATCGCCATCCTTACTCCGCTCAAACTCCTGTCCGGCGTGAATGAAGGCAACCCCCTGAGCCAATAGCGCAATGGAACTTGCGAATCGGTGAATCCGGCTCAGATCTTCCTCGGAAGCCCCTGGAACGCTCGCCGTGAGCTTGTCGTGCAGAGTCAGATTGTCATGGGCCTCAACGTAACTAACGGACTGAGAGGGTGCTGTCTCACCCCATTGACCACCGATGCCTCCCCCGTAGTTGATCTGCCCGACGATGCCTTCCATAACCTGGGTCCGAGCCGAAGTTTTGCCGGTCGCCCAGCCGTTATCGCTCGAGTTGAAGACGGAGCCCTTGATGCCATCTCTGATTCCGTCGTTGAAGTGAGAGATTCCAGGCATCTGGTAGGCGTTGAGCTGGTTGGCCTTTAGCTCAGAGTCAAGAATGTTTCCCATGTTCCAGCCCTCACCAATGATGATGAAGGTGGGATCAATCTTGGTCATTTCTGCGCGTATTTGATTCATGGTCTCAACATCATGAATACCCATGAGGTCAAAGCGGAACCCGCCCAGTCCATACTCCTTTGCCCAATAGGTTGCACTTTCAACAATGAACTTTTGAACCATTGACCGCTCAGAGGCGACTTCATTGCCAACTCCGGTGCCATTGGCCCAGCTGCCGTCTGGGTTGGTGCGGAAGTAGTAGCCGGGAACAATCTTCTGGAAGCTGTGGGTGGTGACGTCATAGACGTGGTTATAGACGACGTCCATGATTACCCTTATGCCCCGCTCGTTGAGGTATTTGATGGCCGTCTTTAGCTCTAGAATCCTGTTCACCGGATCGTAGGGGTCAGTTGAGTAGCTTCCTTCTGGAACGTTGTAATTGAGCGGATCGTAGCCCCAGTTGAACTGATCATTTCTGGTCTCGTCAATAGAGGCATAGTCATAAATCGGAATTAGCTGTAGGTGGGTGATCCCCATCTCCGCAATGGCATCGATTCCGGTCGGGTTTTGGGCTGTGCCCGTGCCCTCCTCGGTCAGGGACACAAACTTTCCAGGGTTACTAATGCCGCTGGCCTCATTCATGCCGAGGTCACGGACATGAAGCTCATAAATCACGGCGTCGGTGGGATTGCCACTAAACGGAGCCCGTTGGGCCCTCCAACCAACTGGGTTAGTGCGGGCAAGGTCAACAATCACACCGCGCTGGCCATTTATTGCAGCCGCATAAACATAAGGGTCGACTGCCTCCGTCTTTTTGGTTCCAAAGAAGACCTCGTAGTTGTAAACGGTTAGATGCTGATCCCCCGAGAGCCTGTGCTCCCATGTGCCATTGCGGCCACGAGTCATGGGGATTCGCATGTCAAGGCCACCCTCAGTGGACTTGTAGATAAGCAGGTTGACATCAGATGCCGTGGGAGCCCAAACCCTAAGGGTCGTTCCCGTCCGGGAGTAGATGGGGCCTAGCTGACCGTCGAAGTGGTACAGCTCAGCAAATGCCTCTGAACCAAATACTTTTCCTGGAACCAACGCCCTTGAACCAAAGTACTCACTGGCAACTTGGTAGCTCTGGCCGAGATCAAGGTCCTCGTCGAGGGTAATCACCAGTTCGGAGGAAACAGGGTTCACAAACTTGGAGCTCAGGGTTCCCGGTAAGACAGCGCCATCTTGCGAAACTACATAGATATAGCCCTCAGCTACCGAAGCAGTGTCAACCTTCTCATTGGTCGTGATGCTTATTTCACGCAGCGAGTCAATGCTTGCACCTAGGAACTTAGGGCCGGTTTCCGGCTCTTGATAGTAAATTTCCGACTCCCCCTGAATCAGCCAAATTTCGGCAACACCATCAGCGTCAAACTCAGTTACAAAACGATCCTCAGGGACATCCTTTGCCCAATCGTTGGTGCGGACAATAATCCCAACCGTGCCGACATCGGCGGTTCCTGGAACTGTCGCCCTTGCGACGACACCGAATTCGTCTTCCTCGGTGAACTCGTAGACGGCTCCCTCAGCGCCCTCAGGCCAAAGCCAAAGGTTCCACGGTTCATACTCACCGTCGTAGCGGAGGTAGTGAACTACCAGAGTCTTGTCTTGTGTGAGCTCGGTCGTTGTGTCACTGGACTGAGTCGGAGTAGGTGTTGCAGAGGTGACCGGTGTCGGCGAGGCGCAGGCAGCTAATAAGACCAGAACTAATCCGACAAACCCGATAGACCTAAGTGTTCTAAGCATGCCTCTCCCCTTCGAGACTCTCCAAGTGAACGTGGGGCGTGCGGGACTTGAACCCGCGACCGACGGATTATGAGTCCGCTGCTCTAACCAGCTGAGCTAACGCCCCCAGCCTGCACTCGAGTTTACCCGCCTCCAGAGGCGTTTCTTGGAACCCCTAGAGCAGGTTAGGTATCTTCTGCTCCGCTGCGAGGTTGGCCCTTCGGAATACAAGAGTCACAGCCGTCGAAATCAATACGATGAACAGCGAGTAGAGCGCAGGAACCAAAAGGATCTGGTCTATGCCTGGGTTATCGATGTAAACGGCAATGATTACGGCAATCGCCAGCGGACCATTGTTAATGCCAGTCTCAAGGGCGACTGTTCGAGCATTCATTGGATGCATCTTGAATAGCTTCGTTAGGTAGTAAGCGGCAGTGATGCCAACCAGGCCCATTCCAATAGCAACCGCGTATGTTGGCCACTCCGTGCTCATGAGCAAAGGCCAGTTACGTGGAACCCAAATGATGATTAGGAACGGAATGAACAGCAGTCCAAGTGCACCACCAATTAGCTCTAGAACAGCTCCAATGTTCGCACTCAGCCTGCGAAGGAACATTCCTAGGGCAACCGGCACGATAAGACCAAAGATAACCAGTGCCAGCTCGCTGAACTCAATACTTAGTGACTCGTCGAGCCCTAGGAAGTTTGAGTAAATGAACAGTGCGGCTGGAGTCATGATGAATGCCCACAGAGTGGAATTCACCGTCATGGTGACGCTGAGTGCCAGGTTACCCTTCGAGAAGTAGGTAAAGAGGTTTGATGTGGTACCCGCCGGCACGCTACCCATGATCAAAGCCCCGAGCGCGACGAGCATGATGCCCTCGACAGAAGAGAACGGCAGCAGCACCGAGATTATTAGCAGGTAGGTCACCAGCGGCATGATGCCAAACTGAGTTACCCAGCCAATGATCAAGCCCCACGGGCGCCTCAGAGCCAGCCCAAAGTCCTTTGGGGTAAGTCCTGCACCTAGGCCAAACATGATTGTTACGACGAAGATGCGAAGTAGCAGCTCCTCAAATTCGTTGACAACGGTTGCCGCATTTGCCTCTTCGGCCGCCAGGATCATCAGTTCTCTCATGGCTATGCTCCCTTGCTTGTGTCGCTGGATGAGGATGCGGTGGCGAGTGCCCCGTCCCTTAGTTCTCTGCGGAGAATCTTGCCGATTGGGCTCTTGGGTAGCTCGTCAACAAAAGTAACCATTGATGGCACCTTGTAGGCAGCCATGTGCTCCCTGCAGTAGGCAATAATCTCTTCCCTCGAAGGCTCTTGGAGAGACGAAACGACGAAGGCCGCAACCTTCTCACCGCTCTTCTCGTCAGGTATTCCAATGACACCCACTTCGGTAACACCATCCATGGCAGCAATGGTCTCTTCGATTTGGTTTGGATAAACGTTGAAACCGCTGACCAAAATCATGTCCTTCTTGCGGTCGACGATGGTGAAGTATCCGTCCTCGTCCATCTCTCCGATGTCTCCGGTGTGGAGCCAACCGTCGACAACAGTGGACTTGGTCTCGTCTTCTCTTTGCCAGTAGCCCTTCATGATCTGAGGGCCCTTGGCCACAAGTTCTCCGGCTTCGCCCTGCTTCACTGGCTTTCCGTTTTCATCAACACAGCGCATGAGTGTCGATGGAACCGGGATGCCAATAGAGCCAATTTTCACCTTTCCACCTAGTGGGTTAAAGGAAATAACTGGCGAAGATTCGGTAAGACCGTAACCCTCAACAATTGGAGTTCCGGTTACCTCTTGCCACTTCGTGGCTACCGATTCGTGCAGCGCCATGCCGCCTGCGGCCGAGGCCACAAGATGCTTGGGTGGCCGATCTGTAAACCAGCGCTCGTTTAGCAGCGCGTTGAACAAGGTGTTCACTCCGCTCAGCCAGGTCACCTTGTAGTTCTCGAATGCTCTCTTGAGGTTTGATGGTGGCCTTGGAGATGGGACGAGAATGTTTCTCGCGCCGACGTAGTAGAAGCCCAGCAGGTTTACTGTGAAGGCGAAGATGTGGTACAGCGGCAGGGCGGTCAGGACGATCTCCTTACCCTCCTGGATGTACTTGCCATTCATCTGAAGCATCTGAATCGTGTTGGAAACCAGATTGCCGTGGGTCAACATCGCACCCTTTGAGACTCCTGTCGTTCCTCCCGTGTACTGCAAGGCTGCAAGAGAGTCCCGTCCAATACCTTCTAGATAATCCTTGCCTGAAGCCTGGGCCTTGCCCTTAGCTAGTGCGTCTTTGAAAAGCGTGTGAGAGACCTCTACTGGTGGCAGCGACCGACTCCAATAGCGCTGAACCCCCCTGATGACCTTCCCTACAACCGCTGGGAAGAATTCTGAGATCTTTACCGTAACCACGGTCTCGATGTTGGTCTTGCCAATTACCTCTGGAAGCCTGTCAGCAAACATGTCTATGACAACCAGTGCCTTGGCGCCCGAGTCACGGAACTGGTGGACCATCTCCGGTGCCGTGTAGAGGGGGTTGGTGTTCACAATCACGCAACCGGCTTTGAGAATTCCGAAAGCCACAACCGGATAACTCAGACAGTTAGGCATTTGAACGGCGACCCTGTCACCCTGCTCGAGACCAAGCTCTTCACGTAGGTAAGCGGCGAAATGGTCGGAGAGCTCATCAACCTTTTCGTAGGTCAAAGTGCCATTCATGCCGTTGGGCATTACCTGGGTAAACGCTTTTTGACCGGAGTACTTTTTCGATGCCTCGCCCATAAGTGAGGGCAGGTGGTGGTGAGGAATCTCGGGTAGTTCCTTTGCCACCTCTTGTGGGTAGTGGTCAAGCCAGATTGCGTCGGTCATGGACTCTCCTTCGTCGACTCGATACCACCGACGAAGCGCCGGCGTTGGAGTCTTCTATGAAGATAATAGGCAGAAAACACATTGCGCATTAGAGAAAGTTAGTTTTTCCCTAGCCTTGAACTGGCGGTAACTAGCGGTCCCGCCGCTTTCTAAATTTCTTTGCCTGCCTCTTTACCTCAGCGCGCAGCTCACCGATCTGGCCCATAACGCCCTCTCGGACGTCAGAGAGCCGCTCTCGAGCCTCTTGCCCGAGGTCCTCTGCGCGTCGGCGAAGGCCAACGGCGTCCTCTCTCCAGTCCTGCAAACGAGCACGAACGGAGTCGTTTAGGCGTCCAATTGGCAACATGTATGAGGGTCGGTTGTCGTCTGTCGTTGGCACGGCCTCTCCTACCCCCTGGTAGAGGTCTTCGAAGATCTTGAGCGTGCGCTCAATGTCATGTGAACGAATTAGGTGCAGTGAGTTCTCGCTCAGTCTCGCAAGTTCTGCTTGATCTGCAGTGAGAACCCTTCTGAGCCTGTCTGCAAGTCGGTCCACATCTCCTGGAGGAAAAAGGTAGCCGTTGTCCCCATCGTGAACCAGGTGAGGAAGAGCCATGGCATCAGCACCAATCACCGGACGACCGCTAGCCATCGCCTCCATGGTCGCTATTGACTGAAGTTCGGCGATAGAAGGCATCACAAAGACCGTGCAGCGCTCGTAGATTCCCGGAAGCTCCTGATCACTCACGTGACCTAGGAAGTGAACTCGGTCTTCTATCCCAAGCTCACGTGCGAGCGCACCAAGACGCTGACGCTCTCCCCCATCTCCCACCAGCTCCACCTGGAGCTTCGGATGTTCGGTTAGCTTCGCAACCGCTCTTAGAAGGACGTCTATCTTCTTCTCGTCATCTAGACGACCCAGGAACAGGGCCACCGGGTTTGAGTTGTCGGTCGGTGTGTTGTTAGCAAATCTCGAAGCGTCGATACCGCAGCTGATGGCAAGGACCCCGCTGACCTTTGCGGCGTCCTCCAAAAGTTCAGCTGCGCGCTTCGTGGGCGTTGTTAGGGCGTCCATCTTTCTTAGAATTCGACCTGCATCAGCCCAAATAATTTTCATTGCCAGTGGGTGCAAGAACTTAGGCAATAAGGAATAGCGCATCAGGTTTTCAGGCATAACGTGATTCGTTGCTATTACCCTTAGTCGCTGCCTCCGCGCGGCCTGCAGGGCAAACCTGCCAACCATCAAGTGAGACTGAATATGCACCGCATGCGGCCGAACCTCTTTTAGGACCTTGGCAATCTTCCCTGTCATGCCCCAAGGTTCAGGCCAGCGCAGGGTTTTGTGCTGCGGGACCTTGTGAGAGCGGAGTCTGTGGACAATCATGTCCACCCCGTCATGGTTTTCAATCCGTGGCCCCTCGGAAGTGTCAAAGGCGGGAGCAATGATGTGCACCTCGTGCCCCTTGCGAACTAGGCCACCCGCGAGACGTTCGGCAAACCTTGCGGCCCCGTTTATATCGGGTGCGAAGGTGTCACACGGAATAACGATCCGAAGTGAGCTGGCCATCTACTACCTATCCCCCGACAGTTGCGGGTGAACCTTTGAAAGCAGGAGGACGCCTGCTAAAGCAACGAACCCCGCAATGATAAACCCGATGATGTCAGCAAATTGAGCTTGAGAGGCCTCTCCCAGGATGATGATGGCTATCCCCACAGCAATTGCGGGGTCGATCACGGTGAGACCCGCAATAACCAAGTCCGGGGGCCCCGAAGCGTAGGCATTTTGCACGAACCAACCACCCAGGAAGGTAGCGCCAACCAAGGAGGCTGCGGCTAGGAGCGTTAAGAGATCAAAATCTGCCTGGTAGAGCCTTTGAATAACAACCTTGGCAAGTGACGCAACAAACCCGTAAAGCACGCCTGCTCCCGAGATGTAGGTAAGGGCACCAACCTGCCCCCTTGTGAAGGCAAAGCCAAACCCGAAAAGAAGCAGCAGTAAAAAGAGAATGCCGACTACCTGAAGCAGCTTTTCATTGCTCATCTCAACGTTGATTGCCGAGGAGGCTGCAAAGGTAACGAAGGAACCAACACCCAACATCGTCAGCGCAATCGCGGAGATGGTCTTCACGTCAAGCTTGATGCCGTAAATCCGAGCATTTAGTACAGAGGTAATGATCAGTGCAATGGCACCAATGGGCTGCACGACGATGAGGGGGGCTAGGGCTAGGGCGCCGAGCTGAAAAAGAACTGCCAGCACCAAGAAAGTGGTTCCCGTTAGCCACCTAGGCCGCTTGAGCAGATCAATGATCTGACGAATGTGAAGTGAGCCAATTTTGGGCTGATCAGGGGCGTGGTGCTTGGTTACCGCATCGTTTTGAAACTGAGCTCCCAGAGACAAGAAAGCAGCCCCACAGATAGCGAGGAGAATGGCGAGTGCTCTTAGCAACTCAGGTGAAGACAAACTGACACTCCCGTCTGCAGAGCAGCCCTACCAGCCTAAACCACCGCAGTTTTTGATTGTAGATTTGAGCCATGACCGTCCTGCCAATCCGGATAACCGGAGAGCCTGTGCTTCACGAGAGAGCCTTGGAGGTGCAAGAAATCACCTCTGAGATTAGAGAGCTAATCTCAGACATGTTTGACACCATGGACAAAGCTCCGGGCGTGGGTCTGGCTGCCCCCCAGGTTGGTGTTGGGTTGCGGATATTTGTTTTTGACTACGAGGTTGAAGACACGCGGTTTCGCGACGTGGCAATAAACCCTGTGCTAGAGATTGAGCCCTACGACGAGGCTGACCCAGACGAGGATCTGGAGGTTGAGGGCTGTCTTTCAATCCCCGGCGAGAGATTCCCTCTAAAGCGCTCAGAAAGAGTCGTCCTCAAAGCCACGGATGAATCTGGGGGGCACTACGAGATCGCTGCTGAGGGCTGGCTGGCGAGAATCTTCCAACATGAGTTTGACCACCTAAATGGAACCCTCTACGCGGACAGGCTCATTGAGCCCTACCATTCAGAAGCTCTGGAGGTCATCGAAGAAAATGATTGGGGACTTTCGGGCAACAGCTGGATGCCCGGGATTGACTACTTAGAGCCCTAGAGCGCGCAATCCAGCCGCGACCAGCGCACCGGCCAATACCACCAAGATGTAGGGCGCTCGAATAGCTAGCAGAACAGCGGCAACTGCCAGCGCACCAAGCCTTGCATCAATCACAATTTCGCCCTCTGTGCTGAATCCCTGGATGGCCACCAAAGCAGCTAGCAGCGCGACAGTCACCCTGTCGGCAAAGCCTCTGAAGCGCTCGGTAATGAACCTCTCAGGCACAAGGTAACCGAGCAGCTTCCAGCTATAAACAGCGAGGGAGGCCAGGATGACCGTCAAAATCATCGCTTACCTCCAAACGGAATAAGTGCCACAGCGGCTGCCAGCAAAATTGGCACGCCAGATGGTAAGACGGGGGTCGTGATTATGGCAACGAAGGCGCCAAGCGCTGCAAGCTGCCACTGGTTTCTAAGCCTTGGCCACAACAACCCCAAGAAAGCTGCGGCTGCCGCGGCATCCAATCCAAATTCCTCAACCGAACCGATTAGATTCCCTGCCAGAGCACCAATCAGAGTGGCCGAATTCCAGAACACAAACACCGCTACGCCTGTTGCCCAGTAACCAAACTTCTGATCCTTGGGCTCAATCTGAGCCGCAGAGACGGCGTTCGACTCGTCGATGGTGAGCTGCGCGGTTAGGACTTTGAATAGCCCCCTGGGGCCGAGAACAGTCGTGAGTCTCAGAGCGTAGAAGGAATTCCTGATACCCATGAGCCAGGCGCTAGTAATTGCGGTTATTGGAGCTCCACCAGCTGCCACAACACCGACAAACGCGAACTGCGAGGCACCAGAAAACATGAGAAGGCTTAGCAGCATCACTGACAAGACATCGAGTCCAGCGGCAACGCCAATCGCGCCAAAGGAGATTCCATAGAGACCGGTTGCGAGTCCAACCGAGATGGAGGTGGAGAGAACCGCTCGATTCATTGTCACCTCTGAGAGTTTGCTCCCCGGCCTGGACTCGAACCAGGAACCCTTCGGTTAACAGCCGAATGCTCTGCCAATTGAGCTACCGAGGAATAAGCCCCTAGGGGCCTTAGAAACATTAGCAGAAAACTTCTCTAGCGCATAAGTGCTCGGCGCTCAGCCTCAAGGCTCATCAGCTGCCGCTGGATCTGCTCAATTTGATCACTGCTGGATGAGCCTTCGAGCCTCTTTAGAGCTGCCAGAAGATCGGTTTTCTCTCGGTTCAGTGTCTGCAACATCGCCCCGCTAACTATGCCTGCCGAGTACCGCTGAAGCTCCGATTCGTTTGCGACAGGAAGTGGTGCGAGAGCCAAGCTCCTCACCAAAGGCAAGAGTTCCTCACCAACGGTATTTGCCAGTGCATTTGCGAAATTCGCCTCGCTGAGCGACTGCGGATTTTGCAGGATGACATCAACGAGCTCCCTATGTTCTTTCTCGCTGAATCCTGCAGCCTGCATTCTCCTGAGCTGCTCAATTGAAAAAGCGGCAGGGTGCTGGACCAGGACCTGAAGGATCTGCTCCTCATGCTTTTGTTGCGGAGAGGCCGGCTGTTTTGCAGGTTCACTGGTTCGCATGGGCTCAACGCGCTCCCTAACCCCTGCCTGCTTGTTTCCGTTTACAAGGGCAGAGACATCGGCAACGTCAAGAGAAACCCAGTCCGCAAGCTGCCTGGTGTAGCCACCGCGCAAAGCTGGGTCAACGATGTCTGCCACAACCGGAGCGGCGGCTCTTGCCGCTGCAACCCTCGAGTCAAGGTCTGTCATAGGGAACTGGCTAATCCGGTGACGAATTACAAACTCAAATAGCGGCTTCTTGCCGCCAAGCATCTCGGTTATGGCCTTATCTCCACGCTCTTTACGAAGGTCGGCAGGATCTAAGCCTTCGGGACCTGCAGCAACGAAGGTCAGGGCATTGAACTTGCTGCTGTCGCCATAGACCCGCAGGGCTGCTTTCTGCCCTGCAGCATCTGGGTCAAAGGTGAAGATGACGCTGGCTGGGTCGCTTGACTGCCCAAGAAGGCGATTTATGAGTCTGATGTGGTCCTCACCAAATGCCGTGCCACAGGTAGCGACAGCTGTTTGATGACCGGCAAGATGACAAGCCATGACATCGGTGTAACCCTCGACAACTATGACCTCGCGCTTCTTTACTATCTCCTTGCGAGCGAGGTCCAGGCCATAGAGCACGCCTGACTTGTGGTAGACGGGAGTCTCCGGAGTATTGAGGTATTTGGGACCCTCATCGTCGTCATAAAGCTTTCGAGCACCAAAGCCCAATACCTGCTCGTTCGCGTCCTTGATGGGCCAAAGCACCCGGCCGCGGAATCTGTCGTAGCCACCTTTGTCGCTCTGCATTGCAAGGCCCACCGTGATCAAATCCTCAAGCTTGTGGCCCTTGGAGGTTAGGTGGTCAATCAGATTTCGCCACCCCTTTGGCGCATAGCCAATTCCAAAGGTTGCGGCAGAACTCGCATCAAAGCCGCGGGAAACCAGAAACTCCCGCGCCTTAAGCGCCTCTTCTGAGGCCAGTTGCTCCTGATAGAACGAGGCTGCCAGCTTGTTTAGTTCAAGAAGCTTCGAGCGGTTAGAGCTCTCTGGCGCGCCCTCTTCATAGGTGAGCTCGTAACCAACTTTTTGTGCGAGACGCTCTACCGCGTCCGTGAAACTGATGCTTTCAATCTCCTGCAGGAACTTATAAACATCGCCACCAACTCCGCAGCCAAAGCAGTGGTAGAAGGCGGGGTTAGCTCTGACATTAAAGCTTGGAGTTTTCTCGCCATGAAAGGGGCAAAGCCCTTTGAAACTTCCAGAGCTTGCGGGCTTTAGCGATACATAGCCGCCAATTACCTCAACAATGTCGGCGCGCTCCTTGAGCTCTTCAATGTCGGAGGACTTTACCCGGGAAGCCATAGTTGAATCTTACGAGCGCAAGCGCTGGTGCATGGCAACCGCAATCGGATCGGTAAGGGATGCAACCTGATCGACAATCACTCGCTTACGCCCCTGATCAGACTCAGCCTTGTTCCAGGCTTCCAATGAAACAGAGTCGAGGTGCTCACCGCCTGATTCGTAGAGGACATCGGCAAGCTCCATAAGCATGTTGCGCTGATCCTCGTAGTAGCCCTGGCGATCATCGCTGGTCATTACCTGAGATGCCACGATGCCCTTCAATACTGCTATCTCACTGCGAACCTTGGAAGGAATGATCACCCCAGCCCGGTAGCGAGTCAAAGATGAACGGGAAGCGTTTTGGAGGATTGACTCACAGGTTCTTGACACGAACGAGCCAATCAAGTCGCTGGTCAGGTTCTTTAGCTGCGCGAGTGAGCGCGGGGTTCCATCAAATTGTGTGAGCCAATAGCTTGACTGCTGAAGAAGATCAAAGGCCTCCTCTAGTTGGACCTTGGCGAGCATGCCGCCTGACCACTTGCCAACCTCTTCAATCAGGGCCTCCGCAGAGGCCGGATCAGAGATAACGGCCGGGTCGATAAAGCCCTCAACAATGGCGTCCTCGAAGTCGTGCACGGAATAAGCAACATCGTCGGCGAAATCCATAATCTGGGCCTCGACACACTTTGCTCCATCCGGCGCCTCTTGGCGCATCCAATCAAAGACCTCAAGATCGTCGCCGTAGACACCGAACTTGACCTGGTTGCCGTATTCGCTTGCCTGGTGGAGTTGCCAGGGGTACTTAGTGGCAGCGTCCAGGGATGCCCGGGTCAGATTTAGCCCTCGAGATACGCCTGAGTCATCGTAAATCTTTGTTTCAAGTCGTGTGAGGATTCTAAAAGTCTGGGCATTTCCCTCAAAACCTCCTATGTCAGCGGCCCAAAGGTTTAGCGCGGATTCACCGTTGTGGCCAAATGGCGGATGCCCTAGATCGTGTGCCAGACAGGCCATGTCAACGAGGTCTGGATCGACTCCGAGTGCGTTAGCCAGCTCTCTGCCAACCTGAGCAACCTCGAGCGAGTGTGTGAGGCGTGTTCTTGCAAAGTCTCCTGAGGATGGTGATAGCACCTGAGTTTTTGAGCTCAGTCGTCTAAAAGCGGCAGCGTGTAAAACCCTTGCCCGATCCCGGGCAAACTCCCCACGCCTCACCATTGACGACTTGGGCTGGGGAACGAATCTCTCCCGGTCGAAGTCGCTGTAGCCAGTCTCGATTGGCTGATCCATCATCCCCCCGAGACCGAAAGCTCAGCCAGTTCCAGCTGGGAACGGTGACTCTCGCTAAGTTCTTGCGAATCAAGCCAGTTCTCCGGCAGCGAGCAACTCTTCACGCCCCCGAGCCTACCTCTGGGCCCTTCAGCCTCATCGCCCGGATAGGGCGATGTGCGGTCTAGCTGGCCTAATAGCTCTGCAATTTCAGCTAGAGAGCTGGCCATGGCAAGTTGAGCTCGCAGCTCGCCGCCAACCGGATAACCCTTGAAATACCAAGCCACGTGCTTTCTTATGTCGCGGCAGGCTCTGTTCTCTTCTTCAAAGAACTCTGTAAGCAGCTGGGCGTGCCGATAGAAGGCATCAGCAACCTCACCAAGCGATGGCATGGAACTCTGGGTTGGAGCGCTCTCGCCGTTTAGGTAGGCGCTTATGGAGCGCTCAAGATCGCCGAACAACCAAGGTCTTCCGAGGCATCCCCTGCCAACAACAACACCATCGACGCCCGTCTGGCGCATCATTTCAACAGCATCCTCGCCGCTCCAGATGTCACCGTTTCCCAGCACCTGACAGTCAGGCAGTGCAGCTCTCAGCTGTGCTATCGCCTCCCAGTCAGCCTGGCCTGAGTAGTACTGCTCGGCGGTTCTTCCGTGAAGTGCTACTGCCGCAACACCTGCGTCCCTTGCGGCTTTGCCAGCATCGATGAAGGTTAGGTGCTCATCATCAATGCCCTTGCGCATCTTGACGGTGACCGGTATCTCTCCTGCCGCGCGAACTGCAGCGTTGACAATGGCCGAGAACAGGTCCTTCTTCCAGGGAAGAGCCGCTCCCCCACCCTTTCTGGTCACCTTTGGGACTGGGCAGCCAAAATTCAGATCAATGTGATCCGCCCTGTCCTCATCCACAAGCATCGATACCGCATCAGAAATAGTCTTTGGGTCAACTCCGTAGAGCTGAATGGAACGAATCTCTTCTGAGGGGTGGTGCCGAATCAGCCGCATTGACTCTGGAGTTCTTTCGACCAGTGCCCGGGACGTGATCATCTCCGAAACGAATAGACCTCCACCGTGCTCACGACAAAGCCTTCGAAAAGCGGTGTTGGTGATTCCTGCCATTGGCGCCAGTACGACCGGCACCTCAATGGTGTGCTTTCCGTAGCGAAGGGCCAAGCTAGCCTTGCAGCCTTTCGAATAGGTAACTTGCGACGTTCGCCAGAGGGATTCTCTCCTGGGCCATGCTGTCGCGCTCTCGAATGGTGACAGCCTTGTCCTCAAGCGAGTCAAAGTCCACCGTGATGCAGAACGGAGTGCCGATCTCATCCTGACGGCGGTAGCGCCTTCCAATTGCCCCAGAGTCGTCGTAGTCAACATTCCAGGTCTTGCGAAGAGTTGCAGCAAGCTCCTTGGCAATTGGGTTTAGCTCATCATTTCGGCTAAGTGGCAGGACAGCGGCCTTGACAGGAGCAAGGCGGTAGTCCAATCGCAATACCGTGCGCTTGTCCACTCCACCCTTCGAGTTTGGAGCCTCGTCCTCGGCGTAAGCATCTACCAAAAACGCCATCAGCGACCGCGTGAGTCCGGCAGCGGGCTCGATAACAAATGGGGTCCAACGCTTTTCTTCAACAGGATCGAAGAAGCTCAGGTCAACTCCCGAGTGCTCGGAGTGAGTCCTTAGGTCATAGTCGGTGCGATTAGCCACACCCTCGAGTTCACCAAATTCGCCACCTTGGAAACCGAATCGGTATTCGATGTCAACGGTGCGCTTTGAGTAGTGCGAGAGCTTCTCCTTAGGGTGCTCGAAAAGCCTCAGGTTTTCAGGGTTGATGCCGAGATTCACGTACCAGTTGTAACGCTCCTGAATCCAGTACTCGTGCCAGCTCTCGTCCTCGCCGGGCTTGACGAAAAACTCCATCTCCATCTGCTCGAACTCACGAGTGCGGAAGATGAAGTTTCCAGGTGTTATCTCGTTTCTAAAGCTCTTGCCCATCTGGCCAATACCAAATGGCGGCTTCATACGCGCTGAGTTCAGCACGTTGTTGAAATTTACAAAGATGCCCTGGGCAGTCTCGGGACGCAGGTAGTGAAGCCCAGACTCGTCTTCGACCGGACCCAGCGTTGTCTTGAGGAGCCCATTGAAGTTCTTGGGTTCGGTCCAAGTCTCTTTTCCGCCACAGTTCGGGCATGCAATCTCGGCAAGCGAAGATGGTGCTCTTCCCTTTTTCTCCTCGAAGGCTTCCTCAAGGTGGTCGGCACGGAATCTCTTATGGCAGCTGGTGCACTCGATGAGCGGATCAACAAAGGCCTCAACGTGACCGGATGCTTCCCAGACCTTCTTGGGGAGAATGATTGAGCTATCCAGACCAACGACATCCTCACGTGAGGAAACCATCGAGTGCCACCACTGGCGCTTGATGTTTTCTTTGAGCTCGACACCGAGTGGACCATAGTCCCAGGCCGAACGCGAGCCTCCGTATATTTCTCCCGCTTGAAACACAAAGCCACGACGCTTCGCTAGCGAGATTACTGAGTCAAGTTTTTGGGATGCCATTAGTCTCCACAGGCCAGATTGGGTAAGTGCCTAGTTTAGCGGGCTGTCCACCGCAGCCCCGAAGCGTCTTTGCCGGCCAGAGTAATCAGCTATGGCCTTCCAGAGGGTTTCCCTCGTGAAATCGGGCCACAGCTCCTCCATGAACACATACTCCGCATAGCTTGCCTGCCAAAGCAGGAAGTTACTGGTCCTAATCTCCCCGCTAGAGCGAATGAACAAATCAACATCGGGCATGTCGGGAAGGTAAAGCTCTTTTTCGAACCTGGCTTGGGTCACCCGCTGCGAACTCTTATTTTTAGCTGCCTTATCGACCAGAGCCTGTGCAGCATCGAGAATCTCTTGCCGTCCCCCATAATTGACGGCCATGGTGAGCGTTAGACCCTTGTTTTTGGCTGTCAGCTTCTCGGCCTCTTGAAGCTCTTTCACCACAGAGGGCCAAAGCTTCGACTCCCTACCGGACCATCGAATGCGAACGTCCCACTGATTCAGAAGATCCCGCCTTCTGCGAAGCACCTCTTTGTTGTAGCCCATGAGAAAACGAACCTCTTCGGGCGAGCGCTTCCAATTCTCAGTGGAAAACGCATATGCAGTCAGGTTTGAAACGCCAGCCTCAATTGCCCCCGCTATGACCTCAAGCAGTGCTGCCTCACCCGCTCTGTGTCCCTCGGTGCGGGTGAGCCCTCGCTTGTTGGCCCACCTGCCGTTTCCGTCCATGACAACTGCGATGTGTTTTGGGACGCTCTCAAACCTCGGCGCTTTGCGCTCAGGATCAAAAAGAATCATGCTCGCTCCACAAAGCTCAGGGATCTGAGACCGCGCTCCAACTGCCACTGCATATAGCCGGCAACTACCGAACTCACGGCCTGCTTAATCTTCGGGGCCTGCTGCGCGACCTTCTCCCACTCTCCAGCCATGAGCGACTGCATATGCTCGAGTCCGTCCCGGCCAATCTTGACCGATCCCGCGGC
>ENA-OUOG01000218-OUOG01000218.1-marine-metagenome-genome-assembly--contig:-NODE-218-length-74838-cov-4.724522_pt1 | contig 74838 bp, 72 predicted proteins | sample MGYA00248635_ERZ508505 | MGnify/ENA primary metagenome ERZ508505 (study PRJEB26176, sample SAMN06267871) | marine metagenome | isolation source: Saanich Inlet, British Columbia, Canada | place: Pacific... | reverse complement strand
GATATTCCAGGATCGGCGACTTCTCAAACTAAGTTCAACCAAAACCCAGGAGACGAGATTTCTTGGAGAATACGTGGAGCTTGTGGTCCTAACGGAACATCTTGGGCAACTATATTCTCACAACCAGTAACTTATACGTTGGGTGGAGAAAGAGTAGCTGCGGAATTAGTGTCGGGATTAGATGTATATCCAAACCCATCAAGAGACATCTTTAACATCACGTTTACTTCTGAGGAAGCACAAACAATGAGTGTTAAAGTAGTTAACATGATTGGTGAAGAGATTTACAACGAAGAGTTAATTGACTTTGTTGGTCAGTACACGAAAGTGATTGACATGAATACTCAACCAAAAGGAGTTTATTTCTTAGAAATAACTACTTCAACAGGTGGTATCAACAAGAAGATTGTTCTTCAGTAATTCTTAAATAAATAGATTGATTAAAAGCCCCGAGCAAACGCTCGGGGCTTTTTTTTAGTTAGCGATACAAACAATAGTTATTCTGATGTTTTGAATTTTTTCTAGTTGTCGGATACAAGCGCCTACAGTGGCACCTGTTGTTACGATATCATCAACTAAAATGAGGTGCTCATTCTCAAGCATTGATGTTTCTTTTAGTCCAAATGCACCATCAATTTTACTAAAACGGTGATACCTACTTTTTTTAGTTTGAGATTTATTATCACTTTTTCTATAGAGTACATTTTCTAAAAGCTGAAGTCCGTTTAATTCTGCTATTTTTTTTCCTAAAACATAGGACTGGTTGTATCCTCTCAACCTTTCTTTTTTCCAATGAATAGGTACTGGAATAATATATTTTGAATCTTTAATGTTTTGTAAATGTGGAGCCATCTTTTCGGCAAAGAACTCACCAATTTCTATGCGATTATTGTATTTAAACTCATGTATTAGTTTTTGAGTCTTGCCTTTTCTATAAAATTTATAGGCACTAACGACGTTGTATGTTTTATCATTTAAGTGTAAATGGTTACTCTTTCTTTGTTTTACCATGCTACTTTGACATTTTAAGCAGACAAGAGGCTCATTTCTTAATGACACATTTTTACAGCAGGGACAGGATTTTGGAAAAACAAGTTCTAGACAGTCCCATAATATTTGAAGTTTCATAATGGCAAAGGGTTTGAAGGATATCGATATATTGCAGTAAATTTGTAAAAAAAAATTTAATGAACAAAAACGATAAACTATTTAGTCAGTTACTTTACATTTTGCACCAAAACGCTTTTACTGAATTAGATGCCGTAGACGAAAATAATACGACAGAAACAGACGCTCAAAAAGTACGTCAAGTAATAGATATGATAGAAATGCTTAAAGATAAAACAAGAGGAAATTTATCCGAAGAGCTCGAGCAGATACAATCCATGATGCTCGATGAACTAGAGAACATCTATAAAAAGAAATTTGTTAAATTTATATCCAATGAATCAGCCGGAAAATAGCAAGTTAATAAAAGACAAAAAATCAAAGAAAATTATCTATTCTTTAGCCCTCTTATTAGTGGCGCTCATTGTTGTTCTTTTAGTTAGAGAGGGCAAACATCAGGAGCAGATTGAAACCGTAATTCAATATGAACAAGAAAAGAATACACTGAGAGACAACCTCGATGATCTTATTGATGAGCACGAAATTTTAAAAGACGAGTACAGTGACTTAAGCAATCAGCTGGTAGAAAAAGATTCTACAATATTGGCCTATGCTGATGAGATTAAAAAATTATTGCGTACAAAAGGCCAGCTTCAGGAAGCCCGTCAAAAAATATTACGCCTAAAGGAAATAAGCATGAAATACGTTTCGGCTATCGATTCCTTATATACTCTAAACCAGTCTTTGCAATTAGAAAATGACAGCGTCCGTAAAGCCAACAGACTTATTTCTAACCGAAACAGAACCTTAGAAAAAAATAATCAATTGTTATCTGAAAGGGTGTACACTGCTTCAATGTTGCGCCTAGAAAATATTCAGATTGAAGGGGTTTATTACCGTTCAAGCGGAAGAGAGGTTGTTACCACAAGAGCATCAAAAATTCAAAACTTCAGTATTTGTTACGATGTTGTAGAAAATAAAGTAACCGATCCAGGATTAAAAAACATGTACGTTAGAATTGTTGGCCCAAGAAACAATGTGTTGAATGTTGCCAATAAAATCCAAGAGTTGAACATTACGAACGACAGTATTGTACAATATACCGTTGCTTATAGCTTTGAATATTCAAATCAGAAAATCAGTGAATGTCAGCTTTGGACGCGTGGAAATGTTCTAAAACCTGGAGTATATACCTTTGAATTTATTATTGATGGTCAAGTCGTAGGCTTTGCAGAGAGAAAGTTTAGATGAAAATAATCTCATACAACATCAATGGCATTAGAGCCGCCCTTAAAAAAGGACTAGACCAATGGATTGCATCGGCTCAACCCGACGTATTGTGTTTGCAAGAGATAAAAGCCAGAGAAGAGCAGTTTGATAGCAGCATTTTTTCAGACTTAGGATATAGTTGCTATTGGTTTTCAGCTCAAAAACCAGGATATAGTGGCACTGCTATTCTATCAAAGAAAAAACCAAACAAGATTATCTACGGCATGAATCATGCCGATTACGATTATGAAGGGCGAGTAATAAGAGCAGACTTTGATGATGTTTCAGTAATTAGTGTCTATATGCCTTCTGGAAGTAGCGGAGATATTAGGCAGGATTTCAAATTCACTTTTTTAGATGATTTTTACACCTACATTTCGGAGTTAAAAGAAAGCATCCCTAACTTAATAATTGCTGGCGATTACAACATTTGTCATGAAGCAATAGACATACACAACCCTGAAAGAAATAAAAACACTTCTGGTTTTTTGCCAGAAGAAAGACAATGGTTAACGACCTTTCTAGCGTTAGGCTATATTGATTCCTTTCGGCATTTTAATACTGAGCCTCACCACTATTCATGGTGGAGCTACAGAGCAAATGCTAGAGCCAAAAATTTAGGATGGCGAATAGATTATCTTTTAGCTTCAGTTTCTCTAAAGAACAAGCTCAGTAGGGCTTACATTTTACCACAGGCCAAGCATTCTGACCATTGTCCTGTTGTACTTGAAATAAACTAACTAATCAAATTCAATGTGTTGATAAACTTTTTTAGCAAGTGGTTTAGACTTCGTTTGCTAATGTATATTTGAATTGATAAATCGTGTTACGTTATGAATCAAAAAATAGCCCCGTACATAGTCATACTGTCTTTATTCTATGGTTGTGTCTCCCCAAAAGTTGTTGATGAAATTAAAGCTCAACGTCAAGAAACACTAAGCCAAAATCAACAGATAAAAAAGGAAAACAATATTCTTTCTACTGAAAATTTGGAGTTGAGCGCTAAGGTTACTCAGCTTACCAAAGAGATAGATGAATTGATAAATGATTCAGTTGAAAGGTCAAAATCTAGCCTGCAATTGCAGCAACAGCTAGATGACTTAAATGAAGCATACGATTTGCTTACGGCTAAAAACAGTCAAATGATGACCGCAAAAGCAAACCAAACCAAAGAGCTGCTCAAAGAACTTCAACAAACGCGTCAAGAATTAATTAAAAAAGAAGATGAGTTATTGAACCTTGAGCAGAGCTTATCTGTTAAACAAAATGAACTTATTGCTACTCAAAATGAATTGGAAGAAAGAGAGCAAAAAGTAATTGAATTACAGTCTATAATAAACAGAAAGGACTCTGTGCTTTCAGCATTAAAAGATAGAATTTCTACGGCACTTTTAGGTTTTGAAGGCGATGGCTTGACGATTACCCAAAAAAATGGAAAAGTCTACATTTCTTTAGAAGAGCAACTATTATTTGCCTCGGGAAGTTGGCAAGTTGATAGTCGAGGCCGTGATGCTTTAGGCAAGTTATCTAAGTCTTTAGAATCGCAAAAAGACATAAATGTTTTGATCGAAGGGCATACCGATAGCATTCCTTTTGGTGGTAGAGGTCAAATTAAAAATAACTGGGATTTGAGTGTTGTTCGTGCTACGGCAATTGTTGAAATATTAACATCTTCAAGTTCAATATCGCCGACTAGATTGACTGCTGCTGGTAGAGGAGAGTTTTATCCTATTGAATCAAATGATACGGCTGAAGGAAGAAGGGCAAATAGACGAATAGAAATTATTCTCTCGCCAAAACTTTACGATTTGTATGAGTTGTTAGAAAATTAGGAAGCGAATAACTTCTTAAAGACTTCCTCGATTTTTCCCACCATTACAATTTCTATCTTGTAGTTCTTAGGGTTTATTTTATTGTATTTTGAAATAAAGATTCTTTCAAAACCTAACTTTTCTGATTCTTGTATGCGTTGGTCACATCTGTTTACGGGTCGTATTTCACCAGACAAGCCTACTTCTGCAGCAAAACAATCTTTATCCTTAATTGCCATATCTACATTCGAAGACAAGATGGCGCAAACTACTCCTAAATCTATAGCCGGGTCATCTACTTTTATTCCGCCAGTAATATTTAGAAAGACGTCTTTCGCACCAAGTCTAAATCCACACCGTTTTTCTAATACGGCCAGTAACATGGAAAGTCGCCTTAAGTCAAAACCTGTTGCACTTCGTTGAGGTGTGCCATAAACAGCTGAGCTAACCAGAGCTTGTGTTTCTATCATTAAAGGACGCATGCCTTCTAATGTAGCGCTAACTGCAATACCACTCATATCTTCATCCTTTTGAGACAGCAATATTTCAGAAGGGTTGGTAACCTCTCTTAGCCCATCGCTTTGCATCTCATAGATACCAAGTTCAGAGGTAGAGCCATAGCGGTTTTTATGCGCTCTTAATATTCTATAAACGTGATTTCTGTCACCCTCAAACTGTAAGACGACATCGACCATATGCTCTAAAATTTTAGGGCCTGCAATATTTCCATCTTTGTTGATGTGACCAATAAGTAATACGGGTGTTCCGCTTGACTTGGCATAGGTCATGAGTTCAGAAGTACATTCTCTAATTTGTGAAATACTTCCTGGCGAAGAATCGATGCTGTTTGTTTGAAGGGTTTGAATGGAGTCAATTACCAAAATAGAGGGCTGAACCTCTTGAATTTGCTGAAATATATTTTGTGTATTCGTCTCTGTAAGTATTTGGCAGGATGAGTCTAGCTGATTTAGTCGGTCGGCTCTCATGCGAATTTGTTGGTCACTTTCTTCCCCAGTAACGTAAAGAAGCTTTTCGTTTTTTAGTTTTAGAGCGACTTGCAAAAGAAGCGTAGACTTACCAATTCCAGGCTCGCCGCCAAGTAAAATTATAGAACCTGCAACAATACCTCCTCCTAAGACTCTGTTTAACTCATTGTCGCATGTGTCTACTCGAGCTTTAGCTTGTAAAGAAATCTCGCTAATGGGCTGTGCTTTATTTGAGCGGTTTGGCGATTGACTTTCCCAGCTGCTGTTTTTAGGTTTGCTTACAACTTCTTCAATGATGGTATTCCACTCATTGCATGACTTACACTTCCCCATCCACTGAGGGCTTTGTGCGCCGCAACTCTGACAAAAGAAAGTAGTTTTAGTCTTAGCCATTTTTTATTTTATTAATAATGTTTGATGTGGAATAGCCTTCTAAGAACGAAATTATTTTTACTTCACCGCCATTTTCTTTCACCTCTTTTGCGCCAACAATTTGATTTATTTGGTAATCGGCCCCTTTAACAAGTATGTTTGGTTTTACCACTTTTATTAGTTCAAGCGGGGTGTCTTCATTAAATAATACAACCGCATCAACACAATTAAGAGCAGCCAATATATTTAGTCTACTGTTTTGGTCTTGTATAGGTCTGTTTTTGCCTTTTAGTTTTTTTATAGAAGCGTCAGTGTTTAGCCCAACGACTAATTTATCTCCGAGTTGTGCTGAACGCTGAAGGTAGTCAATGTGGCCAAGGTGTAAAATATCAAAGCACCCATTTGTGAACACTACTTTAGGGTCGCCCCATTCTTTTAGCTGTGCAGCAATAGAATCGGCAGTGTAAATCTTGATTGATAATGAAGGTATTAGGCTCACGCTTTTGCTTTCTTGTTGGATAAAAATACCATTAAAATAGATATCCCTCCAAATGCTAAGGTCATTAATGTTTGAGCAGTATGAACAACAGTAGCAAAAAGTAAAGCAGAATCTTCTGAAACATCCAATAAAACAAGCCCCGTTTTAACGATGTAGTGGTAAGCACCTATTCCGCCTTGTACGGGGGCAACCATTCCAAAACCGCCAATGACCATGGTGTATAATCCATCTGCAAGATCTAGCATGGAAGTTGCCGAAATAGAGAAGAAACAAACGTAGGTCATCAGTAAATACATTAACCAGATGATAAAGGTGTGTAGCCAAAAGCCTGTTTTATTTTTAAGGCCTTTAATGCTTTTAAAGCCTTCACCAACACCAGATAAAAAGGTTTTTACTTTCTGTAAAAAAGGGGAAGCTGTTATTTTTTGCTTAAAAATTCGGTACATCAATACGCCTACAGCAAGCACTATTAATACTCCAACAAAAGCAGGCATAGGATTTATAGTTTTCCCTTCAAAAATAGTAGAGACTAATTCTATTAAGAGAGAAAACTTGAGGAAAAGGGTTAAAATAACTAGGGAAATCAATATGATAAAATCAATTGCTCTTTCAAGAATGATAGTGCCAAACAATTTATCAACGGGAATGTCTTCGGTTTGATTAAGGCTTGTACATCGTGTTATTTCTCCTGCTCTAGGAATGGCTATGTTGGTAAAGTAGCCAATAGAAACAGCGTATATACTGTTAAGTTTACTTACTGAAAAGCCAAGGTTTTCAAGAAGTATTACCCATCTGTATGCTCGACTAATAATCGCAAAGGCGCCAAACAGAACCGAAAGTCTAACCCAGCTATATTCAACGTCTTTCAGTTGTGCTAATAGCGTTTTAGGGTTTTGATTTTTAAATGCCAAATACATTAGCCCAAAACTCAATAGGATGAAGACTACATATTTTAACCATTTAAAAGATTTCATAAGTAGTCGTTATAGAGTGTTGTCAGGGTTAGGGAATATCAGCGTTGGGGTAAATGATTTAGCTTCTTCAAAATCAAGAATGGCGTAAGAAATAATGATTATTACATCGCCTTTTTGCACTTTTCTTGCTGCGGGACCATTAAGGCAAATTTCGCCTTTGTCCCGCTCACCTTTAATCACATATGTTTCTAGGCGTTCGCCGTTATTGATATTTACGATTTGAACTTTTTCACCAGCAATAATGTTAGAGGCTTCCATTAGGCTTTCATCAATAGTAATGCTACCGATATAATTGAGGTCAGCACCCGTTACGGTTACTTGATGAATCTTAGATTTTACTACTTCAATTTGCATGGGGCGAAATTAATCATTTAATGCCAAATTATCTATTAAACGGACATTTCCTAAATTTACTGCTGCGAGAATATGCGCATTATCAAGTGAATTGTTTTTTTCAAGGGGTTTCAAGGTTTCAGAATTCACAATTTCAACATATTCTACAGTCATTTCCAGACAGGCTTCAATTTCTTTTATTACGTCCTCTTTTAGTTCTGTGCTGTTTTTTTCAGCAAGAGATTGTTTCGCTTTTTTCAAACTTTCATAAATAAGGGGAGCTAATTTTCTATGGGCAGGGCTTAGCAATTTGTTTCTAGAACTTTTGGCTAAACCATCGGCATCTCTAACGGTCGGACAGCTATGCACTTCAATGTCAAGATCTAATGTTTTTACCAGATGTTTTATGATAGCTAACTGCTGAAAGTCTTTTTCACCAAAGAATGCTTTATTGGGCGAAACAATGTCAAAAAGACGATGAACAACAGTGCACACACCATCAAAATGACCAGGCCTCATTTTACCTTCTAAGCCTTTGTCAAGACCATTTAGAGGGTATTCTTTTGTGGCATTTCCATTGGGATACATCTCAGAAACATCTGGGCAAAATAGAATGTCGCACCGCTCCCTTTCAAGTAGGTTTATGTCTTCTTGTAAACTAATGGGATAGTTTTTTAAGTCTTCAGGATTATTGAATTGGGTAGGGTTAACAAATACGCTAACTACTACTACATCAGACTCTTTTTTAGCTTGCTTAACCAATGCCAAATGCCCCTCATGCAAAGCCCCCATTGTAGGCACAAAGCCAATTGTTAAATTTTGCTCTTGAAGAGTGGAAATGGTTTTCTTTAAACTTTTAATGTCTTTATATACCAGCATCAAACGGTGTTTTCAGAGTATAAAAGTAACGTTTTACTTGATTTATGGCTATAAAATTTGTAAATTTGCATTCACAAGTTTTGCTTTTGTTTCATTAGTAAAAATTCAAATCGATTTATGGAAAAGAAAAGAGTATTATTTGTTTCTCAAGAAATCACACCCTATTTGTCAGAAACAGAATTGTCGTCGAAATGTAGAGCCCTTCCTCAAGGGATTATGGAGAAAGGGAAAGATATTCGAATCTTTATGCCAAAATATGGCTGCATCAATGAAAGAAGAAACCAATTACACGAAGTGATACGTCTTTCTGGGATGAACATGATTCTTGATAATTTAGATTATCCTTTAATTATAAAAGTTGCCTCCTTACAACCAGTAAGAATGCAGGTATATTTCATAGAAAACGAGGATTATTTCCCAAAAAAGACTTTTATGCACGAAATTGATGGTGAGGAATTTGACTTCCATGATGAGCGTGCTATTTTCTTTTGCAGAGGGGTGTTAGAAACAGTAAGAAAATTAGGTTGGGCGCCTGACGTAGTACATTGCCACGGCTGGATGTCTGCTTTAGTTCCTATGTATCTTAAAAAAGCTTTTGCTGAAGATCCAATCTTTGACAATACAAAAGTGGTTTATTCCGTTTATGACCAAGAATCTGACTATGAAATTAGTGACGATATGGCTCGTAAGGCATTATTAAACGGCGTTGAAGAAGAAGACATAAAGTTAATTTCTTCGGCATCGGTTAGTTCATTACATAAATTAGGCGTTCAATATGCTGATGCTATCATTATGGGTAGCGATGGCGTTAATGAAGACTTAAATAAATTCATTATTGATTCTGGAAAATATGTGCTGTCTCACCATGACAATGAAGGCTGCATAGAACCTTATAACAATTTGTACGATGAATTGTTAGAAGAGATTGACGTATACTCTTAATGAACGAACCATTTTCATGAAACATCTTTTTTTAATCGCCCTTTCAGCGGTACTTATTTCCTCCTGTACAGACCCTCAAGTTATTGGCTTAGAAGTTCAGCCAGAAAGCGATAGAATTACCATTTCTTCACTAGATAACAGCCAACCCTTTACTTTAACGACAAAATCAGCAGATTCCGTTCGAACAGACGAGCCTTTAGTAGCTCTTTTAGGAAACTATGAGTCTTCCAATTTTAAAGACGTTAGTGCTGCTTTTTCTACACAATTGCTATTAAGTCAGAACGCTACTGATTTTGGCACTGAACCCGTTTTGGATTCAGCGGTACTTACCTTAGTGTATTCCTCTTACTATGGCGATACAACGGTAGAAATAGGAATAAAAATTGAACAACTTGATGAGCAAATCTACTTTGACTCATCCTACTATTCAAATACTATTTTTTCTGCAAGTCCATTTAGCACACCTGCAGAATATTCGTTTTTTCCACGTCCAAATACTCGTCTTATGACCGATGAGGATACCGTTGGCACAAAATCTTTACGCTTAAATGTGGACCAAATAGGGCAATGTATTTTGGATGCTTCAACATCAGATTTAGAAGATAACACTGCCTTTCTTTCGTTCTTCAAAGGCTTAAAAATATCGCCTTCTAACACCCTTTCATCCTCTATACTTTACTTTAACCTAAAGGATGCCGGCTCTAAAATGACGATTTATTATAATGATTCTTTATCTTACGATTTACTCATTGGTTCCAGTGCAGCGCGAATCAATCATTTTGAGACGGAGGAAAACATTGACCTAGATAATTTGTATGGTGTTCAGTCTATGGGCGGAACGGAGCTTCACCTTACGTTTAATAATTTGAACAGTTTAAGGCAAGTCTTAGAAAACAAGGTTATTAACCGAGCACTTGTTTCCTTTTCTGCCGAAAACAATACCGATTTGAATCCCTCACACCCTTCGCTATCTTTGGTGCGTTTGGATTCTACTGGAACAACATTTTTCCTTGCTGATATATTGGAAGGGCAAGAGCATTTTGGGGGAGTATTGGAAGACGATAAATACGTTTTTAATATTTCCAAATACATGCTTGACTTGATAAACGGTACGTATACTGACAGCACATTAGTGCTTATTTCTGCCGGTGAAGCAGTAAACGCAAACCGAACAGAGATTAGTCAAGATGTAGATATTAATATAATTTATACTGAATTTTAATGTGTGGAATAGTAGGTTACTTAGGTAATAGACAAGCTTATCCTATACTTATAAAGGGATTACAAAGACTGGAATACAGAGGATATGATAGTGCTGGTATAGCACTTATTAACGATGCTGGATTGACCACCTATAAAAAACAAGGAAAGGTTGCCGATTTGGAAAGCTACTGTGAAGGAAAAGACATACAAAGTAATATAGGAATAGGACATACACGCTGGGCAACACATGGCGTTCCTAGTGACGTCAATGCACACCCACATTACTCACAAAATAAAAAGTTAGCAATCATTCATAATGGTATCATTGAAAACTACGATACCATCAAGCAAGCTCTAATTCAAAGAGGGCATACTTTTCAAAGCGAAACAGATACAGAGGTGCTAATCCACCTTATTGAAGACATCAAAAACAAGGGCAATTCTACCTTATTTGAAGCGGTTAGACTGGCACTTAATGAGGTCATTGGAGCATACGCAATTGCAGTGGTGTCTAACGACAACCCTGAAGAAGTTATCGTTGCCAGAATGGGTAGCCCATTAGTTGTAGGACTTGGCGAAAACGAATATTTTATTGCTTCCGATGCGACACCAATTGTAGAATATACCAAAGAGGTAATTTATCTTGAAGAAGGAGAAATAGCCAAACTATCCTTGTCTGAAGGGGTTGAATTAAAAACCATTGAGAATATTGAAAAGACCCCTTTTATTCAAGAGCTAGAGTTGAATCTTGAAGCTATTGAAAAAGGCGGTTATGATCACTTTATGCTAAAAGAGATTTTTGAGCAACCCAAATCAATTGCCGACAGCATAAGAGGCCGCTTATTAAGCAATGAAGGCTTAATAAAGATGAGCGGCATTGACGCATACTCTGATAAAATAATAAACGCTAATCGAATTATTATTGTGGCCTGTGGCACGTCTTGGCATGCAGGACTTATTGGGGAATACCTTTTAGAAGATTTAGCACGAATTAACGTTGAGGTAGAATACGCCTCTGAATTTAGATACAGAAACCCAATACTTTCCGAAAAAGACGTTGTTTTAGCCATTTCACAATCTGGCGAAACAGCAGATACGCTAGCCGCTATGCGATTGGCTAAAGAACGTGGTGCGACGGTATTGGCAATATGTAATGTGGTGGGCTCTTCCATAGCGAGGCTAAGCCATTCTGGAGCATATACACATGCTGGGCCAGAAATTGGCGTGGCTTCAACAAAAGCATTTACGGCTCAGGTAACCGTATTAACTCTAATAGCATTGCTACTAGCTAAGAAAAAAGCGACCATTTCAACGACCTATTTCAGACAGCTAATCATAGAATTAGAGTCTATTCCTAAAAAAGTAGAGAGCATGATTTCGATGAATGACTATATCGAAGACATATCTAAGAAATTTGTAAACTCCTCTAACTTTCTGTATTTAGGTCGAGGTTACAACTTCCCAGTTGCTTTGGAAGGAGCGCTTAAACTTAAAGAGATTTCCTACATTCATGCTGAAGGTTACCCTGCAGCAGAGATGAAGCACGGCCCTATTGCGCTTATCGACGAGAACATGCCGATAGTGGTTATTGCAACTAAAAAAGGACACTATGAGAAGGTCGTTAGTAACATTCAAGAGGTAAAAGCACGAAATGGTGTGGTTATTGCCATTGTAACCAAAGGCGATGTGGCCGTTAAAGCCATAGCCGATTATGTGATTGAAGTTCCTGAAGTGGCAGAGCCTCTAGTGCCAATTTTAGCAAATATTCCTTTACAACTATTGTCTTACCACATCGCTGTAATGAGAGGGTGTAATGTGGATCAACCTAGAAACTTAGCCAAGTCGGTGACTGTGGAATAACAGAAACAACCACGTTCATTCCATTTATTATAGAAGAGGATATTATTACTAACCCTATTTTAGAAGTATCATAAAACTCTTACTAAGATTAGAAAGTATTGGGATAAATCATTAAAAGAATAATTTATGGAGTGGTTAGAGAACCAACCCTTAGTTTCACTCTTTCAATTTGTTGATTATATGAAATGACGTATAGATGACGGTTTGTTTTTTTTTTGAATAGATGTAATTTGAAGTAATTTTGAAATATGAAATTAAGTACACAAATTAAGGAATTGAGAAAAAAGAAAGGTTTAACACAACTTGACCTTTCCCAGAAATCAGGCTTATCATTAAGGACAATTCAAAGAATTGAAAATGATGAAGTAAAACCGTCAGTTTATTCATTGAAAAAAATTGGTGAAGTACTTAACAAGGAGTTTAATCTTAAAAACCATACTATTATGAGAAACATTTTTGAAAAGGAAAATAGAAATTACTTAATCTTTTTATTCGGACTAATTTCTTTGTCTATAGGAGGATATTTTTATTTTTCAAATGAGTTAGAGAAATCTGTTGATGTAGTTGATTTAAAAATTGAGTCAGATAATATTGAAGATTTTGTTCAGTTTGAATGGGTAGGGTTTAAAGAGATTGTCAGTTTGGATAAAGATAAAGAAATAGTGGTAAGACTAATATATTCTAACAAAGATTCCATTTCCTCAGTGAGGCTAGATAACTTTGACCTTAAGTATCTGTTGACAGAAAGTAGTTTTGAGGAAGATATAAGAAGAATTGACAATCAATTACAAAAATTAACATCAATGAATTTGAATAAATAAGGGGTAAGGTTTACCGACTAGTAAGATTAACCAATCTAGGTGGAGTAACTACAAACAATATACTAATAGCATAGACAGGAAACTTTTACAGATAAAATATCCAAAAAGTGCTGCCGCTATGTATAGCTTGAATTAACACTATTTTTAGTCTTTAAAGACCTTAACCAAAAAATAGATGCCTAAAAGTGATAAGCCAATAATTAGTAAAACACCTGCCCCTTGCCAAGACATTATTTTAAACAGGCAACCAAAAATTCCTATTGAAAAACCTAAGTATTTTAATTTTTCCATGAGGTAAATTTAAAGAAACATTTTTTACATGTAGATTTATAACGGTTAAACCTTACTATAAAAAAAGCCCTCATTTGAGGGCTTTTTTATGAATTAACACGCTTGGAATCGTCTACTAACTTCGTTCCAATTCACTACATTAAAAAAGGCTTCAATATAGTCTGGTCGTCTGTTTTGGTAGTTGAGGTAATAGGCATGTTCCCAAACGTCTAAGCCTAAGATTGGCGTTCCGCCACAACCGCTTTGCATTAATGGGTTATCTTGATTAGGCGTAGAGCATACATTTAACTTTCCGCCTTTTACACATAGCCAAGCCCAGCCAGAGCCAAATTGAGTAGCTGCGGCATTTGAAAATGCTGTTTTGAATTCATCAAATGAGCCAAATGCTTCATTGATAGCGTCTGCCAAGTCGCCGCTAGGCTCACCACCACCATTAGGACTCATTACGGTCCAAAATAGACAATGGTTGTAAAAACCACCGCCATTGTTGCGAACAGCAGGGGATAATTCACCACTTAATATTTCTTCTATAGAATGGCCTTCTAAATCGCTACCTTCAATAGCAGCATTGAGTTTAGCAGTATATCCCGCATGGTGTTTGCCGTGATGGATTTCCATTGTTCGGGCGTCTATATGTGGCTCCAATGCATCGTAGGCATAGGGTAATTGAGGTAGTTCGAATGACATAATTTTTATGTGTTTGGTTAATAGAGGTTACAAAATTAAGAAATTACTGCAATTTGGCTTGCTGAAATGTATAATCTATTTCGTGTATTATGGGGAAAAAGCCATCGTCGTTCCAAATATTTCGAGCAATGTGTGCTTTCAATTGCGTTTGTATGATTTCAGTGTCATAGTCAGAAAATTCATCAATAGGCATTTCTACTCCTGATGTTTCACAGTAATCAGAAAGAGCTTTTAAATCGTTAGAATTTATTTCAAACAATTGTATGAAATCTTGCATGGATTGATTTTCTAATTCTTGCCTATGCTCACTGGTATAATCAAAAGCGTATTGCCTAACAAGGTCTTTTCTATTTGCTTTAGAAATAGATAGATGGTAAGATGTAGTGTCTAAAGGCACAAATACATCTGGCATAATACCGCCGCCGCCATACACTACTTTTCCTCCTTTTGTCACGAATTTCAGGCTATCGTTAAACTCTATACTGTCTTTGGATAACAGTTCGCCATTATTAATTCGGTCTATAAAATCGTCTTCATAGTCGCCATCATCGCCTTTTGAATATGGTCGCTGAATGCATCTCCCTGTTGGGGTGTAGTAGCGTTGAGTAGTAATTCTGTATGCTGAGCCGTCGGGGTGCTCAAACTGTTCTTGGACCAAGCCTTTGCCAAACGACCGCCTTCCGATAATCAGTCCTTTGTCGTTGTCTTGCAAGGCTCCGGCTACAATTTCACTGGCTGAGGCAGAGCCTTCGTCAATAAGTACTATTGCTTCAATGTCTAAAAGTAACCCTCTGTCATTAGAATAATATTCTTGACGTTTGCTAAACCTATCTTGGGTGTAAACAATGAGTAAGTCTTCTTCTAAAAACTCATTAGCAATATTAATGGCAGCGCCGAGGTATCCGCCCGGGTTATTTCTTAAATCAAGGATGAGTTTTTTCATCCCTAGATTGAGCAGCTTTTCAGAAGCACTTACAAACTCTTCATAGGTGTTTGCTGAAAAGCGATTTATTTTCAAATAGGCCGTTTCATCGTCTATCATATACGATACATCTACGCTATAAATAGGAATTTTGTCTCTAGTAATTTCGAAATCGATGAGGTTATTTTCGCCCTTTCTCAATATGCCTACGGTAACTTTCGTTCCGCTTTTTCCTCGAAGGAGTTTGAATACATCTTCATTTTCTAATCCAGTACCTGCTATGGTGTCTCCATCCACGGATACAATTTTATCGCCAGAACGAATACCTACTCTTTGTGACGGGCCGCCAGAAATAGGAGCAACAACCAGTATGGTGTCGTCCAGTAAATTAAATTCTACGCCAATACCGTCAAAACTTCCTTCCATGGGCTCGTTAATGGCAGACAAATCTTTTGCTTCAATGTAATAGGAGTGAGGGTCAAGCTCTTTTAGCAAATTGGTGACGGCTTTTTCAATAAGTTCGTCTTTGTCAATACTATCCACATAGGCTTCTTCAAGTTGTTCGAGTACTAGGTTAAATTTATTGACTTCTCCTTTTTTGAAATCGCCAAAGCTCAAGGATTTACCTAGCCATATTCCTACAACAAGAATTAGGGCTAGGACAAGTGGACTAAAGTTTGAATTTTTATTCAGCATCCGTATAGTGTAGAATGTCAATATTTGCCTTTCTTAAAAAATTAAGGCCAGTGGTGTCTTTGTATTCGTTTAGGTAAACCAAACGCTTAATTCCTGCCTGATGAATGAGTTTGCTGCATTCTTTGCAAGGCGATAGTGTAAGGTATAAGGTGGCGTTTTTACAGTCGTTTGTTGAGCGGGCGACCTTCATGATGGCATTGGCCTCGGCGTGCAAAACGTACCATTTGGTATCGCCGTTTTCGTCTTCACAATTGTTTTCAAAACCAGAGGGGCAACCGTTGTAGCCATCAGAAATAATCATCTTATCCTTCACAATTAATGCGCCAACTTGTTTGCGTTGGCAATGGGATAATTTGGCCCATTCTTTAGCCATTTTTAGGTAAGCGTTATCGTATTTTTTTTGTTTCATCTGTTCCAAATAAGAAGTGTAAAAGTACAAAAAAACCCCTTCATAAATGGAGGAGGTTAAGTACCCGAGGCCGGGGTCGTCCCGATAGCTATCGGAACCGCCAGCTCATTGATATTTAGATTTTAATTTTTCTATGATATTAGGATAAAGGGATAAGTTTTGTATGTAGGTTTTGCTCTTCATTCGTTTGATATGATTTTCTATTTTTCTAGCTTGTTGGTATTGTAAATTATCAATAGAAATAAACAATTCCCAATCGTCATATTTGCTTGTGAAGCTCTTGGAGTAAAACTTGTTTTTGTGCTGTAGCAAGCGTTCTTCTAAGTTTAGGCAACTACCCGTATAGAATTTATCAGCTGTTTTTGAATGAAGAATATAAACAATGGCCATATAAAAAGGGTTTAAAAAAAAACCTCCTCAAAAACTGAGGAGGTTAAGTACCCGAGGCCGGGGTCGAACCGGCACGATATTGCTATCACTGGATTTTGAATCCAGCGCGTCTACCAATTCCGCCACTCGGGCCTAAAAATTAGTGGCAGCAAATTTAATCTTTTGTTTGTCAACCACAAATGATAGGAATAAATACTTCTCGATTAAGCAATTTTTTTATCTTTGCCGTCCATTATTTACAGATGTCATCAAAAGTAAAAATATTTTCCGCCTCTGCTAGTAGAGATTTAGCCCAAACAATAGCCGAAAAATTCGGTCAGCCTTTGGGAGAATCTTCCGTAGTGCATTTTAGTGATGGAGAATTTGAGCCATCCTTTGATGAAACCGTTAGAGGGTGTAATGTTTTTATAGTACAATCTACTCCGCCACCATCAGAAAACCTTATGGAATTGTTGTTAATGATTGATGCCGCAAAACGTGCTTCAGCCTATAAAATAACAGCAGTTATCCCGTATTTTGGCTATGCACGTCAAGACAAAAAAGGAAAACCAAGGGTGCCAATAGGGGCTAAGTTAGTGGCCAATTTGCTTACTGCTGCAGGAGTTGATAGAATAATGACGATGGATTTACACGCCGACCAAATTCAAGGGTTTTTTGAAGTGCCAGTAGATCATATGTTTGCTTCAACGCTTTTTATACCATACATCAAAAGCTTAAATTTAGAAAATCTTTGTGTAGCCTCACCAGATATGGGAGGGACAAAACGCGCCAACACCTACGCTAAATATTTAGACAGTGAAGTGGTCGTTTGCTACAAACACAGAGAGAATGCAAATGAGGTAAGTAAAATGATGTTGATTGGAGACGTGGAAGGGAAAGACATTATTTTAGTAGACGACATGGTAGACACGGGTGGAACGCTCACTAAAGCTGCCGACCTCATGATGGAAAATGGCGCCAATAGCGTAAGAGCGTGCTGTACACACGCAATCTTGTCGGGAAATGCCTACGAAAAATTAGATAATTCTCAACTGTCGGAACTTATAGTTACCGATACCCTGAGAAAAGAACATAAAAGTGAAAAAGTAAAAGTAATTGAGATAGGAGATTTATTTGCAGACACTATAAACAGAGTGTTTACCAAACAGTCTATAAGCTCAAACTTCATAAGCTAATTATTAACCATTATTTTTTTTTAAATGAAAACATTTGCATTAAGTGCTGGCGTTAGAGAAACTAACAAAATCGCTAATAGAGCACTAAGACATCAGGGTAATGTACCATGCGTACTTTACGGGGGAGAAAAGCAAGTGTACTTCTCTGCTACAGAGAATGACCTTAACAAACTTGTCAATACCCCAGACGTTTATTTGGTAAAAATAGACGTTGACGGAGATAGCTTTCAAGCCATTCTTCAAGACATTCAGTTTCATCCAGTAACGGATAGAATACTTCATGTTGACTTTTTACAAGTCTTTGATGACAAAGAAGTTACGGTGAGTATTCCTGTTAACTTTATTGGCACGCCAATTGGTGTGCGTAACGGGGGTAACTTATTGGTCAGAAAAAGAGCAATTAAAACACGTGCAATTCCAGCGAACTTGCCAGATGCTATCGATATCAATATCGAAGAATTGAAAATCGGAATGTTCCTATATATCGCAGATGTTAGAGACGAAAAATATACCTTCTTAGCAGGTGATAAATCTGTAATTGTTGGTGTGAAAACTGCTCGTGGTGCTGTACTTGACGAAGATGAAGAAGAGGAAGAAACAGCTGAAGAGGGAGGAGAAGCACCAGCTGCTGATGCCCCTTCCGAAGAATAATATTTCCTATATTTAAGCAATGAAATACCTCATTGTTGGATTAGGAAACCCTGGTGTCAAGTACGAAAATACACGACACAATATAGGATTTAAAGTATTGGACGCTCTAGCCGAGTCGTCCAATACTTCTTTCAAAGAAGAAAAGCACGCTTACTATTCTACCCTAAAGCATAAATCCAGAAGCTATCACCTCATAAAGCCCACTACCTTTATGAACCTTAGTGGTAAAGCACTAAACTATTGGATGCAACATCTAAAAGTTAAAATCGAAAATGTACTAGTAGTGACCGATGATATCGCTTTGCCTTTTGGCGTCTTGCGACTTAGAGGTAAAGGCTCTGACGGTGGGCACAACGGCTTAAAGGACATTAACTATTATCTTGGACACACCAAATATGCGCGTTTACGTTTTGGTGTAGGGGATCAATTTTTGAAAGGTCAACAAGCTCAATACGTTTTGTCGGAATGGACTACCGACGAACAAAACGATTTAAAAGAACGCATACAACAAGCCGCTAATATGGTTTTGTCTTTTGGAGCGATTGGGTTGGCGCAAACCATGAGTAATTTTAATGGGAAGTAATCATTAAATAAGATGTAAAAAGCCTCAATTTATTGAGGCTTTTTTTTATCATTATTTAGGACAAATAATTTGCCCAGCCTGCTTTTGTTGATATTGTGGAATGTAATTGATCAATACTAATACGCTCTTGAGCCATAGTGTCTCTATCTCTTATAGTTACTGAGTTGTCTTCCAAGCTTTGGTGATCAACGGTTATGCAATAAGGCGTTCCAATAGCGTCTTGTCGTCTGTAGCGTTTGCCAATAGAATCTTTTTCTTCATATTGACAATTGAAGTCAGTATGCAGTAATTTCATTATTTCTCGAGCTTTTTCTGGTAATCCATCTTTTTTTGTCAAAGGAAGTATAGCTGCTTTTACTGGAGCTAATTGTGGTGGAATGGATAATACCAAACGACTCTCTCCATTCACTTCTTCTTCTTTATAAGAATGACTCAGTATGGTTAAAAACATGCGGTCTAAACCAATAGATGTTTCTACCACATAAGGCACATAGCTTTCGTTTACTTCAGGGTCGAAGTATTGTACTTTTCTTCCCGAATGTTCTTGATGACTTTTTAAGTCAAAGTCGGTACGAGAATGTATGCCTTCCAATTCTTTAAATCCAAAAGGAAATTTGAATTCAATATCACAAGCTGCATTGGCATAATGCGCTAAATTGTCGTGGTCGTGAAAGCGGAAATGGTCTTTGTCAATTCCTAAGCTGAGGTGCCATTGCATTCGGCTTTCTTTCCAATGTTCATACCATTTCATCTCCTCACCTGGGCGCACAAAAAACTGCATTTCCATTTGCTCAAACTCACGCATACGGAAGATAAATTGTCGCGCGACAATTTCGTTTCTAAAGGCCTTACCAGTTTGGGCAATACCAAAAGGGATTTTCATACGAGCTGTTTTCTGGACGTTCAAGAAATTGACAAAAATTCCTTGTGCCGTTTCGGGCCTGAGGTAAAGGTCAGTAGCGCCATCGCTCGTAGAGCCCATTTGTGTTTTGAACATTAAATTGAACTGACGAACATCCGTCCAGTTTTTAGTGCCAGACACCGGACAAACGATACCTAATTCTTCAATAAGCGCTTTGACATCGGCTAAGTTGTCTTCGCCCATTGCTTTAGCAAAACGGCTCATTATCGATTGGCATTGATCTTTGTAACCTAACACTCTTGGGTTGGTAGAAATAAATTGAGATTGGTCAAAACTATCGCCAAATCTTTTGGCGGCCTTTTTGACTTCTTTCTCTATTTTCCCTTCAATTTTTGCCACATACTCTTCAATCAGAACATCGGCACGGTAGCGTTTTTTAGAGTCTTTGTTATCAATAAGGGGGTCATTGAAAGCGTCCACATGACCAGATGCCTTCCAAGTCGTTGGGTGCATAAATATTGCTGAATCAATGCCCACAATATTCTCGTGCATATTTACCATAGACTTCCACCAGTATTGGCGAATATTGTTTTTCAATTCTACACCATTTGGACCATAATCGTACACGGCACCTAAACCATCGTACAACTCACTTGATTGAAAAATAAAGCCATACTCTTTAGCATGGGCAACGACCTTTTTAAAAACTTCCTCATAATTTGCCATGCCACAAAAATAAACATATTCACTACACTTTTACGCCCTCATTAGTTATCTTTGTGTGTATGATACAAATTGAGGACAAAATCGTTTCCTTGGATGTTTTTGAAAAAAAATTTGTGTGTGATTTGAGCGCATGCAAAGGAGCGTGTTGTGTTGATGGTGATGCTGGCGCTCCACTAACGGACGAGGAGATAAAACTCTTACCTAAAATTTACGATAAAGTGAAGCCCTACATGCAAGAAGAGGGGAAAAAAGTTATTGAAGAAGTTGGGTTTTTTGTATTGGACAGTGATGACGATAAAACGACGCCACTTATTAATAATGAAGAATGCGCCTTCGTAAATTTTGACCAAGACGGGACGGCAAAATGTTCTATTGAAAAAGCCTTTAATGAAGGCCATATAGAATTTAAAAAACCAATCTCGTGCCATTTGTTCCCGATTAGAATTCAAGAGTATAGAGACTTCGACGCCGTAAATTATGAGGACATAGACATTTGTAAACCAGCATGCGCTTGTGGAGAAAAACTAGAAGTACCGGTCTTTAGATTCTTAAAAGAGCCTCTTATAAGATTATATGGAAAGGAGTGGTTTGATGACTTGTGTGAGGCGGACAAGCTTTTAAAAAAGAAATAAAATGTCGGCTTTTCAACTTTTTAAAAATTAATATGACGCTCACTTTTTTGTAAAAAAAATCTTGCGTTTTTAAAAAGTTTAGGCTTTCTCGATTAAGTCAATTTTTTTCGAAATAAAAAATTCAGCGAAGTGTTAACAACTTGAATTTATTGTGAATAAAATTGAATTGCTTTCGTCCCAATTTTTTGAAACATTTGTTGTGGGCTAATTAACGTCTCAAATACTAAAGTTCGTTTTTTTGGATGTTGAACAAGCTCTTATAAGGAGTAAATCCCATTACAAAACAAAGCTAACCAGAAAGGTAGAGAATTCCTAAAGTTTTCTCTAGGAAAACCTTTCGCTAAATTTTAAAATAAAAAAATGGCTACAGCTATTGAACCTATATTACAAGATAACGCTAACCGATACGTTTTATTTCCAATAGAACACGACGACATTTGGAAATGGTATAAAAAACAAGAGGCTAGTTTTTGGACCGCAGAGGAGATTGACTTGCATCAAGATTTAGTCGATTGGGATTCCAAATTGAATGACGATGAGCGTTATTTCATAAAGCACATATTAGCTTTTTTTGCAGCCAGTGACGGCATAGTAAACGAAAATTTGGCAGAGAATTTTGTTAATGAAGTTCAGTATACTGAGGCAAAGTTTTTTTACGGTTTCCAAATTATGATGGAAAACATTCATTCAGAAACCTACTCTTTACTTATTGACACCTACATCAAAGACAAGCAAGAAAGAAATCAGCTATTCACCGCTATTGAGCATTTTGATGCCATTAAAAAGAAGGCGGAGTGGGCCATAAAATGGATCGAAAGCGATTCCTTTGCAGAAAGGTTAGTGGCTTTTGCAGCCGTTGAAGGAATATTTTTCTCAGGTTCATTTTGTTCTATCTTCTGGTTAAAGAAAAGAGGACTAATGCCAGGGCTTACTTTTTCCAATGAATTGATAAGCAGAGATGAAGGCTTACATTGTGACTTTGCTTGTCATTTGCACAACCACCACCTCATAAATAAAGTGCCGAAGGAGCGTATCAAAGAAATTATTGTTGACGCCCTAAATATAGAAAGAGAATTTATTATTGAATCATTACCTGTAAAACTTATAGGAATGAATTCAGATTTAATGACAAAATACTTGGAGTTTGTTACAGATCGACTACTAGTTGAACTAGGATGCGAAAAAGTGTACAACTCCGAAAACCCATTTGATTTTATGGAAATGATTTCCTTAGAAGGAAAAACTAATTTCTTTGAAAAAAGAGTGGGAGATTACCAAAAGGCAGGAGTATTGAGTGATTCCAATGACTCTAAAGACAATTTTTCGTTTGACGATGATTTTTAAAAATAAGTTACTTAACAAGTAAAAAGTAAAAGAATGTTTGTAGTAAAAAGAGATGGAAGAAAAGAGTCAATAAAGTTTGATAAAATTACGGCTCGAATTCAAAAGTTATGTTATGGCTTTAGCGACATGGTGGACCCTACCGCCGTTGCCATGAAAGTAATTGAGGGTATTTACGAAGGTGTTACAACCTCCGAACTAGACAATTTAGCGGCTGAAGTTTCTGCTTCAATGACCACACGTCACCCCGATTATGCTTTGCTAGCTTCTAGAATTTCTGTCTCTAACTTACATAAAGACACAAAGAAATCGTTTTCTGAAACGATGATTGAGTTGTACAATTATATCAATCCAAAAACAGGCAAGAAAGCTCCGCTTATTGCTGACGATGTTATTAAAATTATAAAAAAGAACGCTGAGCTACTAGATTCAACTATTATTTATGATAGAGATTTTTGTTACGATTACTTCGGCTTCAAAACATTAGAGCGCTCTTATTTACTGAGATTAAACGGAAAAGTTGCCGAAAGACCTCAACACATGCTCATGCGTGTTGCAATAGGTATTCACAAAGAAGACATTCAGTCTGCTATTGAAACCTATGAGTTAATGTCGCAAAAGTTTTTCACTCACGCTACGCCTACATTATTTAATGCAGGAACTCCAAAACCTCAAATGTCCTCTTGTTTCCTTTTAACAATGAAGGACGACAGTATTGATGGCATTTACGATACACTAAAGCAGTGCGCCAAAATTTCCCAATCAGCAGGAGGTATTGGCTTAAGCATTCATAACGTAAGAGCAACAGGCTCATACATTAGAGGAACTAACGGAACATCTAACGGGATTGTTCCTATGCTAAGAGTATTCAATGATACAGCGCGTTATGTTGACCAAGGTGGCGGAAAACGTAAAGGCTCCTTTGCCATTTACTTAGAGCCTTGGCATGCTGATGTATTTGACTTCTTAGATTTAAGAAAAAATCACGGTAAAGAAGAAATGCGAGCAAGAGACTTATTCTTTGCTCTATGGACGCCAGATTTATTTATGCAAAGAGTAAAAGAAAATGGTGAGTGGACGTTAATGTGTCCAAACGAATGTCCAGGCTTAGCCGATACTTATGGAAGTGAGTTTGAAAAACTGTACAAGAAATACGAAAAAGCAGGTAAAGGAAGAAAGACCATAAAAGCCAGAGAGCTTTGGGAAAAAGTAGTTGAGTCACAAGTAGAAACAGGTACACCTTACATTCTTTACAAAGATGCGTGCAACGAAAAGTCTAACCAAAAGAACTTAGGAACAATTCGTTCTTCAAATTTATGCACAGAAATTATCGAGTATACTGCACCAGACGAAGTAGCTGTTTGTAACCTTGCATCCATTGCATTACCAATGTTTATAGATGAAGAGAAAAACGTATTCGATCACGAAAAGCTGTATAATATTACTCGAGTAATTACTAAAAACCTTAACAAGGTAATAGATAGAAACTATTATCCTGTGGCTGAAGCCAAAAACTCAAATATGCGTCACAGACCTGTTGGATTAGGCGTTCAGGGGTTGGCAGATGCGTTTATCAAATTACGTTTACCATTTGATTCTCCAGAGGCCAAAGTGTTAAATGAAGAAATTTTTGAAACCATCTATTTTGCGGCTTTAACATCGTCAATGGAATCGGCCAAAGAAGAAGGAGCTTACCAAACTTATGAAGGTTCTCCAATATCTCAAGGATTGTTCCAACACAACTTGTGGGGCAAGAAAGATGAGGAATTAAGTGGCAGATGGGCTTGGGGTGAATTGAGAAACCAAATTAAAGAGCATGGCGTGCGCAACAGTTTACTTTTAGCACCTATGCCGACGGCTTCTACATCACAAATTTTAGGAAACAACGAATGTTTTGAACCTTATACTTCAAACATTTACACAAGACGTGTACTATCAGGCGAATTTGTAGTAGTAAACAAACATTTATTACTTGATTTGGTACAATTAGGTTTGTGGAATAATGAAATGAAAAACGAAATCATCAAAGCAAACGGTTCAATTCAGGGTATTGATTCAATTCCAGACAACATCAAAGCATTGTACAAAACGGTTTGGGAAATTAAGATGAAAGACATCATAGATATGTCAGCCGATAGAGGACATTTCATTGATCAGTCGCAATCTCTAAACCTCTTTATTGATCAGCCTAATATCGGCAAGATTACATCAATGCATTTTTATGCTTGGGAAAAAGGCCTCAAAACAGGTATGTATTATTTAAGAACTAAAGCAGCTACACAAGCGATTCAATTTACCGTACAGAAGCAAGCCAAGTCTCAACTTGAGCCAGTGGTTTCTAAGAAGGAAGAAGAGTTTACTGCAGAAGAAGTTATTGCTTGTTCAATTGACAATCAAGATGACTGTATAGCATGTGGCTCTTAAAAAGCCAAGACTTTTAGGTATAAAAAAAGCTCGCATTTGCGAGCTTTTTTTTGATGTGTTAAATTGTGATTTTATACAAATGCGTTTTCGCCGGTGATGTCTAATCCAGTGATAAGAAGGTGAATATCATGAGTTCCCTCATAAGTAACAACCGATTCAAGATTCATCATGTGACGCATTATAGGGTATTCACCAGTAATACCCATGCCCCCTAACATTTGTCGAGCATCTCGAGCAATTCTCAATGCCATATCCACATTATTTCTCTTACACATAGATATTTGAGCAGTAGTGGCTCTTCCCTCGTTACGAAGGACGCCTAGTCTCCAGGTAATAAATTGTGCTTTTGTAATTTCAGTGATCATTTCAGCCAATTTCTTTTGCTGAAGTTGAAAGCCAGCAATAGGCTTACCAAATTGTATACGTTGTTTAGAGTATCTAAGTGCAGTATCATAGCAGTCCATAGCAGCACCGATTGTTCCCCATGCAATACCGTATCTAGCTGAATCTAGACAACCTAGCGGTGCGCCAAGTCCATCTTTATTAGGCAATAGATTTTCCTTTGGTACTTTCACATTGTCAAATACTAATTCGCCAGTTGCGGAAGCCCTCAGACTCCATTTATTATGTGTTTCTGGAGTAGAAAAGCCTTCCATTCCTCTTTCAACAATAAGGCCTTTAATACGTCCTTCTTCATTCTTAGCCCAAACGATAGCGATATCTGCAAAAGGAGAATTAGAGATCCAAAGTTTTGCGCCATTAAGTAGGTAGTGATCACCCATGTCTTTAAAGTTAGTAACCATCCCGCCAGGGTTAGAGCCAAAATCAGGCTCTGTTAAACCGAAACAACCCACCATTTCGCCACTGGCTAATTTTGGCAAGTATTTTTCACGTTGCGCTTCATTACCATATTTGTAAATGGGGTACATTACTAATGAGGACTGAACCGAAGCTGTTGAACGAATGCCACTGTCGCCTCTTTCCAACTCTTGCATTATCAGACCGTAAGAAATTTGGTCTAGACCAGCACCGCCATATTCAACAGGAATATATGGACCAAAAGCTCCAATTTCTGCTAGTCCAGAAATAAGATGACTAGGGAATTCTGCTTTTTGACAGTAATCTTCTATAATAGGTGAGACTTCTCTTTTTACCCAATCTCGAGCGGCATCACGAACGAGCTTGTGCTCCTCACTTAGCAAGTCATCAAGTTGGAAGTAGTCTGGTGCTTGAAATAAATCTGTTGACATATATAAATTGTAAATTAAGTGGTTACAAAATTATTGAATAATTTATGATAAATGGCTAAATTGCGATAAAATCCATAAGATGAAACAAACGGTTTTTTATTTATCAATGCTCTTGCTTACAATTTCTTCTTGTAAAAAGGAAGAAATACCTGAGCCCTTACCCTCACCAGTACCTGAACCACAAGTCGACACCTATATTTCAATTAAAAGTATTATTGATATTAACTGTGTAGGATGCCATGCGCCGAGTCAAAATGCATATTTAGTAGATTTAACAAACTATAATAGTATTAGTAATTATCTAGACAATCCTAATAATACAATGATTGATAGGTTGAATTCAGATGTGGAGTTTTATAAAATGCCGCCAGAAGGTGACCTTTCCCAAGAAGATAAAGACCGCTTAATAGACTGGATTAACGATGGCTATTTAGAATAAATGGATTTAATAGCAGACATTTATTATTCCCCAAAACAAGAATGGGTATTTATTCTATTTCTACTGTTTCTATCTTACCTCGCTTTTTTAAAATACAATTATTTCTCTAGCTTTCTATTAATTCTCAAAGCGCCATTTAGTCAAAAATACGCCAATCAGTATTTAAGAGAAGAGTCTAGGACAGCAAACAGGTTGTATTTACTGCCTCTATTTGCCGCTTTTCTTTCAATGTATCTATTGCACCATTCTTTTTCATTGGGCGATTTCGTGTATTACTTTATATTCATAATGTCATTTCTTTTTTTTAAATATGTTTTTCTAGTAGGGTTGGCATATGTTTTTCAGAAAAAATACCAGTTTGAAGAAATAATTTTTCAATCTTTTATATATGAAAGAGTCGCTGGTATAGTTATTTTCCCTCTACTGTTGCTTTTGTTTTACAGCAGCATTCCTCAGACGTTTTTATTGAACATAATATATCTGTTTCTTCTCTTTTTTATGCTGTATAAGATTGTTAGAATGGGCTATTTGAGTTTTTTTAACACTTCATTTTCTAAAGCACATATTATTATATATCTTTGCACACTTGAAATTCTACCGTTAATAATCTTGTCAAAACACCTTTGATCGGTTTATTATTGGTACCATTTTTAACTAAAAATATTTCTTTTTGAAAGAGAATAGAGTAAGAACCATTCTGGTTTCCCAACCAAAACCTGAGTCAGACAAGTCGCCATATTTTAGTTTAGCTAAGAGATGTAATGTGAAAATTGACTTTAGACCATTTATTCATGTTGAAGGCTTGTCAGCTAAGGAATTTCGTCAACAAAAGATAAGTATATTGAGTCATGATGCGGTTATTTTCACTAGTAAAAACTCAATGGATCATTTCTTTAGAATGTGTGAGGCTACTCGTATAACTGTTCCTGAAGAAATGAAATACTTCTGCGTTTCAGAAGCCATAGCCTATTACCTTCAAAAGTATATTACTTACAGAAAGAGAAAAGTATTTATTGGAAAGCAAAAAATTGAAGATTTACTACCGGTGTTTAAGAAAAATAAGGACAGTAAATTTTTATTACCATGCTCTGATATTTTAAAAGATAGCATCCCTGAATTTTTAGCAGAAAATGGCTTTGAATACACCAAAGCAGTGATGTACAATACAGTTTGTAGTGACCTTTCTGACCTGGAAAATGTATTCTACGATATTTTAGTGTTTTACAGTCCATCAGGAATAAAATCACTCTATCAAAATTACCCTGAATTTAAGCAAAACAAAACACGTATTGCCGCTTTTGGACCCACTACTTCAAAAGCTGTGTCAGATGCTGGATTAACTCTAAACATTAAGGCGCCAAGCCCAGAGTATCCTTCAATGACTATGGCCTTAGAACACTACATAAAAACCGTTAATAAGCGCTAGAACTTATACTATGGCCTTATTTAGTTTCAGTAAAAAAGAAAGGCTAAAAAACAAGCTGCAAATAGACTCTTTATTTTCTGAAGGAGAACGCTTCTTCGAATACCCTTTTAACGCCATTTGGCGATTAGATTCTAATTCCGATTCCACCCTGAAGATGGCCGTGAGTGTTCCGAAAAAGAAAATTCCAAACGCTACTGACAGAAATAAAATTAAACGATTAGTAAGAGAGGCATTTCGTAAAAATAAAGCTATTCTTAATCAGCCACTAGAAGCTAAAAAAGTAAAGTTACATTTAATGCTAGTATATTCTCAGTCAAACATAATGCCAATGACTGAAATAGAAGATAAAATAAGTGTAACTTTACAACGTTTAGCTGAACAGATATGAGTGGATTATTTTCAGTTATTTTAAAGGGTTTGATAATGCTTTACAGAGGAGCGATTTCGCCACTGTTTTCTCCAACATGTAGATACACACCGACTTGTTCTGAATACGGCCTTCAAGCTATCGAAAAACATGGCCCTTTTAAAGGATTGTGGTTAACGGTTAAACGACTAAGCACTTGTCATCCCTGGGGAGGACACGGACACGATCCAGTGCCTTAATTTTAATACCATAGATTAATGAAAAAAATAAAAAAATACGCCTTAATTTTAGTGTTGTCTTTTGCCTCAATTTTCTCTGTTGGCTTTGTAGACAATTATTTTGAGATTTCTAAGAATCTAGACATTTTTACCTCTCTATATAAGGAGTTAAATATATTTTACGTTGACGAAACCGATTCTGGCGAATTAATGAAGACTGCCATTGATGCAATGTTAGAATCATTAGACCCTTATACAACATACATTCCTGAGTCTGAAAAAGAGGACTTTGAATTTATGACCACAGGACAATACGGAGGTATAGGAGCGGTAATCACAAAAGATGGCGATTGGGTTTTTGTTAGCGAACCCTATGAAGGCTTTCCAGCAGATAAAGCAGGCTTAATTGCTGGAGATAAATTTGTTGAAATAGCTGGAAAATCAGTTAAAGGAAAATCAACTGAAGATGTCAGTAAAGTGCTAAAAGGAGAGCCAAACACTTCAGTAAAAGTTCTCGTTGAAAGAGAAGGCGTAAATAAACCATTTGAGGTTAAAATTACTAGAGAAGAAATTAAATTGAATTCTGTGCCTTACTATGCTGAAGTCTCAGATAGTATTGGATACATCAGAACCCGTTCTTTCACCAGAAATATTTCAAAAGAAGTTACCGAGGCCTTCAACGAATTAAATGCAGACAATCAGTTAAAAGGGCTAATTCTTGATTTACGCGGTAACCCAGGTGGACTTTTGAATGAAGCTATTAGAATGTCAAACTTATTTATTAATCAAGGAAAAGAAATAGTTTTTACAAAAGGGAAAGTCAAACAATGGGACAAAAGCTATAAAACAACAAATACCCCATTAGATACTGTTATACCTTTAGTAGTATTGATTAGTAGAAGCTCTGCTTCGGCCTCAGAGATTGTCTCTGGAGCAATTCAAGATCTCGACAGGGGAGTGGTATTAGGCCAAAGGAGCTTCGGTAAAGGACTTGTTCAGCAAACACGTAAACTAAGTTACAATGCTCAACTTAAAGTTACGACAGCAAAGTATTACATCCCAAGTGGAAGGTGCATACAGGCATTAGATTATTCAAACAGAGATGAAGACGGTAGTGTGGGGAAAATTGCAGACAGTTTACGTACCGAATTCAAAACGCTAGTCAATAAACGAACGGTTTATGATGGAGGAGGAATTACTCCAGATATTGAAATAGAACCCCATAAATACAGCAATATTCTGAGGAGTATAATTAGTAAAAGACACATTTTCAACTTTGCTAATACTTTTAGAATTAATAATGACAGTATACCGTCCGCTAAAACATTTGTAGTTAATGATGAAATCTATGATGATTTCAAGCAATTCCTTAACGATAAGGAATACGAATACGAAACGAAAACAGAAAAAACAATTAGCAGTATAAAAGAGGATGCTGAAAATGAAAAATACTTTGACGATTTAGAAGAAGAACTGGAAGCACTTTCTCTTAAGATGGAGCAGAGTAAAAATAACGATATTGAACGCTTTAGAAGTGAGATTGTTGAAGTCTTAGAGGCAGAAATAGCTACGCGATATTATTATCAAAAAGGAAAAATTGAAGCAACTTTAAAGCACGATAAAGAGTTGGCCTCTGCAATTGATTTGTTAAACGATTTAGAAAAATATAATGCCATTTTGGTTGGAGACAGTATTGAATAATGAAACTCAAAGGTGTTCTTTTAATTCTGCTTGCTTTATTTCTTCCAATTTCAATTTTTGTTACTGATGTTTTAGTTTTTTCTTTGGCGATTCTTTGGCTAGTAGAAGGAAACTTATCACTCAAATGGATGAAGATAAAGCAGAGTAAATGGATGCTTTCTCTATTATTTCTATTAGTCATTTACGTAATTGGCACTTTGTGGGGCATTCACCACTCTCAGGCTACTTGGATATTGCAAAAAAGCGCCATCCTTTTATTATTGCCTATTCTTTACACCTTTGACTTTTCCGACAAGCAGATAAAAAATTCTCTTTATGCCTTTGTCTTTTCAATGACACTTTCTTCGGTTATTGCATTACTGATAAATCTAAATTGGATAAAACATCTCTTTAAGTATTCAGATATTTTTGTAAAAAGTTGGAGTAATCCAGCCTTCATGACATACACTGATCACAACGTATTTTTAGCATTTTCTATTTTAGTTTGCTCTATATATTGCTTTCATTCAGTGATAGTGAAACGTCAATTTTTTCCGCTTTTAATCGTAATGGTGTTGCTTGTTCTTAGTCTTTTTACAGAAAATGGAAGAGCTGGCCAAATAGCGTTTCTTGCAGGCATAGGCATTTTTTTTACTGTTAGTTTTTGGCATAAAAAAATAGTATTGGTTTTCTCTCTGCTTTCTTTAGTTTCAATACTTGTATTGTCTTATAATTTTTCTTCAGCATTTAATTCAAGAATACATCAGACTTTTAAGCAAAGCCAACAACTAGAAAAAGAAAAAACAAACTCATTAAACACTAGATTTTACCTAACCAAATACACCCTAGAAAAATTAAAAGATAAGCCCATTATGGGTTTCGGCACAGGAAGTTTTGTTCAAGAGTTTTCGTCGGTAAGTGAGCACGCCACGCAGATTTTAGAGAACAAGCATAAAACGCCTCACAATAACTACTTGTTTATTTGGTTTGAATTAGGACTTTTAGGGCTGCTGACTTTCATAGCTATTTTTTATTTTCAAATTCAGGAACTTTACAAACAGCCTTTAGGAAAATTTAGGGTCATTTTTCCAATAATGTTTTTGATAATAATGCTCTTTGATACTTATTTTCAGAATCATAATTCTGCGGTAGCATACGCTTACCTTTCGTTTGTTTTTGCTTTTTATTCGTTTAAGTAAACACGCTTTGTGCGTCTATTAAGGGTTGCCATTATTTCATATGGAATAGTATTGAGCTCATTTGCTAGTAGAGAAACCGAGTGTTCAGGGCTAAAAATAATAACTTCACTGCCTTCTTCAACGTTTGCTTCTGATACATCGGCAACAAAGCTGTCCATACTGATATCACCTATTATAGGGCATTTCTTAGAGTTGATTAATACATGGCCTCTTGAGTTTCCAAGCTTACGGTTTAGTCCATCGGCGTATCCAACAGGCACAACGGCGATTTTCATTTTTTCTTTAGCAATGAAGGAGTTTTGGTAGCCAACACTATCCCCCTTTGCTATCTCTCTAACTTGACTTACAATACTTTCTAAAGTGAAAATTTGTTGTAATTTTTCGTGATGAAGCCCTCCAAATAAAGAGATGCCTAACCTAATCCATTCAGAGGAACTGAACGGAAATCGTAATGCTCCATTACTGTTTAGAATATGTGTAGGGATTTGTTTGTTAAGTTTCGTATTTATGGCTTTACTAATGGAATTAAAAAGATCTATTTGTTTCCTGCTGAACTCATCCTTCAATTGGTCGTCCGAAGAGGATAAATGTGAGCAAATGCTTTTAAGTTTTAGATTGGGATGTTGAATGATTTTTTCTAATACAAGATTTACCTCGCTTGCTTCAAAGCCATATCTATTCATTCCAGTATTGAATTTTAAATGAATATCTATTGGTGTGTTAGTGGTTAAATATAAATCGAGGATTTTATGGCTGTAGATGACAGGCTCTAGCTTATTCTGCACAACTATTTCCATGCTTTTTAATCCTGGGTTTGCAACAATTATAGGAAGGCAAATGCCCTCATTTCTCAATTGCACACCTTCTTCAAAATCAGCTACCCAAAACGAATCTACCCCTATTGATTCAAGTTTTTTAGCAATTTCTACATCGCCAAGACCGTAAGCAAAGGCCTTTATTACCGCAATTATTTTATTGTCATCAGCAAGCGTGCTTTTAATATACTTGAAGTTCTCTTCTAGTGTATTTAGATTTACATATAATACGGTTTCGTGGATATTTGACATTACTTTTTAAAACAGTTTCTACATCTTGCCTCGTACTCGTTTTTTTCTCCAAGTAGAATGCGTTCGTCTTTTTTCACTATTCTGTAGGAGTAATTTGCCAAATTACCACATTGAATACAAATAGCCCTAACTTTCGTTACTTCATCAGCAACTGATAAAAGCTGTGGAATTGGCTCAAAGGGATTACCTTCATAATCCATGTCTAAAGCGGCAATTATAACCCTAACTCCATTATTAGCCAATTGATTGCATACATCAACTAATTCTGTATCAAAAAATTGTGCTTCATCAATTCCTAATACATCAACATCATCAGAAATAGTTAATATTTCAGAAGCGTTACTAATAGTTTTACAATCAATTGAAATCTGATTGTGTGAAACCACCTTTTCACTTTCATACCTATTATCAATTGAGGGTTTACAGATAACGACTTTTTGTTTGGCGATTTCAGACCGTCTTAATCTACGAATGAGTTCTTCCGTTTTCCCTGAAAACATAGAGCCACAAATGACTTCTATACTTCCTCTTTTTTCTTTACTCTTTTCTAAAAACATTCAGCTAACTTTGTAAACAAATGTAAGCATTGATTTTATTTTACAATATGTCAAAATATTTTCTTATTTATTTTTTATCATTTTTTGTTGTTAAATCGTCTTTTTCTCAGTCGGATACTTCAAAGGTAAACCCTTACAGGTTGGCATTAGTTCTAGGTAGTGGAGCGTCCGTGTTAGGAGGCTCATACATTTACGTTCAAAATTCTTGGTGGAGTGATTTATCAACAGAATTTCATTTTGATGACGGCTCGGATTTACGCTACGCTAAAAATATTGACAAAGGGGGGCATTTCTTTGGCGGATTATTGGTTTCAGATTTCTTTCATTCTAATTTACAATGGGCCGGAATTTCAGAAAAGAGAGCATATTGGTATGGCGCAGGAATGGGTTCATTTATTCAGTTTGCCATAGAAATGAAAGATGCATATGCTCCTTATTGGGGCTTTAGCTTATGGGATTTTGGCACCGGCACTATAGGCGCTTTAGTTCCAGTAGGAGAGCGCTATTGGAAACCCATGGAATACATCGATTTCAAATTTAGCTACTACAAAAGAAGTAACCATTATTGGGATTTGGGGACGGCTCAAAAGCCTTGGGCTCCACCACACCCTCATGCATATCAAGACGATTATGTTAATCAGACTTATTGGCTTACGGTTTACCCTTTGAAAGACCACAATATAGACGTTGGGATTTCCATAGGCTTTGGACTTGATGATACCCAATACCTTACACCAGGAAAAACGAAAGTTGGTGGAAACAATGAAATTTATATTTCACTAGATTACGATTTAAAAAGGGTACTCAAAAAATGGAATTCACCAGCAGCAAAACGACTAAAGCATTGGCTCAATTACATTAAAGTGCCCGCTCCAACTATCATTATCAGTCCTGAGACTAAGTTTTACCCTATTTTCTTTTAAATTTGTGTGATGGCAAAATTATTCATTGTTCCCACTCCGATTGGAAATTTAGAAGACTTAACGTACAGGGCCGCAAGAGTATTAGAAGAGGTTGATATTATTTTAGCCGAAGACACCCGAACAAGCGCAAGGCTTTTAGCACACTATTCCATAACGACCCCCATGCATTCACACCATATGCATAACGAACACAAGACGGTTAAAAAGTGGGCTAATGAAATTTCTTCTGGTAAAAGCATTGCTTTGATTTCAGATGCTGGAACACCCGCAATTTCAGATCCTGGATTTTTACTTGTAAGAGAGTGTATAGAACATCAAATTGAGGTGGATTGTTTGCCAGGAGCTACTGCTTTCGTTCCGGCATTAGTTAATTCTGGATTGCCGTGTGATAGATTTACGTTTGAAGGATTTTTACCACAAAAAAAAGGACGACAGACGAGGTTAAAGGCCTTGGCTAGTGAAAGTAAAACCATGATTTTTTATGAATCACCCTATCGTATTGTAAAGAGTTTACAACAGTTTGGGGAATATATGGGATTAGATAGACGCGTTTCTGTTTCAAGAGAAATTAGCAAGAAATTCGAAGAAACTGTTAGAGGAACATTAGCTGAAGTTATTACGCATTTTACTGAAAAAGAACCCAAAGGAGAGTTTGTAATTGTTTTAGAAGGACATAAGTGATGGATATTAAAAATCAACATTTCTCAAAACCTTTAGTCATTGCCGGTCCGTGTAGTGCTGAAAGTCGTGAGCAAGTATTAACTACGGCAAAAGGTTTAGTAAATAAAGCGACTGTTTTTAGAGCAGGCATCTGGAAGCCACGCACACGTCCAAATTCATTTGAAGGGGTAGGAGAAAAGGCTTTGCCGTGGCTAAATGATGTAAAGGCAGAAACAGGGCTAGTGGTCGCTACGGAAGTGGCAACTGCCCAGCATGTTGAGGCTTGTTTAAAGGCTAATATTGACATCCTTTGGATTGGAGCCAGAACAACCGTAAACCCTTTTTATGTGCAGGAAATAGCAGAAGCCTTGAAGGGGGTAGACATCAGCGTAATGGTTAAAAATCCGTTACACCCAGAGTTAAGTTTATGGATGGGGGCATTAGAAAGATTAAATCAAGTTGGGATAAACCGATTATCTGCTATACATAGAGGATTTTTTACACTAGAAAAGTCGGCTTTTAGAAATGAGCCAAAGTGGGAACTGCCTATAAAGCTAAAGCGATTAGCACCTGACTTACCCATAATTTGTGACCCAAGCCATATTTCTGGTTCACCCCAAATGTTAGCTGAGGTATCACAAACCGCTATGGACCTAAATATGGATGGATTGATGATAGAAACCCACTATAACCCATCCCTAGCCCTAAGTGATGCTCAACAGCAAATCACTCCTGAAAAATTAGGTGAATTATTAGATAATCTAATTTTAAGAAGCTCAACACATCCAAATGCTCAATTTAGAAGTGCATTAAATAAATTAAGGATGGAAATAGATTCTATCGATAAAAAACTCGTAGAAATTGTAGGACAGCGAACAGAGATTGTCAAAGAAATAGGGCGGTACAAGAAAGAAAATGCAGTAACCATCCTACAAATTGAAAGGTGGTTTGAGATATTGAAATCCAGAAAAGAATGGGGTGAAGAAATGGCTTTAGACGCTCAAATGATAGCTGAATTATTTGAACTTATTCACAAGCATTCAGTCCTCACCCAGTCGCATATTTTAAAAAACAATGACTAATAACTGGACATTAAAGCCTCTGCCAGATTCCAAAATTATTGAGGAGTTGAAAAATAGTTTGGGAGTATCTTCTGTCATTGCCACGCTATTGGCACAAAGAGGTATTACCGATTTTGATGATGCCAAAACATTTTTTAGACCACAGTTTAGTCACCTTCACGATCCTTTCTTAATGAAGGACATGGAAAAAGCCGTTCAGCGATTGAGCACAGCAATTTCTAACGATGAAAAAATTCTAGTTTATGGAGATTACGACGTTGACGGAACAACTGCAGTTTCTCTAATGTATCTTTTCCTAAAGAACTTTTCAGAACGAATTGAGCATTATATTCCTGACAGATACGATGAAGGATACGGCGTTTCATACAAAGGCATAGACTATGCAAAAGACAACGGTTTTTCTCTTATCATTTGTTTAGACTGTGGTATAAAAGCGATTGATAAGGTGGCATACGCCAAAGAAAAGGGTGTAGATTTTATCATTTGTGATCATCATAGACCAGGAGATACATTGCCAGATGCAGTTGCTGTTCTTGACCCAAAACGTAACGATTGCGATTACCCATTTAAAGAATTATGCGGCTGTGGAGTGGGGTTTAAGTTAGCCCAAGCCTATTATAAATTTCACGATTACCCATTTGAAGATTTAATACCCTTGTTAGATTTAGTAGTGGTAAGTATTGCCGCCGACATTGTGCCGATGATTGGCGAAAATAGAGTGCTGTCATATTTTGGATTAAAAGAGTTGAACAATAATCCAAGAAATGGCCTCAAAGCACTGATGGATGTGTCTAATCGAAAAGACACTTTTACTATATCAGACGTTGTTTTCGGCATTGCACCGAGAATTAATGCGGCGGGACGAATTGAACATGGAAACAAAGCTGTCGAACTCTTAATACAAGATGATTATAGTTTAGCAAAAGAAAAAGCAGACTATATAGATCAACATAATCTTACAAGAAAAGAACTGGATCAAAGCATTACCAAAGAAGCGCTAGAAATGATTGTTCCCAATGCTAAAAGCACAGTAGTTAGCAGTGAACATTGGCATAAAGGAGTTGTAGGAATAGTCGCATCGCGACTAATAGAAAGCCATTATCGACCAACTATTGTCTTGACAGAAAGCAACGGAAAATTAACAGGCTCTGCGCGTTCAGTAAAAGGCTTTGATGTTTATAATGCCATTGACGAGTGCTCGGATTTATTAGAGCAGTTTGGCGGGCATAAGTATGCTGCAGGACTTACAATGAAAAAAGAAAACTTATCGGAATTTACTCAGCGTTTTGAAGAGGTAGTCAGCAGAACTATTTCCGATGAAATGCTCGTTCCAGAGATAAGTATTGATTTAGAAATGGATTTCAAGGAAATAAATTTTAAAACGTATAGAATTTTACAACAAATGGCGCCCTTTGGACCCTCAAATAACAAACCCGTTTTGATGCTGAAAGGTGTTGTTGACAACGGTAGAGGCCGACTTATTGGCAGCGATAAATCCCATTTAAAGCTAGCTATTACAGACGCCTTAGGCAGTGCAGTTTACGATGGTATAGGTTTTGGAATGGCAAATCACTTTACTAGAATAAAAAATAAAGAACCCTTTGATATTTGTTTTGTTTTGGAAGAAAACGAATGGAATGGCAATACAACTCTTCAATTAAGGGTGAAGGACATCAAATAATTACCTAAGAATAGTCCTTCCTAGTTTGGCCGAAATTTCTTTTTTCAATTTCGATAAGCTATTGATTTCAGATAGAATATCAAATTCATTATCTTCGGTTGCTTCTTTTAGCTCCTTATTTTTCTCATGAATAAGCTCACCAATTTTCGCGATTTTTAATGAATAAATAGCCGTCTCAACAGCTGTTTTTAGCTGCATATCTTCAGTTTCAGTATAAATACCGTGGTCTTTCCATCGTTTACTCATGGAATGAGGCGAACTGATAATATCGGCTGCTAAGCGAGAAATATTGGGGTTTTTGTGAAGCGTAAAAAATTCTTGTTTTAATAATTCGCCTTTAGAAAGTGCCTCGGCATAGGCATTAAAAATGAGTTGATAATTGGGATTAGAGAACTCAATTTCATTTTCTAGTTCTGAAAGAATAAACTGCGCAACATACATTTCGCTACTATCAAACTCTACCATGTGGTCACTGTATTCCAATAAGAAACGTATGATATCTTTTTCTTGATGCTCTGAGCTTCCTTGGTTTTGTTTTACTGCTTTGACCGTATTTTCTTGAGCTGGAGTATTTGAGCGTTGCACGGTCGTGTTCTTAAAACCAGAGCGTTTAATAGCTCTTATTTTATTGGTGATTTCGACTTCTCCTATTTCCAAAAGCTTAGAACATTCTCTAACATATACTGCTCTAGTAATCTCATCAGGAATGATAGCAATAGAGTTCACTATTTCATTGATAAGCTGCACCTTTTTAATGGGGTCGTTTTTGCTTTCGTCTTTTAGGAGATTTGTTTTGAAGGTTAAAAAATCTTGAGCTTTATCAGTAATAAAGGCGTGTATTTTTTCTTGACCTAAAGATTGAGCATAGCTATCCGGATCTTCTCCTTCAGGAAACAGTACCACTTTTACATTCATGCCTTCCGCAAGAATAAGGTCAATGCCCCTGAAGGAAGCTTTGATACCTGCGGCATCTCCATCAAACAAAATAGTTATGTTTTTGGTAAAACGGCTTATTAACTTTATTTGTTCACTAGTTAGGGCAGTTCCAGATGATGCTACTACATTTTCAATGCCATTTTGATGCATTGAAATAACATCAGTATACCCTTCAACCAAATAACAATTGTCTTGCTTTACAATAGCAGATTTAGAAAAGTAGATGCCATAAAGCACTTTGCTTTTGTGATATATATCACTTTCAGGCGAATTGAGATATTTGGCTGCTTTCTCATTTTTTTTGAGAATTCTGCCTCCAAATCCTAAGACTCTTCCAGAGATACTATGAATAGGGAACATTATTCTCCCTTTGAAGCGGTCAAAAGACTTGTCCTCTTTGATAATACTCAAACCGGTTTTTTCTAAATACTCAATTTTGTAAGAGTTGTCCAGCGCCGACTTTGTAAATGAATCCCAGCCGTCAGGGTTATATCCTAGCTGAAACTTGTCAATCATTTCTGAGGACACCCCTCTTTCCTTGAAATAGCTCAAGCCAATGGCTTTACCTTCATTAGTTTTGTGCAAAGTATCTTTGAAATAATCACGAGCATATGAATTGACTACAAATAGACTTTCTCTTGCATTAGCTTTTTCTATTTGTTCAGGAGTCTGTTCTTCCTCTACAATTTCTATATTGTATTTTTTGGCAAGAAAACGTAGCGCTTCTGGATAGGAATACTGTTCATGCTCCATAACAAAGTTGATGGAGTTTCCACCTTTACCACAGCCGAAGCATTTAAATATGCCCTTTACAGGTGAAACAGTAAATGAAGGTGTTTTTTCATCGTGAAACGGACAATTTCCCAGAAGATTTACGCCTCTTTTTTTGAGAGTAATAAAGTCGCCTACAACTTCCTCAATTCGAACACTGTCGTAAATATTGTCTATTGTTTCTTTTGGAATCATTTCTTTCTTTCGATGACGAAATTTACTAAAAGTTCTAGAGACTTTCGGCTTTCGTTGTCATCAAAAGTTTTCAACAAAGCCAAGGCTTTGTTTTGGTAGCCTTTCATCTTTTCTATGGTGTACTCAATACCGCCACTTTGTTTGACGAGGGCTAATACTTTAGACACACGTTCAGTATCAGTATTGTGTTTTTTTACCGTTTGAATGATGAATTTGCGGTCTTTTTTTGAAGCATGCTTAAGGGCGAAAATTAGGGGAAGAGTCATCTTTTGCTCCTTTATGTCAATTCCCGTTGGTTTTCCAATGATATCTTCGTTGTAATAATCAAATAAGTCGTCTTTCATCTGAAAAGCAATTCCTACTAGCTCGCCAAACTCTCTCATTTTTTCTACAGTTTCTTTATCCTGATTGGCAGCTGTGGCACCACAGGCACAACATGCGGCAATTAATGCAGCAGTTTTTTGCCTTATAATTTCAAAATAAATGTCTTCTTCGATGTCAAGGCGTCTAGCTTTTTCAATTTGTAGCAGCTCACCTTCACTCATGTCTTTTACGGCTTTTGAAACAATTTGAAGTAAGTTGTATTCTTCGTTTTGTAAAGACAATAGTAGGCCTTGCGACAAGAGAAAATCACCAACTAAAACGGCAATTTTATTTTTCCATAGAGCATTCACGGAGAAAAAACCTCTTCTTAAATTAGCGTCATCAATAACATCATCGTGAACAAGTGTAGCGGTATGCAAAAGCTCTATGAGTGAGGCTGATCGATAGGTGCTTTCATTTATTTCCCCAAACATTTTATTACTTAAGAAAACGAACATAGGACGCATCTGCTTTCCTTTTCGTTTCACGATATAATGCAAGACCTTATCTAAGAGAGGTACATTGCTTTTCAAAGACTCCTTAAATTTAGATTCAAACAAGTGCATTTCTTGCTGAATAGGAGACTTAATCTTTTTTATCGCGTTCATTTAGAAAAATAAGAGGGTACAAAGATACGAATAACACTAGGACTTGACCAGCTTATTAGCTAATTGTCCACAGGCGGCATCAATGTCTTTTCCTCGACTTCTTCTGACGTTTACTATTAGGTTTTTACTTTCTAAATAGGCCACGAAGGCATCGACTTTATCTCTGTTGGCTTGTTTGAACTCGCCATCGTCTATGGGGTTGTACTCAATAATATTGATTTTACACGGAGTAATTCGGGCAAACTGAGCCAATTCAATAGCATCGCTAATTTCATCATTAAAATCTTTAAAGATGATGTACTCGTAAGTTAGCCGAGTGCCTGTTTTTTCATAAAAGTAAATAATCGCTTCTTTTAAGGATTCCAATGAGTTTTGCTCATTGATGGGCATTATATAATCTCTTTTTTTATCGTTTGCGGCATGAAGTGATATCGCCAGATTAAACTTTACCTCATCATCACCAAGTTTTTTTATGAGTTTAGCTATACCCGCAGTGGAAACAGTAATTCGTTTTGGTGACATTCCTAAGCCGTCATTAGAAGTGATTTTTTCAATTGAATTCAACACATTTCTGTAGTTCAATAATGGCTCACCCATTCCCATGTACACGATATTACTCAGTTTTTGCTGGTAATTTTTTTGGGCGACGTCATTGAGCATAAATACTTGATCGTACATTTCATCTGCGTTAAGGTTTCGAAGTCTATCCAATTTTCCTGTTGCGCAAAATTTACAACTCAAGCTACATCCTACCTGAGAGGAAATACAGGCCGTCATCCTAGATTTTGTTGGGATAAGTACGCCTTCCACATTATTGCCGTCGAAAAGCTTAAAGGCCGATTTTATAGTACGGTCGGTACTTTTTTGAGATTCAGAAATCTGAAGGTGTTGAATCACAAATGCTTCGTCAAGTAATTCAATTATTTCTTTTGAAATGTTGCGCATTTCTGAAATGTGGACACGGATTTTTTCCATAGCCATTCATACACTTGCTTTGCTCTAAAGCTAGGGTGATTGTTCGTGTCAAAAAAGTCTTTTAGTTCATCTAAGGTAAGTTCACGAATATTTTTTTTCTGTAAAGACATGGCGCAAAGATAGTATCTTTGTACGCTCAATGCGCTATTTAACCTCAGATATCATTTTCACAGCTCATTCAGCACCAATTTTGGACGGTGTTGTACTTATAAATGATGATGGTGAAATTGTAAAAATAGTGCAAAATAAGAGCGAAGTAGAAGGCGAAAATTTGGAATATTTTAAAGGGGCTTTGTGTCCAGGCTTTATAAATACCCATTGCCATTTGGAGCTGTCTCATTTGCAGAACGAATTGCCTCAAAAATCAGGCCTACCTCATTTTATTAATTCAATAGGTAAACTAAGAAAGGCTGACGAACGTCTTAAAGAAGAGGCTTTTAAATTTGCCGATAATCAGATGTCAAAAAACGGTATTGTAGCCGTAGCAGACATTAGCAATACGGCAGACACGTTCGCCACTAAGGCCAATAGTTCTTTATACTATTACACTTTTATTGAATTATTTGCGTCGAACCCTAATAAAGCGCAAGAAGTATTCGAACGCGGCTTGAAGCTTAGTAAAGAATGTACTACGCCAAACTCTCTGACACCTCATGCTAATTATTCTGTTTCATTACCCCTTTTTAAGATGATAAAGGGGCACAACAAAGGTGAAATTATTAGTATTCACTCTCAAGAAACGCCTACTGAAGACGAGATGTTTTTAGAAGGTAAAGGCGATTTATTATCCCAGTTGATTGCAAAAGATTTTTTCCAATATACAGGTAAAACGGCTTTGCAAAGCACGCTGCCATTGTTGCCCAAAGCTCCTGTTTTATTGGTGCACAATACCTTCACCACCAAGGCGGATTTGACTAATGCATTATCTAATTACGACAGCTTGTATTGGTGCACTTGCCCAAAAGCAAATCTATACATAGAAAATAAACTGCCTAATTACCAGCAGTTTGTAGATGCTGACGTAAAAATGACCATTGGAACGGATAGCTTAGCATCAAACGATACACTTTGCATTTTAGAAGAAATGAAAGCGATTCAGCCTTACGTTTCATTAGATGTATTGGTGCGATGGGCGTGTAAAAATGGCGCTGAATTCCTTAGCCTAGAATCGCTAGGAACGCTAGAAAAAGGTAAGCGCCCAGGGCTAAATCATGTTAGTCATATTGAAGGTGGAAAGCTGACTAAAGAGAGTAGAGTAACGCCTCTTTTTTAAAAATAAACTCGGTACTCTAATCCTGCCACAAAAGCTCTTGTTAATCCATCGGGTCTTATTTCTCTGACGACTAATGGCGTACCCATGTTCACCATAATATTGCTTTTACTGCTCAATTTATAGTCTAGAAAAGCAGTAACATTTACAGTTAAACCGTCAGAACCTTCAATGTCTTTTCTTTCGTTATTTTCAAGATAGGTGTCATTCCCAAAGTGATAGATGTTGAGTAGACTTGGAGTAAGACTTATTTTGTCGTTTAACTCTAGAGGATATGAAATACGCACTAAGCCATCGCCTTTTCGTTCAAAGCCATTGGTGGTTTGTATGGTGTTACCACCATCTCCATAAACATAGCCGTTCTCACTTTGAGTTAGCGGCTGTTGCAGTGCTACATTTAATTGAAAGTTATTTAATTGATGACTGGCAGCGAGCAAAAGATCGAATGTTCCCAAGCTGCTTTGGTAGTCTAAGGGCAATGAGTAGTTAGGAACTAAAACGAGGGTTGAAGGCTGATTCTTTAACTCGTCATACATTTTATTGGCATCGCTTAAAGGAATTTTCAAGCCGCCAGAAAATGAAGTGCTTGAGTTATTCTTATAGCTAAGATTCAAAAAGATATCGGATAATCCAGAATTAGATATATTACTTCCGCTTTGAGTAATGCTAGTTAGTTTAGTCTCAATTGAGATGGCGCTATTAATTTGCCTTTTGTACTTTATGTAAGAACTTACGGCGGTAATATCATTGTCAGCTAAACCGTATGATAATCCTAGGCTAGCCGAAGAAGCATTTGATAAATCTGTTTCTAAGGAATTTGGACTGTTGGCATCGAGGGTGCAAAATCCAGCATCGCTACAGCCTTGAGAATATGCTATTGTACAAGTAATTAAAAATGTGAAAATTAAGATGAGATTTTTCATGATAGTAAGTTTTATGGGCTTTTCAAAGTTATGATTTTTTTCTAAGCCATGTTTATTTTAGCAATCTTTAAGTCTTCCGGAGTCGTGATTTTGATATTTTCTTTATTGCCAGAGATGAGTTGTATCTCTAGCCCCATAGCTTCAACGACGGAAGCGTCATCTGTAAAAGAAGGGCTGTACTTTTGCTGATACGCTTTTACAATAACTTCGCTAGTAAAACACTGTGGCGTTTGAACGATGAGGTAGTCATCTCTGTTAACGACCATGCTGCCACTCTTTGTTTTTTGACGTAAACTCTCTTCGACAGCAATTACAGGAATGGCGGCATTTTTTTCTTTTGCCATTTGCATACATTGAGTTACAACGCTAGCTTTCACTAGTGGCCGCACTCCATCGTGAATGGCAACTACCGATTTCTCTGTTACGCTTTGCAAGGCATTTCTTACAGACTCAAAGCGGCTAGAACCACCTGCTACGAGTTTATGATTGATACTAAATTGATGCACTTCACATAGGTCTTTCCAGGTGTCAAATTCAGTTTGAGGCAGGGCTAATATGATTTCTGAATGTGGTAAACTTTGCTGCATTTTTAAAATAGTATGCATCAAAATCGGCTTAGAATTAAGCTCTAAAAACTGCTTAGGGATAGAAGAACCCATTCGGCTTCCGCTACCCCCAGCAACTATGATAGTATAGTATTTCACTTTTATATTATAAGCATAGCATCACCGTAAGAGAAAAACTTGTACTTCTCTTTGATAGCTTCTTTATAGGCTCTCATGATTAATTCGTGTCCTCCAAAGGCTGACACCATCATTAATAATGTTGATTTTGGCGTATGAAAATTGGTAATCATACAGTTGGCAATACTGAAATCGTATGGTGGATAAATAAACTTATTGGTCCATCCCTCGTAAGGTGTAATCAATCCTTCTGTAGTTACTGAAGTTTCGATTGCTCTCATGGACGTAGTTCCAACGGCACATACTTTACGTTTGTTTTGAATACCGCTATTGATGAGATTGGCAGTTTCTGAGTCAATGTATAACTCCTCAGAATCCATTTTATGTTTACTTAAATCTTCAACCTCAACTGCTCTGAATGTACCTAAGCCAATATGTAGAGTTAGGTTAGCAAAGTCAACGCCTTTAATTTCTAATCGCTTTAATAATTCACGACTAAAATGAAGTCCAGCCGTAGGAGCCGCAACAGCACCTTCATTTTTTGCATAAATGGTTTGATATCGGGCTTCATCTTCAGCGTCTGGCTCTCTTTTAATGTATTTAGGCAAAGGTGTTTCGCCTAAATCTTTTAGTTTTTGTCTAAACTCTTCGTAGCTACCATCGTAAAGAAAACGCAATGTTCTACCCCTAGAGGTTGTGTTGTCAATAACCTCAGCGACTAAATCGTCATCGCCGAAATATAATTTGTTTCCGATTCTAATTTTTCTTGCAGGGTCAACTAAGACGTCCCACAACAAATTTTCTTTATTAAGTTCTCTTAACAAAAAGACTTCAATTCTGGCGCCAGTTTTTTCTTTGTTTCCATACATTCTAGCAGGAAATACTTTGGTATCATTGAAAATCATCACATCACTTTCATCAAAGTAGTTGATTAAGTCTTTGAAAAGTTTGTGTTCAATAGTACCGGTTTTTCTGTCAACCACCATCAAGCGAGATTCATCTCTGTTAACAGGTGGTCTTTCTGCTAAAAGTTCTTCAGGTAATTCAAAATTAAATTGTGATAGCTTTTTTTTAATCATGTGTGTCTTTTTGTAATTAAATTAAAAAAGTTCGCAAATATACTAAATTAAAGTAGAGCATTTTTATTATTCTGATGCGAAAAAGAATCTATAAACTCTTGAATCTCAACCGCTTGAGAAAGCTCAAAATTCCCAATTCGTGTCCTTGTCAGTTGACCAAGATAAGCGCCACTTTTTAGTTTTTCACCAAACGAATGGGCTAGAGACCTAATATAGGTTCCTTTACTACAAACTATTCGGAAGTAAACGGTAGGCAATTCTACCTTTGTAATTTCAAATTCACTAACATTAACCAACCGTTCTTTAATTTTAACGCTTTCTCCCTTTCTGGCATGTTCGTACAAGCGTTTACCGTTTTGTTTTATAGCAGAATAGATTGGCGGTTGTTGTAATATTTCACCAGTAAGAGAATGTGCAACATCTTGTAAGTCATTCTCTGTGATATGGTCAATGGGGTAGGTTTTATCAACTTCTGTTTCAAGGTCAAAGGAAGGTGTTGTTGCTCCCAAAATAAATTTACCTGTGTATTCCTTTTCTTGACTCTGAAAGTCGTTAATGCGTTTTGTGAATTTTCCTGTACAAACAATCAGTAAACCGTCCGCCAGTGGGTCAAGTGTTCCAGCATGACCGACTTTTATTTTTTTGACTTGCAAATGGGTTCTAAGAGTGTTTCGTATTTTTTTGACGGCATCAAATGATGTCCATCTCAGTGGTTTATTGACTAATAAAAGATGTCCTTCTAGAAAATCAACCATTAAAATATAGAAAATAAAATTGCTAAGGCACCAACAGTAAAGCAATAGAAAGAGAAATACTTCAGCTGACTATTCTTAACTAAGGAAATCATCCATTTACATGCCAATAAACCAGTAATAAATGCGGCAATAAATCCAGCTGTTAATGGAATTAAAGTAGCACTTTCTGAAGATATTTCACCACTCATAATGTCTTTTGCCATTTTGCCTAAAATAAGAGGAACGACCATTAAGAATGAAAATCGTGCTGCTTTTTCTCTATCAATACCAAGCAAAACAGAAACAGATATTGTTGCGCCAGACCTTGAAATTCCTGGTAGAATAGCAATTGCTTGAGCGATTCCTATTAAAATTGAATTTGAAAAACTTACTTTTTTGTTGGTGTTTTTCGCTTTGTCAGCAACATACAATAACAAGCCTGTAAGTATAAGCATGCCGCCAACTAATAGAATCTGTCCGCTAAAAAGGCTGTCGATTTGCTCGTCAAAAATAAGCCCAACCAAAGCTGCGGGAATCATGGAGAGAATAATTTTTAATGAAAACTTAAACTCATTATTCCATTTAAATTGAAGTAGACCTTTAATAATTTCTCCGACTTCCTTACGAAATATATACAAAGTGCTAAATGCAGTTGCTGCATGAAGAACAACGGTCATGAGTAGATTTTGTTGAGGCAATCCGCTATTCCCAAAATGCTTTAGAATGAATGCAGTAATTTCTAAATGACCACTACTGCTAACGGGTAAAAATTCAGTGAGTCCCTGAATAATTCCCAATAGAATAGCAACAATAATTTTACTCATCTTTTGCTTTGTGAAGTATAGCAAAGACTTCAACAATAAATCCTGTTACAAGAAAAATTGTTGAAAGCGTAAGCCTTCTAAAATTAAAAATGGCATCGCTAAAAACTTCAGGGTCTTCAGACCCACCGCCACTCATTAAGATGTAACCACAAATGATGAGCAATACGCCCAAAATCATTAATTGATAATTTCTTTTTCCAAAATTGAATTCCATAGTTTAATGGTATAAATCGTTTTCGTTCATTTTAAGGTATTTGCCAACGGCAATGTTTGTAACTACCACGCTCATTAGCACTCCGAAGGCAATTATACCTACAAAAATAAGAACAATAGTATACATGTCTTGAAGGACTAGTAGTTCAGGCATTTCTTTGTGAAGACTAAACAACACTGAGATTAGTAACAACACCCCTATTAAGCCAGAAAAGACACCTTGAACAATGCCGCTTTTGAGGAATGGTTTTCTAACGAATGAATTAGTAGCTCCAACGAGCTTCATGGTTCTAATGATAAAGCGCTTTGAATAAACGGTTAGTCTAATCGTATTATTTATGAGTGCAATGGCCACAATCAAAAGCAGAACGGAAAAAGAAACTAAAATCAGGGTCAGTTTTCTTACGTTAGAATTGATAGAATCTATCAAGTCTTTTTGAATTATAATTTCTTTGACTATTTCGTTGCCTTCAATTTCTTTTTTAAGCGCATTAAAGTTTTGATCACTGGCGTATTCGGCATTTAGAAAAACTTCAATACTTGCAGACAAGGGGTTAAAGCCTAAAAAGGAAATAAAATCTTCGCCTAAATCACTTTCCAAAATCTTGGCAGCTTCGTCTTTACTTACAAAGCGACTGCTTTTTACCCATGGCGATGCGTCCAGATTTTTTTGAAGTTGAAAACGATCTACTTTCTTAATGTTATCGTTTAAAATAAGACTCAAGCCAACGTTTTCCTTGATGTAATTCGTGAGTCGGTTGGTATTAATGTAAATGAAGCCCATGCAACCGAGCATTAGCAACACTAAGGAAATACTCAACATAGTCGATAATGAGGACGTTCGGAGTTTTCGTTTAATGTGTCTTTCTTGTGCTTGTTTCATTACGTTTGCTAAGGTAATAATTTTTGGTGCTTAGTTGAGACGATTGATTAACTTTGCTCGTAAATTATTTTTTGTAATGGATTACGATTTTAATAGCATTGAACAAAAGTGGCAAGATAATTGGAGAAAATCCAAAACTTATAAAGTAGACGAAGTCGCTGACAAGCCGAAGTTTTACGTCTTGGATATGTTTCCTTACCCTTCAGGCGCAGGCTTGCACGTTGGTCATCCACTAGGTTATATAGCCTCAGATATTTATGCGCGCTATAAAAAACACAATGGGTTTAATGTGTTACATCCTATGGGTTACGATTCTTTTGGACTTCCTGCCGAGCAATACGCTATTCAAACTGGCCAACACCCAGCCATTACAACAGCCAATAATATCAACAGATACAGAGAGCAACTTGATAAAATTGGATTTTCTTACGATTGGGATAGAGAAGTGCGCACATCAGATCCCAATTATTATAAATGGACACAATGGATTTTTAAGCAATTATTCAATTCATATTATTCCTTAACTGAAGATAAAGCCAAGCCAATTGAGGAATTAATCCAAACGTTTGCAGAAAGCGGAAACGAAGGGGTTTATGCTGCTTGTGATGAAGATACACCTTCCTTTACTTCCGAAAAATGGCTCAGCTTTTCAGAGAAAGAAAAAGAAGACATTTTACAAAAATACCGCCTTACATTTTTATCTGAAACCTGGGTGAATTGGTGCGAAGGGCTTGGAACTGTTCTGGCCAATGATGAGGTTAAAGACGGACGCTCGGAGAGAGGAAATTTCCCAGTAGAGCAAAAGTTAATGAAGCAGTGGTCAATGCGAATTACGGCATATGCTGAACGATTGTTAACTTCTTTAGACTCTTTAGACTGGAGCGATTCCATTAAAGAAATTCAACGGAACTGGATTGGCAAATCAAAAGGTGCTTCAGTATCTTTCAAGGTCGATGGCTTTGAGCATTCAATAGATGTTTTTACTACTCGTCCTGATACTATTTTTGGAGTAACGTTTATGGTATTAGCGCCGGAGCACGACTTAGTCAATACCATCACATCACCAGAGCAAAAAGAAGAAATTGAAAATTATTGTCACTTAGCAGCTTTAAAATCTGAAAGAGATAGGCAAGCAGATGTCAAAACCGTAAGTGGAGCCTTTACGGGAGCCTATGCTGTTCATCCATTTACCAATGAGCGAATACCAATATGGATTGGCGATTATGTTTTAGCTTCCTACGGTACGGGTGCTGTAATGGCCGTTCCTTGTGGTGACCAGAGGGACTGGAATTTTGCGTCTCACTTTGGTATCGACATTAAAAATATTTTTAAAGACACTGACATAAGTGAAGGGGCTAACGAAGATAAATCCGCTGTTCTAGAAAATTCTGATTTTTTATCAGCATTAAGCTTTAGCGAAGCCACTCAAAAAGTTATCGATGCACTTGAGGAAAAAAGTGTTGGAGAAGGAAAAATTAATTTCAGACTTAGAGATGCTATTTTCAGTCGACAACGGTATTGGGGAGAGCCTTTTCCAATCTTTTATGAAGACGGAATAGCGAAAGCGACACCCACAAACGACTGTATAGAATTACCACCAGTTGATAAATATTTACCAACAGAACAAGGTGAGCCACCTCTAGCCAGAGCCAATAAGAACGATTGGAATATTTCTCATGGTGAACGCATGGAATACAATACAATGCCAGGTTGGGCAGGTTCTTCGTGGTACTTTTTGAGGTACATGGATCCTAAAAATGAAGACGAATTTGTATCCAAAGAAAAGGCTGATTATTGGGGGCAAGTAGACCTATACATAGGCGGTGCAGAACACGCCGTTGGGCATTTACTGTACTCTCGGTTTTGGACAAAATTTTTATACGACAGAGGCTTTATTAGCTTTGATGAGCCTTTCAAGAAAATGATTAACCAAGGGATGATATTAGGCCGTTCTAGTTTTGTGTACCGAATAAATGACACCAATACGTTTGTAAGTTTCGACAAACGAAAAGACTATAAGTGCAGTAGACTTCACGTTGATATCAATTTTGTGAACAATGATATTTTAGATATTGAAGCCTTCAAAAATTGGAGAGAAGAATTCAAAGATGCAGAATTCATTTTGAACGATGACGGTCAGTACCTCTGTGGTTTTGAGGTGGAAAAAATGTCAAAATCAAAATATAATGTTCAAACGCCAGACGAATTAGTCGAAAAATTTGGAGCGGATACTCTGAGAATGTACGAAATGTTTTTAGGTCCACTCGAGCAATTCAAGCCTTGGGACACGAAAGGCATAAATGGAGTTCATAATTTTCTCAGAAAGTTTTGGCGTTTAGCCCACGATAGTAACAACGATTTTAAAGTCAATTCATCGGAGCCTAGCAAGGACGAATTAAAAGCACTTCACAAGTGCATCAAAAAAGTGACAGAAGACATAGAAAGGCACTCTTTCAATACCGTAGTAAGTACCCTAATGATAGCAGTAAATGAGCTAAGCGACTTGAAGAGCAACAATAAAGCAATCATTTCTGAACTCCTTATTTTAATTTCGCCTTACGCCCCTCACTTTGCCGAGGAGCTTTGGCAAAAGTTGGGAAATACAGAATCTATTACCATCGCTAAATGGCCACAGTTTGATGAAATCCATTTGAAAGAAGACGCCTTCACTTATCCAGTTTCTTTTAATGGAAAAATGCGTTTTACAATGGATTTATCTGCTGAACTGAGTAAGGAAGATATAGAAAAAGCCGTACTAGCTTTTGACAAAACCATTCAATATTTGGAAGGTAAAAGTCCGAAGCGAGTAATAATAGTACCAAAGAAAATAGTCAATATCGTAATATGATTTTAAACATACCCTATGTAGTATTAAACTATTATATATGCAAAAAAATAACTCATGGAATTAACAAAAGAGATTAAGGAAAAATTAGAGAAATTAGATAAAAAATATGCTTCAATTGGTCAAGATTTACCCGCATATCTTGATGGATTGTTGTATGCAAATCCGTTGCATTATTGGGACTATACCTACGTTGATACGCTTTTAAGCTTGCAGCATCCCAAGACTGATTTTCCTGATGAACAAATTTTTATCATTTATCATCAAATCACGGAATTGTATTTCAAACTTGCCTTATTAGAGTTAGACCAAATTTCTAATAATGGGAAGAAAATGTCTGAAGATGGGAGAGATTTGGGTTGGAACGAAACTCTAAGCCCAGACTTTTTTGTTGAACGACTCAAGCGAATAAACAGTTATTTTGAAGTACTGACCAGTTCTTTTGGCATTATGGTCAATGGAATGGAAAAGGATCAGTTCTTAAAATTCAGAATGTCTCTTTTACCGTCAAGTGGTTTTCAATCGGCACAATACCGTCTTATAGAAATCTCGTGTTCACACCTTATTAACCTAACGGACAAAGAACAACGTGAAAATTTAAAAGGTGCTAGCATTGAAGAAATGGCCCAGCACTTTTATTGGAAGGATGGCGCTGTTGATGTAAAGACCGGTAAAAAAACCTTGATGCTGGAGAATTTTGAGAAAAAATACATGGCTCAATTTATCGAAAGAGCTAACCGATTCAAAGACAAAAACCTCATGGCTAAATATCAACAATTGAGTGTTGAAGAACAGCAGCATGAAGACTTGATACATCAACTTCGTTTGTTAGATTTGAATGTTAATGTCAATTGGCCTTTGGTTCATTATAAATCAGCCGTTAGGTACTTATCCTCAGGCAAAGAAGACATTGACGCAACAGGTGGAACGAATTGGCAAAAATATTTACCGCCACGTTTTCAAAAACGAATATTCTTCCCAGAGTTGTGGACCGAAGATGAAATAATTAATTGGGGAAGGCAATGGGTTGTTAAGGCCCTCAGCGAAAGTTAAAATTAAGGATGACAAAAACACAAGTTAAATTAGGCTTACTTGGATTAGTAACGTGTATTTTGTTTGTGCTTTTTAACTCCAATTCTATTGAAGCAGAATCCTCTGCGCCCAGTATTTTTGAATACGGCATTTGTGTTGACTCGTTCATGGTTGTTAAAGGTCAAGTTGAAGTCGGTCAAACATTAGGCGCAATCTTGTACCTAAATCATATAAATCACGGAAAAATAGATCAAATTGTAAGGGCTTCTAAAGGCATTTTTGACTTTAGAAAAGTTAAAGCGGGCAAAGATTATACCGTTATATGTTCTGACGACTCCATTCAAAAAGCAAAATATTTTATTTACGAAACATCGAATACCGACTATGTCGTCTTTGACATTAGAGATACCATAAAAGTATATACTGGTCAAAAGGAAGTAGAAGTAAGGCTAAAAGAATCCAGTGGAATTATTGAATCATCCTTATGGAACGCCTTGGTAAATAACAATATGAGTCCTGCCTTGGTGATGGAACTTTCAGCCATATATGCCTGGACCATAGATTTCTTTAGAATACAGAAAGGCGATTATTTTAAAATCATTTATGAAGAACGTTTTGTAGAAGGGGAGTTTGTAGGGATAGGACGTGTCTATGCTGCTTTATTCAATCATGCAAATGAAGATTTTTACGCCTTTTATTTCGAGGAGGAAGAAAACTATGGCGACTATTTTGACGAAGAAGGCGGTGCATTAAGGAAAGCTTTTCTGAGAGCGCCACTTAACTATTCACGCATTAGCTCTAAGTTCAGTAAACGAAGAAAGCATCCTGTAACAGGTCGGGTAAAAGCCCATTTAGGAACAGATTATGCTGCTCCAACAGGAACGCCTATATTGTCTACTGCCAACGGAACCGTCACCGAAGCGCGGTACAAAAGAAACAATGGTAATTATGTAAAAGTTCGTCACAACAGTACCTACAGCACCCAGTATTTACACATGTCAAAAATAAAATCTGGCATTCGTCCAGGAGTCTATGTAAAACAAGGTGATGTTATCGGTTACGTAGGAAGCACAGGCCTGGCTACTGGCCCACACGTCTGTTACCGTTTTTGGAAAAATGGCAGACAAGTTGATCCATACAAACAAAAACTTCCTCCTTCAAAACCAGTTAAAAAGGAAAACAGAGCAGAATTTGATAGTGTAAAAGACAGTTTGATGAATGTGTTAGTAGAGATTCCTACTGATTTTTTAATTCCTTAGATTCCCTATCTTTACCCTATGAGGGGAATTCTAATTTTCTTATTTTTTTATTCGTGGACGTCTTTCGCTCAAACTCTTTTTTTTATTGAAAATAAGGGACAATGGGAAGCTCCGATTGAATCAAAGATAGATGTAGCAAATGGCGCATTATTTTTAGAGAAAAATGCGTTGACCTTTAATTTTGTTGATGCTACCTTTTTTAGTCACCAACATCAAGCAATTCCACAGAGCGACAGCCTATCTGCCCATGCCTATCGTTGGCAGTTTTTGAAAGCAAATACGCCTACATTATCGTACTCCAAACCCCTTCAAGGCACACACAATTATTTTAAACACGACAAAGGCTTTTCCAACTTAAAAAAATACCAAAGGGTAACCTATAATGAGCTGTATGACGGAATAGATTACACCATTTACACCTATGGAGACGGATTAAAATACGATTGGATAGTGCGTCCAAATGCCAAACCATCCGACATAAAAATGAGTGTGGAAGGGATTGACCAAATTGAATTAAGAGATGGCCGATTGCTAATGCACACATCATTAACCCTTATTGCCGAAGAGCGTCCCTATGCCTATCAGTGGATTAACAATGAAAAAGTAGACGTTAAGTGTCAATTTAAGTTGAAAAATAATAAACTTTCTTTTGAATTTCCAGAGGGTTACAACACCAATTACGAATTAATAATTGACCCTGAAATGATATTCTCTTCCTATTCAGGTTCGATAGCAGATAACTTCGGCTATACGGCAACCTATGACGATTTCGGCTTTTTATATGCTGGAGGAACGGCATACAACATTGGCTATCCCATAACTGTTGGTGCTTATCAAACCGCATACGAAGGGGGCGTTGTAGGAAATGATGTTGTTTTAACGAAATACGACACAACAGGTTCATTTTTAATTTACTCTACATATTTAGGTGGCTCTGGCGATGAGGTGCCGCATAGTCTTATAGTTTACGAAAACGAATTGTTTGTATTGGGGACTACAGGCTCATCCGATTTTCCAGTAACTGCAACTGCTTTTGACAACTCGTTTAATGGTGGTCAAGCCTTGGCGGTGAATGGCGTAGGAATAAACTACACCAATGGTTGTGACATCTTTGTTAGTCGATTAAATGCTGACGGAACGGATCTTTTATCTTCTACCTTTTTAGGAGGAACCAATAACGATGGGTTCAATAGTTCTCTAACGTTGAGGTATAATTATGCCGATCAAATGCGTGGGGAAATTGACATTGACAGCGAAGGAAATTGCTATGTAGCATCTTCCACCTTTTCCAATGATTTTCCTATTGTAAACAGCCTTATTCAACCGGCCAATAACGGGGGGCAAGATGGAATAGTAGTAAAAATGGATAAGTCCTTAGAAAATATACTATGGAGTTCGTATTGGGGAGGAAGTAGCGATGACGCTCTATACTCTTTAGCCTTTGATGAAAACGATAATATCTATGCGGCGGGCGGAACGTCATCAAGCAATTTGTACACCTCTCCTACGGCATATGCTCCCAACTATTTGGGCGGAAGTGTAGATGCTTTTGTGACGCATTTTTCGAGTACAGGGCAAGATGTTATAAACTCTACTTTCTTTGGTTCCGATGAGTACGACCAATCGTATTTCATAGAACTTGATAGAGATGGAAAAGTCTATCTTTTTGGGCAAAGTTTAGCAACAAACAATACACTTGTTTTTAATGCAGTATTTTCACAACCCAACAGTGGGCAGTTTGTGTGTAAGCTAAATTCGGAATTATCTACATTAGAATTTTCTACAGTATTTGGTTCGGGTAGTGGCGGTATTGACATTTCGCCAACAGCCTTTTTGGTGGACGCTTGTAATCGGATATATTGTTCTGGTTGGGGAGGAGTTACAAATGATACTGCAAACCTAGGCCCTGGAGGTAGCACCATAGATTTGGCAACTACTTTCGACGCCTTTCAATCCACCACGGACGGCAGTGATTTTTACCTCATTATTTTTGAAGATAACGCCAACACCTTGTCTTACGCTTCATTTTTTGGTGGCGACCAAGCTGAAGAACACGTAGATGGAGGTACCAGTCGCTTTGATAAAAAAGGAATAGTTTACCAATCTGTTTGTGCAGGTTGTGGTGGATTTTCAGATTTTCCCACGACCGAAAACGCCTATTCATCAACTAATGGGGCATATTGTAATAATGCTGTTTTTAAGTTTGACCCAGACTTTCCTCTTACCGTTGCTAATTTTTTTGCTCCTTCACTAACGTGTGATTGGGAAGTCTCTTTTGATAATTTAAGCCTTGGCGATAACAACTCGTATTTTTGGGATTTTGGCGATGGAAGTACATCTACTGAAGTTAGCCCCACACATAATTACACCGCTGAAGGAGAATACGAAATCACTCTTATTTCGAACGACCCAATAAGCTGTAATTTATCAGACACGATTAGAAAAAACATCACCATAGATAAAAATCAATTTTCAGAGCAAAGCGAATTATTTATTTGTAAAGACGATTCGGTATTTTTAAACCCTGCCACTCAAGCCGATTTTGTTTACCAATGGTTTCCTGCCACTGGTTTAGAAAATAACTTTGGCATAGCCACGAACGCCTCACCAAGTACGACTACCGAATATTTTTTGATAGGTCAGTTTGGCAATTGCTACGATAGTATTAGGCAACTTATAGAGGTTAGAGAAGTTGATTTGCTATATAGTTCTCAGGCTGAAATCTGTGGCGCGCCAATTTATCTGACAGCATCGGTAAACGATTCAACAGTATTGAGTTGGTCTACATCGGCAGACTTTAGCAATAGCGTACAACAAGACAGTCTCTTGGTTTCATCTATTGGAACCTATTATATAAAAGCAAGCAAAGAGGGTTGTGAAGAAACAGCTTCAGTAGATGTAGTATTATCAGACGATTGTTGTACTGAGGAAAACATTAGTATTCCAAACGCATTCACGCCCAATGGCGATTTATTAAACGATAGGTTTAGAATTAAAGACGACCTTAATATTATCATAGAATTTGACTTCAACGTCTTCAACAGATGGGGTCAAAAGGTATTTTCCTCAACAGATAAAAACGACAGTTGGGACGGTTATTTTAAAGGCGAACTACAGCCCACCTCCGTTTTTGATTACCATTTAACGATTGGCTGTGTGGGCGATGCGAAGCCATTTTTTAAGAAAGGAAACATTTCACTTATTAGATGAAAAATTGGATTTACATATTTCTATTTTGTCCTTTTCTTGGTTTTACTCAAGACATTCATTTTAGTCAGTGGTACAACAATCCTCTTTTTCTAAACCCGGCTAATGCGGGTCAGTTTGACGGCGATTATAGAGTAACGGCTCATCAGAGAGAACAATGGGCAAGCGTAAGTGTTCCTTTTAATAGCACCTCTGTTGCTTTTGATATGCCTTTTAAATCTTGGGGTTTTGGCACACAGCTCTTGAGAGATCAGTCTGGAAGCTCAAATTTATCGCTAACACAATTATCGTTTTCTGTGGCACGTTTTGTAGATAGTTGGAGTTTTGGATTACAATTTGGAGTTGCTCAACAGCGAATAGATTATTCCGAGTTGTATTTTTTGGATCCTGGCGAACAAATACCTTTTTTAAGTAAAAGCTATATGGACATTGGACTAGGTATAAGTAACACCCTAAATATTTCGGAATCTGAATTAAAAACAGGCTATTCTTTAGCTCATTTCAACACGCCCAACCGTTCCTTTTATTCTACCAAAGACGCCCTGCCTGCAAAGCACCAGTTGACTGCGAATTTGAAAAAACCACTATCTCTTCAGTGGGAATTAGAACCTTTCATTTACTACGCTTTGCAAGGTAAACAAGCACAATGCATTATAGGCTCAAACGTTAGTTTTGACATAAGCGAATATTACTACAAAGACATTAAGTTGGAGGCTGGAAGTTTCTACCGATTGGGAGATGCTACTGGTCTAATGTTAGGTGTAAAATGGCAAAATAGCCATTTGGCATTTAGTTACGATTGGAACGTTTCCGATTTAGTTCCGGCAAGTAATTATCTTGGCGCTTGGGAACTTTCGTTTAGACACATTATTAAATCATCCATGCCACGACCAGCATTTAAAACCTGTCCTACTTTCTTATGAAAAAGCAATTCGTTACATACATATTTTGTCTGATGACCATACTTGCTACTGCTCAAAGTAAATCTGCTTTGGTGGGTGAAGGCGATTATTTTTTTGAGGCAAAGGACTACTTTTCAGCTATTCATTTTTACCAACTAGCCTTAGAGAAAGACAGCACTCTTAATACATTTTGGGATGCTTTAGCACACAGCTATCAACAAACCCATCAATACGCTAAAGCCATTGAGTATTATCAGAAAGTAGAGGCATTAAATCAGGATGCTAAATACCCCAATACACTTTTGAACTTAGGCATCTTGCATAAAAATAGAGGCGAATACGAACAAGCCTCTGCTTATCTTCAGACTTTTTTAGACGAGCATCCGTACCCCTCCGATTTTTGGTACAGAAAAGGGTTAATGGAATTGAAAGGCAGTGAGTTGGCAAAAGGAATGAAGGCAAACAGTGATATTACTGTAGAGCATTTAGGAGAAAAGATAAATTCGTCGGTTTCAGACTTTGCCCCATTTGTGGATCATCTTGAACACTTATACTATTCGTCAATGGAAAAAGACGATGGATTGGCCAATGAGGTTTATATTGGCCACCGTTCAAAGTTAATGCTTGCCGACAAAGGGGCGGTTGCCAGGCCATTTAATTCCTTTAACGATTATGACTATCATATTGCTAATTTATCCTTTAATCCAGATGGTTCGGAGGCCTATTTTACCAAGTGCAAGAATGAGAATAATGGCATGCAATGCTACATTTATTCTAGTTCATTAAAAGACGGTCTGTGGCAAACACCCCTAATGATGGATGAGCGATTTAACGCCACAAATGCTAAAAACACCCACCCACAATGGGCACTTTGGGAAGGGGTTGAAGGGCTTTTTATTTCATCAGACAGGATAGGCGGTCAAGGCGACTTGGACATTTGGTTTGTGCCTATGCAAGGCAGTCCGCAAAATTTGGGTAACGTCATAAATACGGTAGGAAAGGAAGTCACGCCATTTTACCATTCCACAGAAATGGTCTTGTATTTCAGTTCAGATTTTCATGCTGGTCTGGGCGGTTTTGATATTTTCCAAACACCCTGGCAAGAGGGTTGGGGATTAACCACAAATGTTGGCAAACCGCTAAACAGCAGCGCAAACGATTTGTATTATATTTCACGATTGGACAGTTCATTATTGGGCTATTTTTCATCCAATAGAGCAGGCTCACAAACTCTAACTTACGAAAGCTGTTGCAACGACATTTATGCTTTTGAAAAAACCGTTGAATGCGTTTGCGTGCAAATAGACAGTCTGGCTAATGCCATGCAACTTAATTTACCCTTAAGCCTGTATTTTCATAACGATGAGCCCAATCCGAATACCAGAGACAGCCTGACTACACTGTCTTACACCGATGCTTTTGACTCTTATATGGCATTGAAAGAGACTTATGTTCAGAAATTTGCTTCGGTACTTGGTGGAAATGCAAAAAGCCAAGCCGAACGGCAGATGCGAACCTTTTTTGACCAAAGCGTTACTCAGGGGTTACAGCAATTGAAGGATTTTGCCCAACAGTTAGAAGAAGCCATGGCTTTAGGTGCGCGCATTGATCTTAGACTAAAGGGGTTCACTTCCCCATTGACAGATAGCGATTACAACACTTTGTTGGCAAAACGACGAATTTCTAGTGTAGCAAACTATTTGAAGTTTTACAAGGAGGGAGTGCTTTTGCCTTACTTTGAAAGTGGAAAACTTAGTCTTGTTGAATTGCCACTAGGCGAAACCCAAGTGAATATGGAGGTAAGCGATAACCCCAACGATAGGCGAAACTCCGTTTACAGCATAAAAGCTGCTCGAGAAAGACGCATAGAGATACAGTCCATTTCGGTAGAATTTTAAGAAGAAAACCCTTTTCTGTTTAATTACTTTCTATATTTTCGCAAGAAATTAATCTTTCTATGAAACCAGCACTTTTAATTTTAGCCGCAGGAATGGGAAGCCGTTATGGTGGACTGAAGCAAATTGACGGCATTGGACCAAATGAAGAGCCCATTATTGAATATTCCATTTACGACGCTATACAGTCTGGCTTTGGAAAGATTGTATTTGTGATTCGTAAAGAATTTGATGAGGCTTTTCGTTCGCGTTTTTCAAAGTTTGAAAGCATGATTGAAATTGCTTACGCTTACCAGCCGGTACATGTTGAATTAGAAGGTGTTGATTTAGTAGAGCGCCAAAAACCTTGGGGAACTTCACATGCTGTATTGGTAGCCAAAGACAGTATTAACGAGCCTTTTGCCGTTATCAATGCAGACGATTATTACGGTGCAAATTCCTTTAAGATTATGGCTGATTTCTTAACTCAAGAGTGTTCGCCATCGGTCATGTCTATGTTGGGCTATGTTTTGGAAAATACCCTTTCAGAACACGGCACTGTAAACAGAGGCGTTTGTGAAGTCAATGCCAATGGAGAGTTAATAGAAGTGATTGAACGCACAAAAATTGCCAAAGTTAATGGGAAAGTAGAATACAATGTTGGCGAAGAGGGCGGCGATGAGCTAAATCCACAAGCCAATGTGTCTATGAACTACTGGGGTTTTCATCCCTCAATTTTTAAACATATAGAGGAAGGCTTGCATGCCTTTATGAAGGCAAACGCTCAAGACCCTAAAGCAGAATACTACATCCCGAATATTGTAACGGATTTAATTAATGATGCTACCATAGCGGTTAAAGTAATTCCAACTACCGATACTTGGTTTGGGGTGACGTACAAAGAAGATAAGCCTATGGCTGTGGCAGCTATTGCCCAACAAATTGAAAAGGGCGTTTACCCAACACCTTTGTGGGATTAGTTAAACTACTCTTATAATTTCATTAGCCTTTCTTGATACCATAAGCCTTTTTTGTCCTTTAGACTCAGCAAATAAACGCCTCTTGGCAAATGCTCAATGTTGAGGCTATTCTCTTTTTTGGAGAGCGTTTGCCTGAATTGCTCTTTGCCCATGAGGTCGTGCAAAACCACTTCGCTAGCCAAAGGGTGTTGCAGATGCACTATGCCCTGAGTGGGGTTAGGGTAAAGGCTATTTATTTGTTCGAATTCACCAATATTGGTCACGGTTGAGAAGTTAAAATGGTCTACCTGACAAATGTAACGAGGACCACATATAAAAGGTTCATTTAGGCCGATGGTTATGTAGTTGATGTTGGTATGGAAACATTTGAATTGAACACTTTGATATTGCCACTCATCAAAGCTTGTAGGTTCTTCCGATTGAAAAATTTCCACACCACCGCTCGTACTATCTGAAGCATAGCCAATTACTACGCCTATAGGTTGGTTTCCGTCTGGCCCACCAATATTGGGAAATTGGTAGATGTCATACTTTTTAATGTAAAAATCAATTGAATACATTTGTCCTTGTACTAATGGTTCTGATAATTTCAAAGAAACGTAATCGTCATCATAAGTATTAGCGTTTAATAATCCAAGTTGTTTGTACATGACAAGGCTCCAATTTCCCTCGTAGGCAAGATTCTTTTTCATTCCTAACATTAGGGTATCGCTTTCGCTAATGCCATAGGCGTTATTTATACTAGAGCTAAAGCTATTTGAAGTAAAGTCGTAGTGAAAGCTAGTATTGTAGCTTAATGAGTTGTCCTCAAAACTACCGTTAAGCAAGCTTTGTGCTATAGAAAAGTGCAGACTAAAAATACAAGTTAAAAAGGCTATAGTTTTCATGATTTAATTATGTTTTGTAAGTGAATATACTGACCGTTTGATTGTTTGACTTTTACAATGTATATACCTTTAGATAAATGAGAAATATTTATGAAGGGTTTTGTTAACTTCTCGGTATAATGCAATGAACCTAACAGGTCATGAACTTCTATTATAATATTTTCTTCTCCCTCTATGTACAACCTATCCTTTATTGGGTTAGGGTATAACTTTAATTGGTTTTGCAACCTATCAATTGACGTTAACGCTTCCAAGACAAAATGATCCACCATTGCAGCATATCGACTTGTGCTTTGACTGGTGTCTGGAAGAATAGGGCGACACGTTATGTGTTCGGCAGCAAAGCTAGGCCTGAACACTACCTCTTGTGCTATCCACTCTACTTGTTTCCATTCTTGATAGCTATTTTGGGGAGGCACTATGGAGGTGTCAATACTGCTTCCAAAAGTACTTTCGCTATCTGAAATACCGATTTCTAAAGAAGTCGTTTGTATGACAGGATGGGTAAGCTCACCTGTACTATCAACAAAAGACTCATATACGCCACCATCATTAGGCGATAATAAAGGAAAATCCTTAATGTAATAGCTGAGCCTGTACCAATGATTTGGATTTAAAGGTTCGGATAATTTTAGCGAAATACCTCTTTTTAACGTATAAAAAACGGTGTCAAAATAAAATTCAACACCTAATAGACCAATGTACCATATGCCATCAGGTGGTAAAAGCCTAAAAATGCTGTCAGAAAGTTGGAGTTGACACTCCTGATTGTAGACGTCTATTCCATTAGTGCCTTGCAGTATGCTGCTATTTTCCATTTTTTCATTATAGCTAGTATTATCAGTATTGCAATATTGACCATTGAATGTGTTATTTTCAAAACTACCGTTAAGAACACTTTGCGCCACGCTAAGCGTGACACAAAGTATGAGGCTAATGCTAAGGGCTATTCTCATCGTATTTTAAACAGTTTTTCTTGTTGAAGTTGTTGCCCTTCATGCCATAGGCTCAGCAAATAAACGCCTCTTGGCAAATGCTCAATGTTGAGGCTATGATTGAACCATTGTGAATATTGGGGCGTATTATAGAAGTGAAAAAGCTTACTAAAAGCATTATCAATTTCCGGAATGCTAACCTCTAGATAGTATGTGAAGATTCCAGCCATAGTTAATTACAGTATTTAATTAATAATTCTTTCGATTCTTCATCACCAAGTGCAATTGCTCTTTTCCAAAGCTTACATGCTTTTTTCTTTTTTCCAACTTTATTGTATAGTAGAGCTAAATTGAAGATTACGTCTAGACTTTCTTTCTCGAGATGGTATGCTTTTTTATAATAGGACATTGCCGTTTCATAGTCTCCAAATTTTATAGCTTCTAATCCCTTTATGGATAATGGTTTATTGTCTATAAAAGCATTATAAGGCTCTGCAAGATTAAAAGAAATTGACAACTTCATTTCAACTTCTCCCGACATACCATCTAATAATGCTGGGGCAAAATTAGGTAATGATGATATTACTCTGATAACTTCTTCATCCATAAGTGGAGTAGCACCATAATTAATATGGACATTTTTGATTTTTCCTAATGTATCAATTGTGAATCCAGCATATACAATTCCTCCTATTCTCTTTTCAAGTAATTGTTGCGGATAATTTATTTTCTTAATAACAGACTTCATAAATTCACTATCACATACAGGACATTGTGAGTTAACAACAACTTGTGATGTATTCTGAGCTTTTGCAGAAAAAATGAAGAAAATCAGTATGATTATGTGTGGTATTCTTTTCAAAATAAATATTCAAACAGGCTTTAAAAATTATTTTCATTGATAATTATACTCAAATACAACGTCTATAAACGGAAAAGCATAATAGCAGATATGGAAATAGGCATAAGGGTAAATAGTTCATTGAGCTTTAAGTATGTTTCACAAACTTACAAAATTTTTACTCGCTTTTTTCCTCTACCCAATCGCCATGGCTTTTGATGAGGTCAATGAGGGCATCTACGGCTTGTTCTTCGGGGATGTTTCGTTGCACCACTTCTTTCTCTTTATAGAGTGTAATTTTGCCCACGCCAGTTCCTACATAGCCATAATCGGCATCTGCCATTTCACCAGGGCCATTAACGATACAGCCCATAATACCAATTTTTATTCCTTTCAGGTGGTTGGTTTTGGCGCGTATTTTAGCAGTTGTTTCTTGCAAGTCAAATAGGGTACGTCCGCAAGAGGGGCAAGAAATGTATTCTGTTTTGGAAATACGCGTTCGGCTGGCTTGCAGTATGCCAAAAGCGGTTTGGTTTACCATTTGGTCAGAGCCACAATCTTCAGCCGCAATAAAAATGCCATCGCCTAGTCCGTCAATTAGCAAAGCACCCATGTCAGTAGCAGCATGAAGCTGTAATTCTTCATCTGAAAGATTGCCATAAGCTCGTCCAATAATAACTGGAACGGGACAGTCTTCTTCCAAAAGTTCAATAAATAATCGCCTTTGTTCTGCCATACCATGAGCGTTCCAGCTGTCAATCAGCAATACGGCAGTAGGGTCGCTTTTTAGTTTAGCAATTAGTGCAGTGTTGAGGTCGGGCAAACAAGCATAGACCACATTAAGGTCTTTTGATAAATCGCTTTGTTCTAGATATTGTATGGCGCTCAAAAAGGGGTATGTTCTTTCCTTATTTTTGTGTTTTAGCCAAGTGTCGTAATGGTAAATAATTCCTAATGTTCCTGGAATGTGAAAGTCAATTTCTGCATTGCCTAAAAAAACGTAGTCGCAGGCCATGTCGCCAATGTTCCATTTGTCGGTTGGGACAGAATAGCGGTAGCCTAATGCAAAGAAAGCGGCCGGGCTTACGCTTTCCTTTAGTGAAAAGTCAGCCACAACAACAGGTACTTGCTTGTCGCCAATGTTCAAGACTTTTCGGCTGTCTCTTCGTTTGTAGTTAAAACTATCTAAAGGGTTGTGATTTATGGCTTTAATTTGCTGGTGCTTTTGCCTGTCGTGGTAACGTTTGACTAGATCTCTAGCTACTGGTATTTCAAACTCGGGCTCTTCCGTGAGCGAAACTCTAACGGTGTCGCCAATGCCATCTTCTAAAAGTGTGCCAATACCCACTGCAGATTTAATACGTCCGTCTTCGCCTTCTCCCGCTTCGGTAACGCCCAAGTGCAAAGGGTAGTTCATGTCTTCTTCTTTCATCTTAACAATCAAAAGGCGGTAGGCTTGTACCATAATTTGGGTATTACTGGCCTTCATTGACAGTATGATGTTGTGGTAGTCTTCTTCTCTGCAGATGCGCAGAAACTCGAGTGCTGACTCTACCATTCCTAAAGGAGTATCGCCATATCGGCTCAAAATCCTATCGGATAAGGAACCGTGGTTGGTGCCAATTCGCATGGCGGTTCCTTCTTCTTTGCAAATTCTTACAAGTGGCAGGAATCGTTCTTTAATGCGTTGAAGTTCTTGCTGATAGGTTGCATCGGTGTATTCTATCTCTTCGAACTTTTTCTTATCGGCATAGTTGCCAGGGTTGACCCTTACTTTCTCTACTATTCGCGCGGCTATTTCAGCGGCATTTGGGGTAAAATGAATATCGGCAACCAGAGGGGTATCGTAGCCTCTTGCTCGTAATTCGTCTTTTATATTTTGTAGATTTTCGGCATCTTTTTTGGAAGGGGCAGTGATTCGTACTATTTCACAACCTGCTTCAATCATTCGAATACTTTGTTCCACAGTAGCCTGTGTGTCCATAGTATCGGTAGTGGTCATGGATTGTATACGAATGGGATTGTCGCCCCCAACACCCACATTTCCTACCATTACTTCTCGAGTTCGAAAGCGGCGGTATTTTGTTAAGCTATTGCAATATAAAGGAGTAGACATTCGCGTAAAAATATAAAAACAGAGTTAAATGAGCTTTAATAAGTATAAAATTAGTTTTGGCTTAACGGTTTAAAATTATTCTCTCAGTTTTGATAAACTCTCCGCTTTGTACTTTTACGACATATACACCGTTTGAAAGGGCATCTAAATGAATCGTTTTCAATTCAGAATTACCGCTCCATTTTTCTTCAATCGCTTTTTGTCCATTTACAGAAAATACTTCAACTGTTGTTGGGTACGATGTTTTGCTTGTGGTTTGAACAAACACTTTTCCGTCACTGATAGAGGGATAGATTTCAACCCCGCCCATATCATGGTTTTCTATAGATACGCCATTGGTTACTCTAAAGGAATGAACAATAGCTGAGCCAAAGTCTTTGTTGAAGGATTGGAATACCGAAATAGTATCGTAATACATGAAATTGATAAAGCCACTACCATCAGGTTGACCTACATTATCCCAGTACCAAAAGTCTAGTCCGTCGCCGCCTGTGTCTTCAATTTTGAAAGTGTAACAGCCGTTTGATAACGTTACGGTATCGTTATACAAGGTGTTGCTAGCGCAGTTACTTCTAGAATATACCGTTTCGTTGTTGCTGTTTTTTATGGTCCAAGAACTTTGGCTTCCATAGTTATTGGTTTTAAGTCGCACCAAGAAGGAGGGTTTGTATATGGGTAAATCTTCAAATTCAGATTCCATTGAATCGTTATCGCCATGAGTATCGGTTGAACCGTTCGGATTTAATAGGGTAGCCTTAAATACATTTTTATCGCCATCTTGTATGAGTTGACCAAGCGTTACTTCTTCTTCTTCCATAAACTTAAGATTGCCGCTCCATTGGTAGGTTTGTACCGTCCCGCCTTCAACGCCATATTGTATGTCTAAGGAAGTGAGTAAATCTTTTCCAGAGTTTCTGATTTTTATAATTGGGTTAGAACATACTGGGTTAAACCTTGAATAAACGTCTTTAGTTGAAGGAGCAATGATATCAGTGATTTCAGCATCTAATGTAAAGTTAGGCTCTTTGTACTGAAATAAGTGTACAGCGCAAGAATAAGAAGCATCGCCGTTGGGGTTGTAATTGCTAAAGTTAATATCAATAGCCACAGAGTCTTGAGTATCAACATAGGGTGTTATCTCATGATTAAAGATAGGCACCGCTTCACCAGGACACCAATTGGCACGGTCAAAAATCCATGTTCCTCCTTGTGGCCAAATCGCATTAAAGCCACAATCGTCTTTCCAAATGGTATTTCCGCCAGCAATACTTCCGTTTACTTTGGCAGTGTAGCTCACGCCTGGCGTAAACTCTCCCGCTTGCCCATGACCGGATGGCACAAATTGTAATTTAAAGTTTTGAGCTTCCGACAAAATAGGGACATAAACCTGTGGCATTTGGGTTGTTTCAAAATTATTGGAGTTAGAATAACCGTAACCTGAAGCCCCATTTTTGTAAACATTTGATAGTTTCAAAGGCATTCTTGGTGGTGTTCCTTCAATGAATTCAAAGTCTAATTTTACGCTAAAGCCACTGCTCCATCCAGAGTAGAATGCGTCAATTTCTACCGAATCTTTTAATAAATGTTGGAAGTCTGTAACGTCATAGGTAAAGACATGTTTCCAGTTTTCGTCATAGCCATTTGTGCCGTAGCTGCCATTAGCAGGGTTCATATAGGTGCCGTATGGTGTGATGGCTCTTCCTAATTCAAAATCTTCAATAACTTCGAATACATTGTAAGTGATGGTATTGCTTAGGTATAGTGTTGCTTCGGCAACAACTAGGGTGGAATCCGTAACTACGCCAAGGCTATCGAAGATTGGGTTGTAATAATTTGCAGCAAAAACGTATTGGGTATCGGTTATCAAAAAGGGGTCATTTTGATCTTCAAATAAAAGTAAGACCATTGTGTCATTAGCAACTGACGTTAGTCCATTCGTATCGTCCCAAGTGTTGGTAAAAGTTGGAGAATAGCTAAAGTTGGCGGTATCTACAATTTCATTATTTAGCTTAAATGAAGGTGCTAAAACCATGTTCGAATCAATTACGCCTGTTCGGTTTCGCATAAGAATATGTACGTCATAATCCCAGCCACTACATCCAGTAGAGGCACAGCCCATGGTGAAGTGCATCAGTACTTTTCTGTACGACTCTCCATTGGGAAATTCTCCCCAATCTTTATAATGACCGTACCACGTCATATCGGTGTTGTCATGAACTTGTACAAATGTAGTGTCGCCAGTGTCAGCAGTTGCTATTAGGCTTGAAAGGCATAAAACAATTATTAATCTTATCATAGTCTTGCTAAATTAAAGTGCTTCAAATATAATAAGAAAAGAGAAAGTTTAGCTGAAATTTTGGTAATCTATTAGCTTTTTGTAGGCTCCATTTTTTTTGGTGAGCTCGTCATGAGTCCCTTGTTCGACAATCATTCCTTTCTTTATCAATACGATATTGTCGGCATTTTGAATGGTTGACAATCGGTGGGCAATCACTAGCGAAGTGCGCGTTTTCATGAGTTTTGCAAGGGCATCTTGTACTAGCTTTTCTGACTCAGTATCAAGCGATGAGGTGGCCTCATCTAAAATCAAAATGGGTGGGTTTTTGTAAATCGCTCGGGCAATGCTAAGGCGTTGCTTTTGACCTCCAGAAAGTTTTGCTCCATTTTCGCCAACATTACTTTTGTAGCCATCGGGCATTTCCATAATAAAGTCGTGAGCATTAGCGGCTTTTGCTGCGGCAATAACTTCTTTCTCATCGGCTTGTTCGTTGCCAAGAGTGATGTTGCTAAAAACAGTATCGTTGAACAAAATAGAGTCTTGAGATACTACGCCCATTAAGCCTCTTAGGTCGGTAAGCTTGTAGTCTTTAATGTTAATTCCGTCAATTAAAATTTCACCTTCTTTGATGTCGTAAAAACGAGAAAGTAAATCTGCAATGGTTGATTTTCCACTTCCAGACTCACCAACTAAGGCTATGCTTTTTCCTTTTTTAATTTCTAAGTTTAAGTCTGTAATAACGGCTTGAGAATCGTATTTAAAGGATACATTTTTGAATTGAATACTTGATTCAAAATGGTTTTTTCCTTTTGGATGTTTTGGCGCTTTAATGGGGTTGTCAGTTTCTAAGATGCTCATGACCCTTTGTGAGGATGCGCTTCCTTTTTGAAGGTAATAAAATGCCGTTGTAAACGATTTTGCCGGCGGTATGATTTGTGAAAAAATAGCAATATAACCAATAAATGCTTCTGGAGACAATGCCTTCTCAGCGCCTAATACCAGTTTTCCGCCAAACCACATTACACATACTAGAACAATGGTGCTTAAAAACTCACTCATTGGCGACGACAAATCTTTCTTACGAAGTAGCTTTGTCATTATTTGGCGATAATCGTCACTGTTTTCTTCAAACTTTTTTTGTATTTTTTCTTCAGCATGAAAAGCCTTGATTATGCGTAAGCCTCTGATGTTTTCTTCAATATTGGATAAGAGTTCGCCCATTTTGCTTTGTCCTCTTTCGGATGATTTTTTCAGGCTTTTTCCAATTCGTGCAATTAAAAAACCAGCAATAGGAAACAAAACTATCACAAAGATTGTCAGTTGAGGACTAATGACAATTAGCGTTCCTAAAAAGATGATAATATTCAAAGGATCTTTGAATATCATTTCCAAAGAACTCATTATAGACCATTCTATTTCTACCAAATCGGTAGTCATTCGGGCAATAATATCACCTTTTCTTTTTTCGGTGTAGAAGCCAAGTGGCAATGACAAAACCTTTTTGTGCAAGGCGTTACGCATATCTCTTACTACACCATTTCTGATGGGCGTAAGAAAATAAAGAGCCAAATACCTAAATAGATTTCTGAACAAAAACATGACCAAGACTAGCAGGCAGATGAATAGTAAAGCATCGATTTGCCCTCTTGTTTCAATAATTTGAGTGATTTGAAAATAGAAATTTTCTTTGATTGATTCAGTGGATAATTCCAGTTTAGGCGCCTCATATACTTTTTCTTGAGTGCCAAAAAGTAGCCCTAAAAAAGGAATAATCATGGTTATGGAGACTAAAGAAAATATTACCGTAAGAATGTTAAACACGATATTAAAGACGGCATAAATCCAGTAAGGCTTGGCAAAACGTAAGACTTTGAAAAAATCTTTCATTATGCAAATGTATTAAAATGCGCTTTTAAGGGTCTAAAAATTTATCTTTGTTCTATGGAAAGTACAAGACAGAAGAAGGTTTCAAGGCAGTTGTTAAAAGATTTATCTGAAATTTTGCAACTAAACGGTAGAGATTTGATTGGTACATCTTTTGTGTCAGTTACGGTTGTAAGGGTTTCGCCAGATTTATCCGTAGCAAGAGTTTACATCAGCGTCTTTGGCACTGAAGATAAAGATGCACTACTTGAAAAAATGAATAAGCAAGGCTATGCCATTCGTAAAAAACTCGGACAACGTATTCGTAACCAAATGCGTAAAGTTCCAGAATTAAAATTCTTTCTTGATGATTCGGTTGACTACACCCAACAGATTGAAGATTTACTAAAGGAATAGGCTTGAGGGTAGCGTTATACATAGCGAAGCGGTATTTGTTTGCTAAAAAATCCAAGAACGTCGTTCATTTTGTGAGTTTAGCCTCAATGATTGGTGTGGCAGTAGGAACTGCCGCCTTGGTATTGGTGCTTTCTGTATTTAACGGCTTTGAGCAACTTATTTTATCGCTTTATAATTCATTTGACCCGCCCATTAAAGTATCGGTTTTAGAAGGAAAAGTCTCTGACTTTAGTGAAGCAAAAATGTACCTAGACGAGAAAAACATTTTGTATTCAGAAGTTTTGGAAGAAAAAGTGCTCTTGCGGTATCAAGAAAAAGAATACATCGCTACACTAAAAGGTGTAGATGATAACTTTAAAAGAATAAATTCTATTGATAGTTTACTCATCGCTGGTGAATATATGGATGTTTACGATTCAAAGAATACGGCGATTGTAGGTCAAGGTGTGGCGTATTATTTATCCATGCGCATTGGAAATGCCTTTCAACAACTGCAAGTTTATGTGCCAGACAGAGAAAAAAACAACCTTTTAAGGCCAGAAAATTCCTTTATTCAAAAGAGTATTTTACCTGTTGGTATTTTCACTATTCAATCCGATTTTGATGCGGAGTACGTTATTGCTCCCATATCTTTTATACGAGATATTTTAAACAGAGAAGGGCAATCGTCTTCTTTAGAAATAAAATGCAGTGATGCAGAAATGGCGGTAATTCAAGCAGATTTAAAGCAAATTTTAGGAAGTCAATTTGAGGTAAAAAATAGATTTGAACAACATGCGTTTTTATACAAAATATTGAGCTCAGAAAAACTAGCTGTTTTCCTCATTCTTACCTTTATTTTAATTATAGCAACCTTTAATATTATCGGGTCACTTACCATGCTTTTGATTGAAAAGAAAAAGGATATAGAATTGCTATTTAATCTAGGGGCAAACCGAAGGCTAATCAAAAATATTTTCTTTTATGAAGGGTTGTTAACCACCGCTTTAGGAGCGGTTATTGGCTTGTTTTTTGGTTTGTTGGTGGCCTATCTACAAATCTATTTTGGGATCGTAAAAATGGGCGAGGGGTCTTTTGTTGTTGACAGTTACCCCGTCGTTGTTGAGTTTGTGGATGTTGTATTGGTTCTTGTAGTTGTATTGGCTATTGGCAGCTTGGCAAGCCTTATTCCTTCTAGTCAATTGAGTAAAAAGTTGCTTTAGTCTTCAACGATTTTTGAAGAATCGGCCAGCAAACGGTTAAGCTCTTTAAATTCTTCTTTTGTCATTTCTCTGTATTTCCCATTGGGTAAGTCCAAATGAATATTCATAATTCGTACCCGTTTTAACTGCTGTACGTGATAGCCGAGGTATTCACACATTCGGCGTATCTGTCGGTTTAATCCTTGAGTTAAAATTATTTTGAAACGCACTTTGGTGAGCTGTTCTACTTTGCAAGGCCGTGTAATGGTATCCAAAATTGGAACTCCTTGACTCATCTTTTTTATAAAATCTTTGTCAATGGGTTTATTGACTTGCACTATGTATTCTTTCTCGTGATTGTTTCTAGCTCTGAGTATTTTATTGACGATATCGCCATCGTTGGTTAAAAGGATAAGCCCTTCGCTGGCTTTATCAAGTCTTCCGATGGGAAATATTCGTTTGGGGTAATTTATAAAATCAATAATGTTGTCTTTTTCTACCCTTGTGTCGGTAGTGCAGACTATGCCTCTGGGTTTATTAAGCACAAGATAAACGGCTTTTTCTTCGACCTTAACAATGTTTTTACCGTCTACTTTTACAACATCGCCATCCACAATTTTAGTACCCATTTGAGGCACTTCATCGTTGATAGTAACCCTTCCGTCTTCAATGAGTTTGTCGGCAGCTCTTCTCGAGCAATAGCCTGCCTCGCTGAGGTATTTATTTATTCGGGTTTCTTTCATTCTATGTGTTCAGCATATTATACAAATTCATAGTTCCCAAATGTAAGTTCAATTTCCTTAAGAATATCAAAAAGTTCTTCGGGCTCTTGGGCCGTTACTAATCGCATTCTGTATTCTTTAAAATTCGGTATGTGTTTGAAATAGTTAGTATAATGTCTACGCGTTTCAACAACACCAAGAACAGGGCCTTTCCATTTTAGTGAAAACTCCAAATGTTCTTTGCAAGTGTTGATTCTATCTATCATACTGGGCTTTTCTAAGTGCTTACCAGTTTTTAAATAGTGTTTTATTTCATTAAAAATCCAAGGGTAACCAATGGCAGCTCGTCCTATCATAATGCCGTCAATGCCGTATTTGTCTCGCTTAAGCTTGGCCGCTTCAGGGCTGTCTACATCGCCATTTCCAAAAACAGGAATATGCATTCTGCTGTTGTTTTTCACATCGGCAATCAGGCTCCAATCGGCTTCACCCTTATACATTTGCTTTCGCGTTCGACCGTGTATGGCTATGGCTTGAATGCCAACATCTTGCAGGCGTTCGGCTACTTCTACAATGTATTTGCTGTTGTCGTCCCACCCTAGTCGAGTTTTTACGGTGACTGGCAAGTGGGTAGAGTTGACAATTTCTTTAGTCATAGATACCATTTTGGGGATATCTTGTAAAATTCCTGCACCAGCACCTTTACAAGTCACTTTCTTTACAGGACAGCCGTAGTTGATGTCTATAAAGTCAGGGTTTACCTTCTCGCATATTCTAGTGGTTTGTTTCATGGACTCAATGTCGTGTCCAAAAATTTGAATAGCTAAGGGGCGTTCGTAGTCGAAGAAGTCTAATTTTTGAGTGCTTTTTACGGCATCTCTTATCAGCCCTTCAGAAGAAATAAATTCGGTATACATCACGTCTGCACCATTCTTCTTGCACATGGCTCGAAAAGGCGGGTCGCTGACGTCTTCCATTGGCGCTAGTAGCAATGGAAATTCACCTAAATCGATATTACCTATCTTTACACTCATCTTTTGCAAAATTAACTAAATATTACATTCTATGAAGTTGAAAGGGATTTATCAATCGTATTCGTTGCCTAAACAGTTCTTTTTACTCTTTCTTCTCATCTTTGTTTGCTTTTTTGTGGCGAACCTCATTGGTTTGTCAGGATCAATGCTATTTGGTGCTTCTTCATTGACCGATTTGCAAAACGAAAAGACTGTTTATGCTCTAAAGTTCTTACAAGCATGGAGTGCGGTGGGGGTTTTTGTTTTGCCCCCTTTCCTTTTTGCTTACCTAAGCGGCAATTCATTATCGTTTAATGCCGTAAGTCGTCATCAGTTAATGTTGACAGCTGTTATCATGTTGTTTGCCATGCCACTTATAAATGCCATGTCAGTATGGAATGAACAACTTCAGCTTCCAATTTTCCTGGAATCGGTAGAACTTTGGATGCGAGAGGCCGAAGCCAAAGCCATGAAAATTACTGAGGCTTTTCTAACGGTCAATACTGGGCTAGGCTTAGCGGTTAATATTTTGATAATTGCCATTATACCTGCGCTTGGTGAGGAATTGCTTTTTCGTGGAGTAATTCAAAAAGAATTGTCAAAATGGAGTGGTAAAATTCATTTGAGCATTTGGATTACAGCTTTTTTGTTTAGTGCCATGCACATGCAGTTTTTAGGCTTTTTTCCACGTTTTATAATTGGGGGTCTTTTGGGTTATATGTTTTTTTGGAGCGGCTCTATTTGGCTTCCTATATTAGCGCATTTTGTAAATAACGCTACGGCGGTTATTTTATCCTTTATGGTTACAAATGGAAGGCTAACAAAAGATGTTGAAACGATTGGGGTAAATGAGGGGCAAACGTCTATGGTATTAATTTCTTTAGCTTCCGTGGGTTTACTGCTGTATTTACTGAAAGAAATATCTCTAAAAAAGGCATAAAAAAAGCCCTCTTGATTAGAGGGCTTACATTTTATTTTTGAAAATCTTATTTAACCGTTTTTCTCGTCGAGTAGTTAATCTTTAGAGCATTGGCTTTACGAAGTTCTTGCTTCACATCCGTTACGATTCCCATTCTGGTGTCTTTATCTACTTTAATAGAGGTGGTCATGAATGGCACCTCTTTTTCATCTCTAGCAGAACGTTCTGCTGAAATGTATTGAGGAATATCTTCCACAGTAGCAAAAGCATCGTTTAATTGTAATCGGGCTTTCGTTCCGTAAGTCGTTTGCATTCGCTCGACAGGACTTCCAATGTAAATGTAGCTTACTAAAGATTTTTTCTCCAGTTTCTGTATTTCACTGGCCTGTGGCAGACTTTGTTTTACCATAATGGTAGTCTCACGCATTACAGTAGTAACCATGAAGAAAAACAACAGCATAAAAACAATATCAGGTAGAGATGCTGTTGAAATACCCGGAGTATCTTTGTTGTTATCTTTTTTAAACTTAGACATAATTATTTTCCTATGTTTTTAGGTTCTGCTTCAGAAATCTTTTGAGGATATTCTTTTCTAATTTCTTTTTGTTGACTGCCTGTTAAATCGCTATACATCATGCCAAATTTTTTCATTGCTCTGGCGTCTCTTAATTCACGGTAAGCGGCGGCTAATTCGTTTTGAACTTGAATGTAAGTTTCATACGAAGTACCTCTATCATTTTGCAATGATATAATTGCTTTTTGTGGATTGTCTGATGATTCTGGGTCTCTGCCATTATTATTGATAAAGGCTTTGGCACCCGCTCTGAGCTGAGAAATATCTAGAAATTCATTCTCTACTAACAATTGATTGTTTGAATTGATTAGAACTACATAGATATTCTTGGCCTTGATTTGAGAATCGTCTTGTTCGATTTCCTCTTCAGGCATTGGAGGTAATTTACGAGCCAAACCCGTATCTACGTCCATGGTAGTGGTTACCAAAAAGAAGATGAGAAGTAAGAAAGCAATATCGGCCATAGAGCCAGCATTGATTTCTGATGCACCTTTTGCTCTTCTTGCCATAATTCTATTTTTTAAATAGTTTTCCCAATTCAGCAAATAGAACTGCAGCTATTGCACCAATAGAAAGGATGTAGAAGGTAATTAAACCCATTCCTACTCTTTTGGTCGAAGCCTCAGTCATTCCAAATTTCTCAGAACCAGGGAAGTTCATAATATCTCCTGATGCGAATATGTATGAAATGATGCAAATAAGCACCAAGCCACCCACTCCCATCAGCGCGTTTTTGCCTTTAGAAGGATTCTTAGCCAAAAACATTATTGGATAAACGATGGCCGCTAGTGCAGCAATGCCTATCAAAATGTAGGTAAGAATCAATCCAGCGTTGATTAGAAATTCTGACATGCTTTATTTGATTTTATTTTTTACTAAAATATCTACAAAAGAGATTGAAGCGTCTTCCATAGTGTTTACGATGCTGTCAATTTTTGCAACGATGTAGTTGTAAAAGATTTGAAGTATCATCGCAACAATAAGACCGAATACCGTTGTTAAAAGAGCGACTTTAATACCTCCAGCAACTAGAGATGGAGAGATGTCACCTGCTGCCTCAATAGCGTCAAATGCACCAATCATACCGATTACAGTACCCATGAAACCAAGCATTGGAGCCAATGCAATAAACAATGACAACC
>ENA-OUOG01000215-OUOG01000215.1-marine-metagenome-genome-assembly--contig:-NODE-215-length-75269-cov-5.548556_pt1 | contig 75269 bp, 37 predicted proteins | sample MGYA00248635_ERZ508505 | MGnify/ENA primary metagenome ERZ508505 (study PRJEB26176, sample SAMN06267871) | marine metagenome | isolation source: Saanich Inlet, British Columbia, Canada | place: Pacific... | reverse complement strand
CGATCTCCGTCGGATACGACCAACACAACCACGCCGCAACTAACGAGCGTGGCTTCATGGGCACGATGTACTCCGTCTTGCTCTCCGATTGCACCCCGCCTGTCGGCCTGGACGCTCTCAAGGTGCACCTCGTGGCGGATGACCTCGACGCCGCGTACCGACCCGAGACGTGGGTCGACAGGGTCGCGTGGCAGTCGTTTTTGAAGGCGCAGTCCACGACGCAGGAGGCGCCGGCGCTCGTAAACGGCGCGATCCACGGGCACAACGCGCTTCGGTTCGGGATCAACGACGCCGGCGACGTCATCGGCACCGGATTAGAGACGCTCGACGCGCACGAAGTCTTCGCCAGCGTTCCGGGGCAAACCGGCGTCACCGTGTTCGTGGTGTACCGCCCCTTCGCCGTCGGCACCGTCGTGGGTTTTCCGATACTGTTCGAGTGGGGCGCGGACGGTTCCACGGGCTTCGGCTTCGCGTCCGAGGTGAACGGCGACACGAGGTTGTGGACGCCTGAAGCCTACGGAGGTGCATATCCGGAGTCTGCTTTCGCCGTCGCGGATGCTACGTACATCGCGGCGATTCGCGTCAAGTTCCACGCCGGTACCGGCGACCCCGGATATCAGTTGGTCGCGTCCCAGAACGGAGACGTGGCCGTCGGGGACGTGTGCCCGAAGGTCGCGCACGCAGTCACAGGATTTACCGCGACGAACATGATGGATGCCTTTTCGTTCGGCTTCCAGGCGAATGCTATCGATCGGGATACGCGTTTTTTCAAAGGCGACGTCGCGGAGTTCCGGTGGTACGCCGACCTGTTGTCGGACGCGGACGTAGAGACGGTTCAACTCGAACTGAGTGGCACGTACCTGCCTTATTTTTCCAAGGTGTCACTCAAATCTGCGGTGGATAACTGCATCGCCGCGACGGTCAACCCCGACCTCACGCTGTACCCTTCGTGCGTTGCGCCGGCAGTCCCGTCTGGGAGCGGCCGCTTCTGCTGTTCGCGGTGCGGCGCGGATTGTCTAAACGGTGGCGCGACTGACATGCCAGGTTGGGACGTGAGCCGAGTCGCGAGCTTCGAAGGCTTGTTTCAGGACAAAACGAGCTTCGACGAAGACGTCACCGGCTGGTCCGTTCCCGCCGACGCGGACACGTCCAACATGTTCCTCGGCGCCACCACCTTTCTGGCGAAGTTCGCGAACTGCAACAGCACCGCGACGCCGATAGACCCGATCGCGTGTCGCCGCGAGGTGTACCCGCCGAGTCTCGCCGCGTTCGACGGACCCCCCGCCGCGTGGGATAACCGCCACTGCGACTTCTCGGTGTCGGTCCCAGCCAACGGCGACCTCGGCGAGTGCGATTCACAGGTGCCGAAGGGCTCAATGTGCGCGCCGACGTGCAACGACTCGACCGCGCTGGCCATGAAGGGCGTGTGCGGGCACGAGAAGCAAACGCCACCCGCGTGCGTGTGCGAGTGCAAAGATAAGAGGGCGGCGTTCGGTTTCGTCGTCGAGCAATAGACGACGCGCGCGGGCTGTACAAAGAAGGGGTTGAGGATGAGGATAGTCTACGGTACCAAACTTGTACACAAAATTAAGAAGGTAGACTAGCTAGAGTTACCTAACTCTGCGCCGAACACGTCCGCTTGATGACGAAACAGTTTCGTCACCGCCTGTTCTGCGGCGCCGTCCTCGTTTCGCCGTACTTCTTGAACTTCTTGCGGAAGCTCCGCTTGCGCGAAAACGCCCCCTCCACGGCCACGCCTCTGTTTTCGCAGTCGCGCACGGCGCGCACGAGCTCTTCGTCCTTCTCCCCGACTAAATTCGTCACCAACCCTTTCGCGCCCAATCGCGCGGTTCGCCCGATTCTGTGCAGATACTCCACCGCGTTCCCCGCGAACTCCGCCTGCACGACGTGTTTCACGCCGGGCACGTCCACGCCCCTCGCCGCCGCGTCCGTGCAGGCGAGCACGGAGACGGTGCCGTCGGCGAACGCGCGCAGCCGCTCGGCGCGTTCCGAGTTGGTGCACTGCGCGCCGAACGCTTCGGCTTTGAAGCCCTGTCTTTTGAGTTCAGCGGCAACCGCCTCGCACGCCTCGGCGCTGTTCACGAAAACCATCGTCTTGGCGCAGTCCACATCGGGCCGAAACCCCTCGGTTCCGAGCCCGAGCGCGGCGCCGAGCGCGTCCGCCCTGCTCGTATCCGAAACGTTTATCCAGGTCTGTGTGACGTTCGGAACGGCTCTGTGTAAACGCCGCCCCTCGACCCAGACGGCATCCGGGAACCCGTATTTGATCATCGCGCCGGGTGTTTTTTTTCCGTTGCTCATCACCGTCGCCGCCGCGAACGCGTACTGCCGGCGAAACGCGCGCCCGGCGCCGACCCCGACGCCACCCTTGCCCCCGAGCGCGGGACCCTTACCTTTCCCCGAGATCTGCGCCTTCGGTTTCACGAGCTTTTCGTGATTCACGTCGCGGTGGTCTAAACGCCAGTCGCGCGCGTCCGCGTCGACACCGCGCGCGGCGTCGCCGGACCAGCCTTTATCTTTTTCGTTCCCGCTCTCGTCGTCCTCCTCGGCGTCGACGGTGAGCCCGAGCGCGGCGAGCTTCTCTTCGCGGTACAGCACGTCGAATATCCCGCGCACCGGCCGTAGGTACCCGCCGGACAAAAGCTGGTCCGCCTCGTCGAACACGACGTGGCGGATGAACGTGACGTTCTTACTGAAGGTCCCGCGGCGCCAGGCGCCCTCGGAGAAGCGACAGAGATCCTCCGCGGCGCGCGCGGGGGTTGCCACCACGACATCCGGCGCGTCGCGTTGCGGGAGCGAGAAATCCGGGGTGAGTCCCACCGTTTTTAGTAATGGCACGCCGTTGGCATCCACCAAAGAGTCACACACACTTTTCACCTGCGTCACGAGCGACGCGTTGGGTACCAAAATCAAAGCGCCGGTCCCCCGGGCGACGCGCGTTTGATCCGTCTCCGTGTCTGTCTCTCCGCGCGGCGACCCGTGCCCGTTTCGCAGCAGGTTGGAGAAGACGGGCACGAGGTAGCTCAGGGTCTTGCCCGAGCCTGTTTCGGCGGCGATCACCACGTCCCGCCCCTCGCGGAACACGGGCGCGGCCTGCGACTGCACGTACGTCGCGGTCTCGAACCCGAGTCTTTTCAGCGACGCGAGCACCGCGGGGTGCGCATCCGGAAAGCTCGCGAACGGAACCGCCTCCGGCTCGGCGGCGTCGGCGGAGGCGCCGAGCGCGCCGGCGCGCGCGCCGGCGGCCGCCGAGAAGGCGCCGCGCGGCTCGAAAGCGCGCCCGGGGGACGCGAACGCGTGAACGCGCGTCGCGACGCGCGTTGACTGACGCGTGGGCGCGAACCGCGACGCGGCGGGGGGGGCGCGCAGCGCGGCGATGCGGGTCAGCGCGCGCCTCGCGGCCATCGCGTCCGCGAGCCCGCCGCCGCCGACGGGTGCGCCACGCCGAGAGGCTCGAGGCGCGAGGGCAGACGAAGTCGACGGCGCGACGAGCGCGCTCGAGAGCATCAAGGAGGTCACGGGCGACCTCGAAGGGGGGACGAGAGCGACGCGGGGTCGTTGTGACAGGCGCGCCCCGGAGGTGGGCGCATTTCGGAACCGCCGCCCGAAAGCCATCGGGCGAAACCGCTTTTTCACGGCGTCGTCATTTTTTGCCACCCGCGCCCCGCAGATCTCCCGAACAATCAACCCAGGAGGGTGTTGTCGGGTTGGCGGCGCCGCAACACCACACACGCGCTGGCGCGCGCCTTTTTTTGCGCTCGGGGTGCGCGGCGAAGCACGCGCGCGCGCGCCGCGCCCCTTCTCTCCCCCCCGACGTGAGGGCGCGCGGGTGTTGTCGGCCATTTTCCTTCCGGGAATCGTGACGGGAGCTCGCGACGAGATTACCGGCGTCGGTAATTCGGGCCCGCGGAGCGCGATGGCGCCCCTGCCCCGTCTCGCGCCCCGTCTGCCCCCCGCGCGCCGCGAAGACTCGCGCGCCTCGGATCCTACGCGCCGCAGCTACGTCAAGGGCGCGCTCTGGTCGCTTCTGTACGTGGCGTTCAGCACGGCCATCATCTTGAGTAACAAGCACATCATCACCGAGACCAACTTCCGTTGTCCCATCGCGGTGTCTTCCCTGGGCAGCGTGTTCGGCTGGTTCGTGTCCCTCGCCGCCGTGGGAAGCGGTTTCGTTCAACTCAAAACGAGGTTAACATTCACGCAGTGGTGCGTGCACGTGTTACCCATAGGCGTGTGCACCGCCGTATCGCTGGCGTTCGCCAACCTCGCGTACGTCTACTTGGACCTTTCGTTCATCCAGATGATCAAAGCGTTCGCGCCCGTGGTGACCTTCGCGACGCTCGTGTTTTTCAAACTGGACACGTACGACTCAAACGTCGCCATGACCCTCGCGGTGATCGTCGCCGGGTGCTTCACCGCGTCGTTCCAAAGAATGGAAGCGAAGAGCGTACGGATAGGCCTCGCGTGCATGTTCGCGTGCGAGGTGGCGGAGGCGTTCCGGAGCGCGGGCATGCAGTACCTGCTCGGCGCGCATCAAAGCGGCGCGAGAGAAAAAAAAAGCAGCGCCAAAGCCGCCGACAAGAAACGCGACGACGAGATTGGCGGCGCCGCGATTCCCGAGAAGAAACCGTCCTTCTCTTTGTTCGACGGGATGTATTACTTCTCTCCCGCGACGCTCATCTTCCTGGCGTTTCTCACGTACGTCTTCGAGTGGGACGACGTCACCGACCCGGCGCACGTCGCGGCGGCGCGAAAAAACCCGGCGCCGTTTGTGTTGGCATCGACGCTGGGTTTTTTCGTGAACCTCGCGAGTTTGGCGGTGATTCAGCACGCGGGGAGCATGACCTTAAAGATCGTGTCTCAATTAAAGAACGTCGTCGTGATATGCGCCGCCGTCGTGGTGTACGACGACAACGTGTCTCTCCTGGAACTCGCGGGGTACGCGGTGGCCATTTTTGGATTCGGCATGTACCAAGACGCGAAAGATCGCGCCGCCGAGTTTGCGAGGCTGGAAGAAGAGGCGAGGGGGGGCGAGTTCAAGGCGCTCGTTTCGCGTGACGGGTGACACAAAAGGGAGGACGGTTTGTGGTCGCGTGGCGTTATTGATATCTTAGTAGGCGCTCTAGACGTATGATACCTATGATATTTTAGCGGTGTTGAAAGCTCCGACGCGTCGCGTAAAAAAAGCGAGAGTCTGAACGCGAATTTCGCTCGTCGTCATCGCCGCGTTCGCGCATTTCGCGCGGCGCGATGGCGGACGCGGACGTGACCGCCTCGGCGGCCGAGCCGTCCGCCGCGGACGCGTGGTTCCAGCGCAAGATGGCCCTGCACGAGACCGCGCGGCGTGTCTCCGCGAAGGCGCGGCAGGCGGAGGCGGTCGCGGAGCAGAAGCGACGCGAACGATCCGAGGAAGCCACGCTCCGAGTTGACCGCGAGCTCGAGTGGAATCGCGCGCGCGTGTCCGCGCTCCGCGCGAGGCTGGAGACGGCGATCGCGCCGATACGCGCCGCGCGGGACGCGCGCGACCCCACATCGAAGCTTAAGGCACCCCCCAAACCCGTGTTCGTGTCCTACGCGCGCGACGCCCCGTTCGCCGAGCGCGCGCTCGTTCGCGCCATCGTCGACGCCGTCAACAGCATACAAATAAAATCGGATCCGACGAGAATGAAATCGAAAACGTTGTGCTGGCACGACGACGACGACGTGCCTCTTTCTGAGTATCGCGACTGGAAACACGTACAGGTACGCCGCGTGGATGCCGCGTTTAAATGCGACGTGTTCGTGGTTATCGGTTCGCCTTCGTACGAGCGATCCGAGACGTGCGCGCTCGAACGCGCCGCGACGCGCGTCCGACGCGAGCCGCCCGAGTGGGGCGGCGACGGCGCCGCCGTCGCCGTCGTCGCCGTCGACGCCGCCGAGGCGTGCGGCTTCGGAGCAGAAGCGTATCCGAACACAAACTCGCGTGAAGACTCAAAAAAAAAAGAGCGCTTCAAAAGCTGGCGAAGCGATGTACACGCCGCGTCCGACGTCGTCGTCTCGACGACGGCTGAGGAAATCGGCGTCGACACAAACGTCTCGCGAGAGAAATTAAAAATCCGGACGCGCGCCTTCGAAGACGTCATCGCGTCTCGCGTCGCCGCCGCTGTCGTGGAAAAGCTTCGCGAGGTCAATTCCGATGCGTGTGGCGACATGGTCACCACTAATGGTCACATGGAGGGTGATGCTTTTGTTTCCAACGTCTCCGCGCGAGTGAGCGCTGTGAAAGAAGCGCTGGACGATTTGCGCGCGACGTCTAGTTACCAAAACGCGCGACAAAAAAAAAGAGGCGGCGAATCCGACGACGACGCCTCCTCGTCGACTTTGTCGGACCCTCCTCACCGCTGGTCCGCTGGTCGCGTCGCGGCTTGGCTCCGGTCGCTCGGCGGGTGGACGGCTCCGTTCGCGGAGAGGTTCGAGGAGGAGAAGGTACACGGCTCGATATTAGACGCGCTGGACGCCGATACTCTGCGCGAGCGCTTCGGCGCGTACGACAAACGCGTTCGCGGCGCGCTTCTCGACGCTGTGACTTCGCGCTTCGCGACAAAACGCACGCCGTTATCGTATCACGACGACGACGACGACGTGGCGGCCGTGGTTTCTACAGATTCCATGGGTATGTCCCACGTGTCGCGCTTAAAACTCGCGTCTCTGCGCGCCGCCATCGCTCTCTCTCTGACTAAAAAATCGCGCGGCGCGGCTTCCGTCTCCGAGGACGACGCGTTCGACGCGCTCTTCGAAGCCGCGACGGAGGTTTATCGCGCGAAAGAGACGGAAGATGACACACCATCGCGCGAACGGATATACGACGCGTGTCTTCTCGCGTGTTGCGACGCGCACGAGTCGCGCTCGAGTCTCGGGCTCGAAAGTCGAGTGGACGCGGCGCGGTTCGCGGAGGCCGCCGCCGAAACGCTCCACGGCGAAATGGACGACGAAGCGGCGACTTCGCGGCGTCGCGCGACGGCTGAGCTCGACGCGATCGAGACGCTCTCTATGGTTGACCACGAAGACCACGAAGGCCAAAATGACCACAAAGACCACGTCACGCCTCTGATTCTGCGTGCGGCGCTGGAGACCAAACTGAGAGCGCGCGGCGTCGACGCGCGCGGCGTCGGCGACGAGAATGAGAAAACGAAGAGCGGCGTAAATAAAAAAAGCGGCGTTTTTTTCCCCGTCGTCGAGGCGAAGCGCGCCGTCGATGACGTCGTCGCGGACGGTCTTCTGGCCGGCTCCGGCGCGGCGGGCGCGCGCGCCGCCGCACGCTTCTTTGAGGTGTCAGAAGAAAGGCGCGGCGTCGACGAATGCGTCGCGGATATGGTTCGCGTCGCGTTCGCGCGACGCGCCAAGTCGCGCGTGGACGCCGCCGTCGCCGCCGCCGCCGCGCGCGCGGCGGCGGCGGCTTCGGCGCGCGCGGCGATTACCCTTCGGCGCGACGCGTTCGAGACCTCGCGTTTGTCCGCCGCGCGCGCGCGCGCTCTGGATGCGTACGCGGCGCGGCTCCGCGTGGCGCTGGAGACGGTCGCGGCGACCGCCGAGCCGGTGTCGGCGTTCCGCGGCGCGGTTTCTCTCGTCGAGACGTTCGCGGCGACGAGCGCCTTGGTGGACGGTTTCCCGTCGCGACAAGGGTTAGACGCGTCAATGACGTTTTTCGACGCCGACGATCCCGAAGACCGCGCTTCGGAAACCTCGTTGGGCGTGTACGCGGGCGTGCTGGTTCCCGGCGCGCGCGCTTCCAGCCGCGCGCTTCGCGTGGTGCACGCGTCTCTTCGCTCGCGCCGAAAGACGGGCTCCGAGATGCGCGCCTGGGAGGGGAACGCGTGGCCGAGCGTCGGCATCGCGCGAACGGAGGGGCCGCTTGCTGTTGTCGCCGAGTCGACGAGTCCGTCGTCCTTCCTTGCCCCGCGCGTCGTCGACGCCGACGACGAGCTCGTGGTTCCCGTGTTCGCGTCCGTTTCGCGAAAAACGTCGACTGATCGTTCACACGACGACGCGAGCCGCGGCGACGACTTCGACGGACTCGCGGCTTTCGAGAGGTTCGAGAGGTTCGACGCGGTGTACCGAAGAGGGTTCACGAAAGAAGAGGAGGCTGGTTTTCTGTCGGAGTTCCCGGACCCGGACGTCTCCGAGACCCCCGCCGGTTTCCTCGCGCTCGAGTTTGGTTTCGGTAAAGAAGAAATTATAAACGAGGAAACTGCGCGGCGACGTCGGTCTGTCGTCCTGTTGGCGGCGCGCGCCGCGGGCGTCGCGCTCTCGCGGTTTTCCAGAAATTTGAGACTAGACCGCGAGGCGCTGCGGCGCGGCGCGCGCGATGCGTTCGAGGCGGATGAGGCGGAACGCGAAGCGGTTCGCTCTAAAACGCTCGAGGCGCTCGAGGAAAGGAGAAGAGACGCGGTACGCGCGGCGTGACGTGAAAAATATTTTACAAGCGGTTTTATTTTAGACGCGTCTAGAGCGTTTGGTTAAAAATTCGCGTATTTCGCGTATTCGTGCGTACCTCACTCGCGTGAACGTAAACGGGTCCCTCGTGCGTGCATCGTGATACGTGTTTGTGACATCGTCGCACGAAACGCTCGATCGAGGCGTTTCGTGGAAGCGCTCTCACGCGGCGGAGAAGAGCATCGCGGCGGGAATCGCGGCGGCGGCGAGCGTTATAAATCCGCCGAAAACGCGCGCGGCGGCGGATTCGGTTTCGCCCGTCGCGGTGTCGTCCTCGACGAACGTTTCGATTAAAGCGGACGCGGTTTTCCCGTCAACGCGCGTGTCGTCCGTGCCTGTGATGTCCAGGTACGCCATGCACCCCTTGTCCTCGTGCTCGAGGAAGTGGCAGTGCAGCACCGCCTTTCCCGTGTGCTGGTCCACGGGGAAGTAAATCTTCGACGCGGTGACGTCCGTCGGGCGGTAAAACACGTCGTGCCAGTCGCCGGTTTGATAGTACCCCGACGCGTCCACGACGTCGCTTCCCAGCTGGAACGAGTTGATGTGGATGTGGAACGGGTGTTTGTCGTTGCCGGAGATTTGCCACGCCTGGACGGACCCGACCGGCATTGAACCGTGCGACACGCCGTTGTACGATCGGCTCGCGCCGTCGAAGGAAACCGCGCACCCGCCGTCCGCGCGCGCGAAGTTGAGCGTGTGCGACACGTGCGTCACGGAGTGGAGCGTCTCATCGTACACGTCCTGCAGGTACACGGGCTTCTTGGGCGTGAACACGGTCAGGTCCCCGGCGGCGGTCGCGTCGCTCGCGCTCACCGTGAACGTCATGAGCGTCTCCGCGGTCTGGAGAAGCTTGCGCCCGCCGGGACCGCCGCCGCCGGGACCGCCGCCCGCCTCGGCGGCGGCGGCGAGCGTGAAGGTCCCGGCGGAGGTGCACTTCACGACGAAGTCGAACCTGTTCCCGGGCGCGACGTGCGCGGTGGTGAGCGCGCGCGGCGCGTTGTCCACGTAGATGCCATCCTTCGCGATTAACTTCCACTCGCATCCGAGCGAGTCGGAGTCCACCAGGGTGATATCCGCGGCTGACTCGAGCGAGCTATACGCGACGCGGACGCGCGTCCACTGGTTCTGCGTGACAGTCGCGGTGGGGTTTATTTGGCCGTTCACGGTCCAGTAGCTGTCCCCGTCGCTCAGGCCGACGTTCCCGGACTGCGTCCAGCCGTCGCCCCCGTCTTGAAACTCGCCGGCGATTTGCTGGATTTTGTACGGCTCGAGTTTCTGGACCATCAAAACGAGTTCGCTCAGCGCGGCGAGGTCGGTTGGGATCTCGTCGTTCGCATCTTTAACGACGATCACGCCGACCAGCCCGTTCCCGACTTGAAGCGCGGTGTTCCCGTGGAAGTGCGCGTGGTACCAGTGCGTGCCCGCGGCGTGGTCGCTGGGGATGGAGTACGTGTACTCCCACACACCGCCGGGCGCGACGGTGACGTACACGTTATCCTGCGGGTCGTCGCTGTCCACGTGAAGCCCGTGCGTGTGCAGGTTGGTGGTTCCGGGCGAGTGCATCGAGTTCATGGTGGTGGTCGTGCCGGGGTTCGCGGCGAGGTCGTTGTCCAGGGTCACCTTCACGGTGTCGCCCGCGCTGAAGCGAAGCGTGGGGCCGACGGCCATGCGGTCGGTCATCGTCGTGCCCTCGGGGTTGTACCCGCGCGTCTTGTACGAGAAGGCGGAGCCGGAGACCGCCTCCGTGAACGAGGCGGTGTACTCGTCCACCACGATCGTGGTGGTCAGGACGCCGCTCGCGGCCGAGACCTCGGTCATCTCGTGGAGCGTCGCCGCGTGCGCGGCGGCGGGCGCGAAGAGCGCGAGCGCGAGGGCGCCGAAACGCGATCGGCGGCGCATGGAAGGCATGGAAGGCGCGTGTTGAACGCGCGCGACGATCTGATGTTGATCGCATCTGCCGAAATATCAAAAAGAACAAGAAACGAGAAAAGCGTTCAACACGCGCGTTTTTTCCGATTTTTTGTGCACGGGCGTATGATTTGTGAGTCCGAGAAAAACAGAAAAAAACGCTCCACGTCAGCACCTTTGGGCGCGCGCTCAATATGACGAACGTTTTCGTTTCCGTCTCGGTGAAATAAACATGCGCTTCGCGCTCTCCGTCGTCTCGACCACTTGTCGTTCAGAAGTCGAAGCTGGGTTCGTCCGCGCCGGCCGGGAACAGCTTCGCCAGGGTCACGACGATGTCATCGCCGTCCCCCAGCCCCCTCCTGTCGTCCATCACCGCCTTGGCGCCTTCCTTTTTGAAGTCGGGCACATCCGACGACGGGCACGGCGTGATGATGCACGGCATGGACGCGCCCAACGCCGCTCTTAAACCGACCATGGAGTCCTCGATCACGACGCACTTGTTCGCCGGAAGCCCTACTTTTTCCCGTGCGAGGTTGTAAATCAGCGGGTCCGGCTTCTTACGCGTCACGTCGTCCCCGGCCATGATCACGTCGAGTTTGGACAACCGCTCCGGGCCGACGACGGAGTTGACAACCTTCTCGAACCCGGCTTTGGTCGCCGCGGAGCATATGCCGACGGCGACGGACGGGTCCGCGATCGCTTCGTCCATCAGCCGCAACACGCCCGGTCGAGCCGTCGCGGTGGTCTCCACGATCTGTTTGTAAAACTCCGTCTTCTTATCCTGCAGCGCGTCCACCAAGATATTTTCCTGCTCATCGCCGCTCGCCACGGCGCCGTCGAAAAACGACGCCGTCGCGGGCCATCCGTTTTCGCCGAAGTGGTACTTCATCTTCGGCTTGCCCCCGCCCACGGTGTTCGCCAGCACGTCGTAGTACTCCACGGACCACACCACGGGCACTCCGTCGATGGTCAAGCCGAAGTGCTCGAACGAAGCGTTGTACGCGCGGCGGTGGAGCTCCTCTGCGGGGAGCGACAAAAATGGGCGAAAAGAGCAAAAGTGTTTTTTTCAGTCTTCGGAACGTTCGCGAAACGTTCGGTGGCGCGGAAGGGTGCGTCCGCGCGAGCGCGTGCGTCAGACGCGTTATCGGGCGGATCGGACGAGCGCGACGCCCCGACAGAGGGACGCGAGCGCGGGGGCGTCGTCGCGCGCGATCGCGCGCGGCACGCTCGAGGCGTCGGCGATTGACCGAGGCGGTCGTCGCGCGTGTCCTCGCCGCGCGCGAGTCGAGAGAGCGAAGAGAGGCGTCCGTCACGCACCGGTCTCGACGATGACCCCGTCGCAGTCGAAGAGCAGCGCGAAGCGCGCGTCGACGGTGTTGGACGCCGCGGCGCGGACCGCGCGGCGCGCCGAGCGGGAAGACGACCGGGGGGCGCCGCGCGCGGAGACGCGCGGCGCGGCGGCGGGGAGGACGGAGACGAGCGCGGAGGCGGGCATGGCGTCCGCGTCTGTGGGTGTGAAGGCACCCATCCATCCCGCACGGCGAGCGGTGTCGGGCGCCCCTCGCGTGCTTCGACGCGAGAACGCGCCGATGAGAAACGCGACTGCCAAATCATCCACTTTCCGATTTCGCGCACTGAATGCCCGCGAAACGAAACAGAGCGAAACAGCCCTCCTATTGGTCGATTGTCGATCGAGAATCCAACACGTTTCGGCAAAATAAGCGATGGCCATCGCTTAGACGCCGGTCATTCACGCACACACGCCGGTAACCATGGCCGCCATCGCCTCCCTCAACGTCAACGCCGTCTTCGGCAAGAAGGCGCCCGCCAAGAAGGCGCCCGCCAAGAAGACGGCCGCCAAGAAGGCGCCCGTCCGCTCCGCCGGCGTCAAGCGCCAGGGCAACATCGGTCCTAACCGCACGCTGTGGAACGGATGGGAATCCAACCCCGAGCCTCCCGCGTACCTCGACGGGTCCCTCCCCGGTGACGCCGGCTTCGACCCCTTCGGCCTGTCCAAGCCCGTGGAGTACCTCCAGTTCGACCTGGACGGCCTCGACGGCTCCGCCGCGGTCAACCCCTACGGTCGCGTCATCGGCAAGCTGAAGAAGGTGGACAACAAGCCCACCGAGCGCACCATCGTGGTACGTCAACACACACGCGGTTTCCGCGCGTCGCGGGCGCGCGCGATTGCATTCTCTCGTCTCTCCCTCCGCGCCGGAAACCGACGCGCGAGCCGCGCGTCGCCCGTCTCCCGACGCCGCGCTCGCGCTCAACGAACGCCGCGAGAGGCGCTCGCGTCGACCCGCGCGTCGGAGCGAGCGAGCGCGCGAACGCGCGCGCGTCCTCGGCGCGATCGCGCGCGTTGTCGCCTCGCCGGTTTTCGACGCTGCGTCGAAAATCGGTCGCGTCGCGTGTCGCGCTCGATGTCTGTTTTCTCGGGACTCGCGCGTCGCCGGCGCTCGCCCGTCGAACCGCGCCCGACCGTCTCGATGCCTCGACGCTGACCCTCTCTTCTCACCACCTCCCGTCTCGATCTGCACAGCCCTTCAACGAGGCGTTCGACATCGTGCGCTTCCGCGAGTGCGAGCTCCAGCACTCCCGCTGGGCCATGCTCGGCCTGGTTGGCGTGATCTTCGCCGAGCAGTCCACCGGCATCTCCTGGGTGGACGCCGGCAAGGTGCTCAACGAGCAGCCCTCGTACCTCGGCTTCAACATCAACGTGCCCCTGAAGACCCTCGTGCTCATCGAGGTGCTCGCCATGGGCTTCGCGGAGGTGAAGCGCTCCGCCGGTACGTCCCCGAACGCATCTTCCGGAACCGCGCGGAAGGTCCTCCTTTCGCGTTGTTTGTTTTCCTCTTCGCGTCACGTCCGTCTGGCCGAACGCTCGCGCGTCCGATCGGAAGTCCGCCCGGAAGAAGTGTTTCGCGTTTCTGTTCTGACGTTTTCCACCCATCCCGAAAAAAAACCGTACAGAGCTCGACTCGGAGAAGCGCTCGTACCCCGGCGGCTACTTCGACCCCCTCAAGTTCGCGGACACCACCTCCGACGAGGCTCTCTTCAAGCTGAAGACCGCCGAGCTCAAGCACGGCCGCCTCGCGATGGTCGGCATGCTCGGCATCGCCGTGCAGGCGACCAAGAACGGCGAGGGCGCGCTCGAGGCGCTCCGCTCCATCGGCAACTAAATCGCGAAAGGTTTTTCGGTATTTCCGCTTGTTAAAAAAACGACGAGACGAAAACGAAAGATGGTTTAGGTGCGTGCGTGGACGCGAACGCGTGTATTAGGAGACGGCCGCGAATGGCGAAGGAGGAAGCGGCGGTCGAAGCGCCCGTGGCGCGGCGACGTGACGGGCGAGAAGACGTGCGAGCGAAGCGAGACGCGTTGTGAAGCTCGAAACTCTTCAGTTGCGAAAAAAAAAGCGCGCGTCATGTCATCCTCCCTCAGTCGCCCGAATCGAGTCGTCGTCCTCCGACTACTACTCGGGCGTCTCCTTCCCGCACTCGCGCGATATCTCACGGAGCATGTCTGCGTCGATGTACGGCCCGATTTGTATGCCCCGCTTTTTCATCTCGACTAAATACCCGTGCGCCGTTTTCGCGTCGTGTGCCACGCCGAAAAAGTGCTCCACTAACATCGCGTACGCGTCCCCCGCGCGAACGGTCGCGACGGAAGAACTCATCACTGAAGAGTTCGTCTCTTTCGCCATGTCGTCCGCGAGGTCTGTGATGGCCACACGCGCGCGTTCCGGGTCCGAGCTCAGTAAAACGCGCGCGTCACAGAACCGGGTCACCGCGTCGACGGCGGCGTCGACGTAAGAGAGGTGCGCCTTCTCCGCCGCGAGCCTTTCTTTTTGTTCTTTTTGTTCGGCTTTGGTCTCCGTCTTTAAAAGCGCCTTGGCGCGACACCGCCGCGCCTCGCGCAACGCGACGAGCGCGGCGTCGTAGTCGCGGAACTCGTCAATCTCGCTCGAAGCGCAGGACTCGTAGAAACCGGCGAGGTGGCCGTACGCCTTGGCCTTTTGGTAAAACAAAACGATGTGCTTCGCGACGTCTGTTTTGCCGTCTGTTTTTTTCTTTTTTTCGTCGTCATTCGTCGCGCCACCGCCGTCCCTTTCCGCGCGCCAGTCGAGCGTCTGCAGAAAGTTCGCCGCCATGACGTACGCGTCGCGGTCGCGGCTGACGCCCGCGAAGAAAATAACCTTCGTTGCGTCGCCCGTCTTCAAAAGCGCCTTCATAGCCTTCGAGCGCTCGCCAGCCTTGGCGTACAGCTTACAGCTCAAAGAGTAGTTGCCCTGCCGCTTACACAGACGCGCGACGTCAAGCAACGCGGCTTTTTTGCGCGACGAGCCGAAAGAAGCGTCTTTCGCGTTTTCTTCGTCTTCGGCGCCGACGAGCGCGTCCGCCATCTTCTCGTCCACGGCGACGTCCTTCTCGAGCGCGAGCCGAAGCGCGGCGTCGCGGTCGCCGGCGCGTATCTCCAGAAGCACGGCGTGCTCGAAGCGGCCGCGCTCGGTGAACCACGTCGCGCACCGACGCAGGAGGCGAGACCGCTCGGATGAAGCCTCCGCGCCGTCGGCGCCGTCGCGACTCTCCTCGCCGCCGTCGCCGCCGTCGCCGCCGTCGCGACTCTCCTCCAGCAGACGCGGAAGCACGATCTCCGACAGCGGCTCGTGCATGTCGTGCTCGAAGCACAGCTCGGCGGCTTTGCCGAGAGAGCCCGCCTTGGCGAAGAGCGTCGCCGCGCGGGCGACGTCGCCGCGCCGCAGAAAGAAACGCGCCGTCTCCGCCGCGCTCGTCTCGGGAGCCACTCCGCTCAGGCGCGCCACTTCGCCGTCCATGCCGTGCCGCATCGCCAGTCGCAGAGCGTGCCCGTGTCTTCCAGCCTTTCCGAACCACGCGATGGCGTCAGCGATCGAATCGCGAGCCTCGAACGCGCGAGCCAGGTGGAACGCGGACGCGGCGAAGACGTGTTCGCGGCTCGGACCTGAAAAATAACCAGCGCTTTTGCGTTCTTCTTTCATCGAGGAGGAGGATCCGCCGCGCTCCGCCGCCGCCTCCTCCTCGGCGCGCCGCACCGTCTGCTCGGCGCCCGCGAGGTCTCCCGCGGCGCACAACGCGCGCGTCGCGTCTAAAAACGCGCCGCACGCGAGGTACTCCTCCAGAGCGCCCTCCGCGTCGCCTTCGCTCTCCAGGACCTTCGCGCGCCACAGTCGCAGTTTTTGGCGGGTGAAAGAATCCGAAATCTCCGACGAATCTCCCGATACAGACGATTTTTGAGCGACGTACGCGTCGAGCGCGTTTAACTCGCCTCGCGCGCGCAAAAGACGAGGCACCTCCCTGTGCGCTCGTCCGCTTTTTTCGTACGCGCGAACGGCGTTCGCGACATCCCCTAAACTTTCCAAGTGTCGCGCGTGCGCGAAATGCGTGCTTTTCAAATGCACGCGGTCGTGCGCGTCGACGACGCGCAGCGCGTCGCGCCACCGCCCCGCGGAGCGCAACAGCGCGGCTAACAGGTCGAACCGTCCGCAGTCTTTGTACAGGCGCTCGGCATCCTCCGTGAGCCCGAGGTGCGTGGCGACCGCGGCGACGCGCGCGTCCGGCTCCGCGAAGCGCGCGGCGTCGCGAGCCGCGCGCGCGCCGCGCACGTGGCCCATGTGCGACAAACACAGCTCGGCGACGTCCAGCCGCTTGCGGCGCACGCACGCGCGGCTGGCGCACGCCCAAGCCGCGGGATGCGTGAGCGCCTTCGCGGCGCGAAACGCGCGATCTTTAGAGCGCTCGTCGAAAGCCTCCGTCATCGTTTTACGTACCTTCTCGTCGTTCGTGGACTTTAACAAAAGAGCGCGCGACGTGTCATCACGCGCGAGCGCCTCGTGGAACGCCAAAAGGCTCGCCGTGATGTCCCCGCGCTCGTCTTCGTGAGACGTACGCGTTTTGTCCGATTCGGCGTCGACGACGTCGACGCCCTCAAAGTCGCGCATGCACACCGAGAAGCACGCGCCGCGCGTCGGCGCCGAGCGGTCTCGAGACGCCGCGTCGGAGCGAGCGTTCGCCTTCTGGCTCACGAACAGCACGGGCGCAGCCACGCCGAGCACAGCGTCGAAGCCGTCCGGTATGACGTGCGATTCCTGAGGCGCGACGAAAAGAGCGACGCCTTCGTGAGAACTCCGCGTTTTTTCCTTCCCGTCCGCGCCGGAGTTCGCTTCCGGTGACTCGGCGCGCGCGGCGAAGCACGTGAACGCCACGAGGCCCGCGCGATCGCGGTCCTCGCGGAAACGCGCGTCGACGTCCGCGGACGTCGACGTCGTTGAGATTCTCGTCGCGCTCTTGTGCGTCTCCAGCCTCGCCGTCTGCGTGCAGAAGAGCGACGGGAACGAACAATCCCACGCGATCGTCTCCACCGCGCGCCCGACGCCGCGCGCGAAATCGAAGCTCGCCCAAAAATCGCGCGCGACGTCGTACACGCCGACGTGGCTCGACCCGCTCGGCTCTAACCCGAAACTCACCAGAACCAACGACCCGTCCGCGTTGGTCTTCACGGACTCGATTGGCGCGTCGATGTGATGCGGTACAACCGCGGGGTTCGTCCCGCCGCGCCGCGCGGGAGACCGACCCCCGAGCCACCACGAGTGCACGCGTCCGCCGAGCGTCGCGACGCTCAGAAACGCGCCGGAGTCGTTCACGTCCATGCACGCCACGGCGCCGTGCGCCTTGTCGTACGTCAGCGCGTCGCGCGGCGCGCCGCCGGGCTCGCACGCCTCGACCACGCCCGCGCCGCGGCCCGGCCGGAACACGCACGCGCCGCGCGCGCCGAGCGCGAGCGTCTGCGCGCCGACGTAGGCGCGCGAAACTTGTGTCGACGAGTATCGCGTCGGAGAGGTGGTCTTCTCGGTCGCGTCTCCTAAGGCTCGCTCACTTCCGTTACTCGGCGGGTGGTGCGGGAAGCGCCCTACGCGTTCGAACCCGTCCCGACCGAACACGTGTAACTCGGCGTGTCTGTTGGTCCAGATGAGCAAAAAGTCGCCGGCGACGTCGGCGCCGAGAATCTGCCCGTTCGCGCTTTTCCCAGACTGAAACGCGCGCGGCGGAAACAAACCCACCGCGCTCTCCACTATTAACTCGTCGCCGGCGAGGTGCGCTAAACTCACGCCGTCGCGAACCTTGTCCGCCAAACGCACGCGGGCCAAGACGTGCGCGGAGAGACACTCTTCGCTTTTCCCAGACGGCGGTCCGTTTTCTTCTCCGCCGCCGTCTCCGAAACCGGAGACGCCTCCGTCGCGTTTTTGTTTGTCGTGCGCGGTTCGCGATTTCGAAAAGGCGCCTTCTTTGTCGTCCGCGACGAGCGCGCTCAGGACGCGCGACGACTTCGAGGCGAAGCGCAGCGCCACGACATGACTTGTCGCGGACGAGGACACGAGCCGTGTCGTCGCCGAGCGGCGCCACGCGCGTTCGTCGCGGTCGTCGTCGTTCGACGACGTCCTCGCGGAAAAAGCGTCGTTCGCGTCATCCGACGTCGCCTCCGACGCGTCCGACGACGCCTCGTCCGACGTCGCCTCGTCGTCGCGCGCGACGTCGCGTCGTCGCGAGCGTCGAGACGAACCGGCGCGCCGGGACGCGTCGGAGCTTTTCGTCGTCTGTTTGTCCGTATCGCGAGTAGTTCCGGTTCTTCGCCTCTCGTCCTCGTCGAAGCCGCCGACGCGGCGGAACACGGCGACCCGCCCGTCTCTGGAGCCGACACCTATAGCGCCGGTGGCGTCGTCGCGAGCCACGCACGTCAGCCGCCGCGACGCCGGGTCCCGAGACGAGTCTTGACTCGTCACAAGACGAGTCTTATCGCCACCGCCGCTCACGTGTTCGCTGTCCCACGCGCGCAAAGAGTAGTTCGCGCCTGAGTCGAGGTCGAACATGCGCACGGCGCCGCTCGGGTCTTTGTCGCTCACCGCCGCGAGAACGCCCTCTCTGGCCCATACTAAGCCCTCCGAGGTCACACCTTCCACCGGGAGCTTGAACGCGAGCGTCTCGGTCCAGCACCCTTCCTTGGATTGCACACCTTTGCTTTTGCTTTTGCGTGTCGTCTGATAGTCTTCCGCGCGCCAGTCCGGCGAGGGCGGCGCGTGGCAGCGCAGAGTGGAATTAAGGTCGAGCGTCACCGCCGCGAACGTAAAAGGCATCGACTCGGAATCCGTTCCGCGCGAACGCCGTAAAAGCGCGGCGGCGAACGGCGCTTCCGACTGGAACAGAACCGCGGACGCGACCGTGATCGGTTTCGGTCGTAACGATTTCGGCCCCTCGGGGACGATCTCTGTGTCCGGATGCGGCACGTGCCTTATGTCCACGGCGCACATCGCCGACCCGCCCGTTCCGAAACGCGCGTACCCGACGAGGAAACGAAACGAGGAGAGGTTCGATCCCGGCGCGTTTTTTTCGCCATCCGCGTCGGTTTTCGCGTCAAACGGCGCGGCGAGGAGATGCGTGACTCGAAACGCGCCGCTTTCGCCCGCCGCTTTCGCGCTTAAGAATTCGCCGAAAGGAAACGCCCTCTCCGGGCTGAGCTCGGCGATCTTCTCCGGTCGCGCGCGGCGGTCGACGGTCCAGAACGCGACGAGACCGGTGGCGTCTCCGGAGGCGAGGAGGAAGTTTCGAGGAGTTTCGTTTCCATCCGCCGACCAACGCAAAGCCTTAACGCCCCTCCTGCCCGCGTGCGTCACCGCGTCCTCCGCGCACCGTCGCTCGCGCGGCGACCAGATCTTCAACGCGCCGTCCTCGTACGCCACCGCGAGGAGCGGTTTCGTCGGGTGCCACGCCAGCGCGGCGACGGAGACGCCGCCGCGGTCGTCGGGAACGGCGAGCGGACGTCGTTGGTCGAAGGGCTCGCCATCCTCTGTGAGACGTGAGGCGAGACGACGTGTCAGTCGTCAGACGTGCGTCAGTAGAGCGACGCGTCGAACGAGCTCGCTTGAGTTTCGCGTCGCGCGGTTTGTCACGAAAAGAACGCGGAAGGAGGGCACGGGCGTCGTCCGCGTCGGTGCCGCGGCGGGCGAGGACGAAACCGAGTCGAACCGAGTCGCGCGACGATCCATCGGCCACTCTCGAGGTCAACGCGGTGGATGGTGCCGCCTCGGAAAACGCGGTCGCGCGCGTGCCCGCGACGTACCCGTGTACACGCCGACGGAGCCGTCCGCGTGCGCGACGGCGACCAGCGGCACGCCGCTGAACGGCTCATCGGGGCTGGGCCTGTGCAGCGACCACTCCGTGTGCGTGGGCGCGCCGGGCGACGAGATCTGCGAGGAAAAATAAACGGCCATCTATCTATCGAGAAGCTCAGCGATCTCGTCCGCGTCGGCCCCGTCCCGAGCGCTCTCGAGGCCTGTCACGCCGGGTGGATGCGTTTGGAACCTTCCCTGAAGAAGCGCCGCCTACGCCCGCGGACCGCGAGGTCTCGACGCCGCGCCCGCGCGGCTCGCGGCACGCCTTGTGTGAAAGACGAGGGAGCGGGCTTCTCGAGAGAGGAGAGGACATTTTGCAAAACTCGGCTTTTTCCGACTGTGGCTGTGCCGTTTATGTCCGACTAAATACTCACTGCGTTTTCGCGATCTCTCGTCGAAAAATATCGCAAAAAAGCGACGTCAGCTTCGGGTCCTTGCATTAATCATCGTGCAAAGAGCGATGTTGGCGCTGGCGCTCGCGCCCGCCGGCATGGCCTTCGCCGCGATCCGCGCGGGACCGCGCGCCCCCCGCGCGCGCCCCCTCCCCGCGCGAGTCCCCCCGCGCTCCGCCCGCGCCGCGCCCGCGTGCCTCCGCCTCGCGCCCCGGCCCGGGTTTTCAAACGCCGACGGTTCGAGGCCCGTCCGCCTGCGTGTCTTGAGCCCCGGGGCGCGCGACGAGGATGCGCGCGCGGTCGGCGAGGGCGGCGAGCGCGCTTCCCCTCCGTCCTCCGCGCCCCGCGAGTACACCTCGCGTAACCCCAAGGCGGCCAAGTCGGCGCGGAGCGCGTCCATCGAGGCTGACCTCGAACGCGCGCGCGCCGCCGCGCGCGCCGCGGACGACGCCGCGTCCATCGCCGAGCAAGAGCACGAGGCTTTTCTGATGGCCAACAAGCTTCTGCTGGACGCTCGAGCCGCGCAGGCGGAAAGCTCCCGCGCCGCCGCTCTGCGCGCGGCGGAGGTGGCCGCGCGCGCGCGCGCCGCCGCCGAGGACGCCGCGCGCCTCGCCGCGGCGAAGCACGAGCTCGCGCTCGCCGAGGCGCAGTCGGAGTCGTGCGCGTACGCCGTGGAGTCCGCCGCTTTAAAAGCGGAGCTCGACGAATCAAACGGCGCGCTGACTTCGAGCTACGGCTTTTCCGAACCTGCGTGTTTGACGAACGCGAAGAAAGCCGAGCTGAGACGCGAGGCGACGGAGCGCGTCGCGAACGCGGCGAGGAAGGAACACGCGGAAGCCGCCGCGGCGCTCGTGCGAGGAAGAGCGGAAGCCGCGAAAGCCAAAACGCGCGCCGCCGCCGAAGCTCAAGCTTTGGCGTTTAAAGCGTCCGAAATCGCCGCGGCGCGGTTTTCTCGAAACGAAGGCGCGCCTAAGCTGTGGGACTCGTTCGATGACCTCGACGTTTTCGAGGAGGAGAAGGGACGGAGAAGGGACGGGCGTGTTTTCGTTGATCGTAACGAAGAAGAAGGAACGGACGTGACGCGCCTTTCGTGTACGACGGACGCGGGAAACAACATCGTCCCGGAACGCGTTCGGCCGCGTTTGCGCGAAACCGTCGCGCAGGACCGAGCCGACGCCGCGGAGACCATGCGGCGCGCGGCGGAACGCGCCGACAGACAGTTCGCCGAGCTCGCGCCGCGACTGGCGGCCGGTGAAGCGCCGACGAAGAGCGTCGAGGACGACGACGGTCGTTCCTCCGCCCGCGCCGAGACCGGGGGTGGCGGAACGACCGGCGGCGGCGAAACCGCCGGCGGCGGCGGCGGCGGCGGCGATGGGTTCGCGGCTGAAACAACCTCTTCGCTTTACCGCGACTCCGCTTCCGATACCGTCGCGCCCATGCCCGAGTGGATGTACCCGCGCGCGTTGGACTGCGTGCCGGCGTTCTTCGGCAAGCTCAACCCGGTGACGGGCGCGTTGGTGTACTACACGGGCGCCGTGCTTCGCGAATCGACCGGCGCGCCGCTCGTCGCCGCGCAGTGGACGTTTCTCGTGCTGGTCCCGCTCCTCGCCGCGCAGTGCTTTCTTCGATACAAGGCGCACGAGCGTGACGCGAGGCGGTCGCTTTTACAACGCGAGGCGGAGGAAGCCGAGTGGGTCTCGCGACGCGCGGAGGCGAAAAAATCGGCGTGGCCTGGGGTGGAGGACGACATTCCGGACGCGACAGGAGCTTTTGTCTCTCGCGATTTACCGTTTCCGTTTGCTCGCGCGAACCGCAAAGCGTGGCTCGACGTGCACCTCGGGTACGCGCTTTTGTGTCCCGCGGGCGCGGTGGGCGGCGAAGGCGCGTCCTGGTGGTTGCTCCTCGCGCCTTTCGTGATGTTCTGCCGGTTCGTGGGCGAGAGGTTCGCGTTTTTCAAAACCCCGAGGCGGGTCCTGGCGGTGGTAGGCGGCGCGGTGGCTCTCGCCGCCGTCACCTTCAGCGCGTCGGCGTCGCTCACGCAGGCGCTCGCGTCTCTGCGCGCGGGCGGCGCCGTCGGCGTCGCTCTGGCGCCCTTCGCGTTCGCCGCCACGTTCGCGTTCTACCTCGCGCCCGCGGCGCTTCTGCCCGGCGCCATCGCCAGGGCCTGGCGCGGTGAGGGCGAGTGGGCGAAGGACGCAAAGGCCGACGCGGCGCGTTTGGAGAAGGAAGCGCGTCTCGAGAAGACCTCTTCCGATCCCGCGGCGCTCGAGAAAGAGCGTTTGAAGAAACGGACGTGGCAGGTCCTCGGTGTTTTGGCGATGGGCGTCTCGCTGGCCACCGGCTCGGACGTTCCCATCTTCCTGTGTTTCTTCGCGCAGCTCCTGAAGGCGGACCCGGGCGCGCTGCTGCAGGTGATGATCGACAAGGGCGACGCCAACCGAGCAGCCTTCGACGAGAAAGTCGCCGACGCGGCGGCGAGCGCCGTCGACGCCATAAAAAAAAAGGGGAAAAAGTCAAACGACGCGTCCGCGTCCGACGTGAAGGGCTCCCCCGGAAAGGGGCCCGACGCCGCGGGCGCGGCGTGATGGTGTCGTCGCGTTGTTTGGCGCCGACTGTATGGGAGCATAGGATTGGGTCGTGTTGTATGGTATGTGGTGTTTGATGATGTCGCGTACGCGAGCGAATTCACACGCGTCACGCGCGGTTTCCGGACGATACTTCTGACATCTCGCGAAAAAAACTCATGTTCTCTCCCGTTCGTCACTTCGCCCCGCGCCGCTCGACGGCTCGAGATGTCTTCGCGCCGCCCCGACGGCCCGGGGAACAACGTGGCGAAGGTGGTGTCGTACGATGCCGCCACGACGTCGCAGGTGGCGGTGTACCAGCCCCCGCGGGGGAACACGGGGGACGCCGTGAAGGATCTCGAGGCGAAGCTCGCGTACATCACGGAGACCGTGCCGTTGCGCGCGGAGAACACCAGCGGGTCGACCGCGGGCGCGGGCTCGGGGGAGTTCCATACGTACCGAGCGTCGCGGCGGCGCGAGCAGCTCAGGCTCGAGGCGATGGACAGGGAGGACGCTGAGGCCAAGGCGAAGGAGGCGTTCGAGCGGCGGCGTTTAGAGACCGAGGCGAAGCTCGCGGCGGAGGGGGAGAAGAAGAGGAACAAGCGGCTGAAGAAGAAGGAGAGGCAGAGGGCGAACAAGAAGGCGAAGCGGGGGGACGGCGAGACCGCGGGAGGCGGGGACGAGGGGGCGGACGACCCTGTGAAGCAGGACGAGGACGATAACTCGGGCGGGGACTTCCAGGACCTGGACTGACGAGGGACGCGCGCTGGCGCGGGGCGCCCGAGGTAGACTTCTGCCAAATGCAACGACTCCACCAGTGGCGCCCGCGATCTCGAAACTCATCAAAGTTCTTTTCGTCTTGGATAGCGGCATGACGCGGTGGTCATCGTCACACTGCGCCGCACGAACGGGCGACGATGTCCACCCTCGCCTTCGCTTTGATTCGCGCCGCGGCGGCCGCGCCCCGCGCCTCGCCTCGCGCGCGCGGCGTCCCCGCGTCGCGGTGGGGGCACGGCGTCGCGGCTTCCCGGACCCGCGTCGTCGCCGCCGCCGAGTCTTCCGCGGACCGGCTGAACGCCGGCCAGACGAAATCGCAGCTCGAGCCCAACGCGCCCGGGGAGGACACCCCCGAGAACATCCTGCGCGTCAGCCGGGGCACTTCCTTCGAGGGCCTGAAGAGCGCGTACCGCATCGCGATGGAGGCGGCGGAGGCGCTCGAGGGCGACGAGGCGATCGAGGCGCGCAAGGAAAAGGTGGAGTGGGCGTTCGACGCGCTCATCGATCAGAGTCGGTCGTTTTTCTTAAACGCCGTCGAGGAAAACCCGAGCGACCCGGACGCGAAGTTCCGGCTGGGCAACTTCTACCAGACCCTGGGTAAGTTTTCCGACGCGGAGAAGTGCTACCGCGAGTGCGCAGCGATAGACTCGACGCACGTAGATGCCATGAACAACCTGGCGTTGCTGTTGCAGGAAGCGGGGAAGATCGACGAAGCCGAGGCGTACTATCTGCGGTGCGTGGAGTGCGACCCGAAATGCGTGGACGCCATGTTCAACTGGGCGACGCTCAAGCTCGAGCACAGGCAGGACCTGGACGGGTGCCGCGTGCTTATCAACCAGATCGTGCAGATAAACCCCGAGCTCAAGGAACACAAGCTCGTCAAGGCGCTCCGGGGGGACGACGAGGACGAAAGCGGAGAGACGTTCGGGTGATTATTAGGGAGTGGGTTCGGAACGGAGGAAAACGCGGTGGAAGGTTGTCTATCGCGATAAAGGTCTCTACGGCGGTATCGTATCGCAAAAGCAAACGCACTATTACCTCGCGTAAGGTGTTCGTCTCACCTGCCCAGCCCCTCCTCCTCGTCCATGGCGAACACCTCCTCGTCCCCGTGCGCGTTTTTCCCGTCGGAACGTTCGCCGTCGCTCTTCCCCGTATGCGTTTTTCGTCGCGCCAGCCGCTCGGCGATGGTCGCCGCCAGGGGCGCCTCCGTCCACCGGAGCAACGCCCAGTCGACGCTCCTGAAGAACGGGTGGTTCTTCACCTCCTCCGCGCCGCCTCTCGTGCCGAGCCTCTGCGAGGGGTCTCTTTGTAACAGTTTGCGAAGCAAATCTTTCAGTTCGCTCGAAGTCGCCGGCGATGTCGGAAACTCCAAAGGCTGGTGGATGATGTTGTGGAACGTCTGTTCGCGTCGGCCGGCGCGAAACGGCGTGGCGCCGAACACCATCTCGTGGATGAATATGCCAAACTCCCACCAGTCGATCGAGCTGGTGTGGCCCGTGCTGTTCAGAACTTCGGGCGCGAGGTACTCCTCCGTGCCCACGAAGGAGTTCGTGAACGCGAAAGGTTCGGCGACGATGCGCGGATACCCGCCGTCGGAACGAGCGCTCAAAGAAGACGACGACGACGCGCCGATGCCGATGGCGCGCATCGACGACGAAACGACGCTCGAAGTGTCGCATCGCAGACCGTGAGACCGTGAGTTGTCTTTTTCGCCCGAGACGCGACCGCCGTTGAACGCTAAAGGAGGAACCGTGGGTGTGTCGTCCTTCTTCGCGAAACTCGCGTTCGCGGTATCCGCGATTGACGCCCCGCGCGAATGAGATTCCTTCGCGTCGCCGCCGCTCGCTTTCCCCGTCGCGTCGAGCATCACGACGTGCGCTCGCGAGCTGGCGCAGTAGGAGAGGTCGAAGTCCGTGACCACGACGTGTCCGTCTTTCCGTAGCATGATATTCTCCGGCTTCAGGTCGCGGTAGATGAAGCCCATCAGGTGCAGGTACTGCAGCGCCACGAGCACCTCGGCGGCGTAGAAGCGCGAGACGCGCTCGGAGAAACGCTTCCCGGGCGCGTTCTGCAGAGTCTCGTACAGTTCCCCCCCCTCGCAGAACTGCATGACGAAGTACAGGTGCGTCTCCGTCTGGAACGCGCTGTACAGCGTGGCGCAGAACGGGTGGTCCACAGCCTCCAAAATCGTGCCCTCGGTCTTCACGCGGTGCAGCTTGTTGCGGTCGCGCATCTCCTGCTTCGCCAGAACCTTCATGGCGAATAAAGGGCGCGAATGACTCGCCGACGCCGACGACGAAACCTCCGACGCGAGCTCCCCGGACGCGGCGTCGTTTACGGTCGCGTCGCGTTCCGCCGTAGAGACACGGGAGCCTTGGTCTTCTTCGTCACGTGACGTGCCGTTCGTCTCGGGAAACGCGCTTCTTAAACGCACGAGGTGCACGGACCCGACGTCCCCGTGTCCTAACCGCTTCACCGGCTGGAAGTCGTCCGGGGTGAGCCGCGCCGGTCGCCCGGCGGCTCTGTGTTCCTCCACCACCGAACGCAGCGCGCGCCAATTGGGGTCACCTACCTGGTGCGGCTTGGGCTTGCCCAGCCTTCCCACCATCGTAGTCCACGGGAGCTCATCGTCCGCGAGGTCAGCGATAGCTCCGCTCACCTGCGTCGCCATGCTCTTCGAGTACTGCTTCATGTTTTCGTCAAAAGAAGTCTCCGCGCGGTCCGGGTCCGCGTCCTCCAGGTTCTCGCTGTCCAGGGAAAGGTTGGAGATTCTTTTCTCTTCGTCCTTCTTTTTATAAACCGTGACGTCCACCTGGATGCCGGCGAAGAAGCGTATCTTCCCCGTCTCGTCCCGGACGGGCGCTAACGTGAACATGTTCCAAAACGGCTTCCCCTGCTTGGTGTAGTTCAAAAGCCGCACCGTGCACTCGTCGCCCTCGTCGACCGCTCTTCGAATCTCGCGCACCGCGCGCGCGTCCGTGCGCGGCCCTTGAAGGAAACGGCAGTTCCTTCCCAGGATCTCCTCTCGCGTGTACCCGGTGAAGTCCAGAAACCCGTCCGACGCGAACACGATGGGGCAATCCGGCAAACTCGGATCCGCGATCACGAAACTCTGCTGGATGCGTTCGAGCGTCGTCGCCATGTCCAGCCCGCCGCGCGCCAAACGATTGGCGGGCGCGAAGGTGGTGTTCTCGGACACGTTCGCGTCGCCCATCTCCGCAGAAATCACCGCCTGCTCGACGTCGTCGACTCGGTTCTGGTTCGCGTCCTTCAGCCTCGCGTCGTACTTCACCAGTAAAGGAAGACCCTTGGCGTCTACCGAATAATCGTCGCGATTGTCGTCGGGCCGCGACGCGCTCGCGCCGCCGCCGATGTCGCCCTGAAGCCCCGCGGTGCCCTCCGTTCTGGTGGTGACGTCCACCTGCACGCCGATGAACTTGGCGACCGTGCCGTCCGCGAGCATCACCGGCGCGACCGTGAGCAGGTTCCAGAACTTGGTCCCGTCCTTGCGGTAGTTGAGGAGGCGCACGGTGATTCTTTCGCCCGCGCGCACGGCGTCGCCGATGCGCTTGACGTCGTCCATGTTCGTCTCCTCGCCCTGCAGGAACCGGCAGTTTTTATTTAACACCTCGGAGGCGTCGTAGCCGGTCATCTTCAAGAACCCGTCGCTGGCGTAGACGATGGGGCAGTCGGGCAAGGTGGGGTCGCACACCGTGAAGGTGTGCCGTAACGACGCGAGCGCCATGGTGAGGCCCTTGGAAGCCTCGGGCGCGGCCACCCCGCCCACCACGCCTTGGTCCGCCATCGTGGGAGGCGTGAGAGACCGACAAGAGACCGGAAGAGCGCACCGTGAGGGACACGCGCGCCCTCCGCTCGTGGTCCGCGTCGCCGGGAATGCGGCTACGCGCGGGCGCGGGGAACGCGGGGGTCCACCTCGGATTGGCTCGAAGGCCTCGTCACTTTTGTCAGGTTTTCCGACGAGTCATTGCCAATCCGATTCCGTCGAAAGCGCTCCACGGATAGGCTTTTCGCGCCGAGCTGGCGAGAGCGAGAAACCGCGGGGTATCGGGAGCTTCGATACCATACTCAGCGCTGTCGAACCGACTGTAACACCTTTTCGCTCTTCTCGGAGAACAACATCTCCCCACGCGCCGCTCGCGCACACTCACGCGCGCGTCACGCACACACCGCACGCGTCGTTCACCATGGTGTACACACGCACCGAGCACACCGCGCTCCTTACCGGAGGTACGCGCGCGCGACCGAGACGCGCGCACATCGGGTGTTTTCCGCGAAACCCACGCGCGTAGTCCTAGGGGCTAGCGATCGAGGCGACCCGCGCTCGCGCGCGTTCGTTCGCCGCGCGCGCTGACGTTCCCGACCCCCGCCTCGTCGCCCCTCCCCCGCCCTCCCCTCATCTCCTCCCGACAGACGAGCCGCGCTCGCGCTTCCCCGCGATGCGCGTCGTGGCGGGCGTCGCGCTCGGCGCGCTCGGCCTCGCCGCGGTGGTGGCCTCCGGCCACGCCTCGGGCATCGCCGGCGTCTCGCTCGCGACGCTCGGCGCGGGCGAGGGTTCCACGGGCGCGTACGACACCGCGGAGGCCGTGCGCCGCAACGCCGCCGCGCAGGCCACGCTCGCGAAGCAGACCGCGCTGAACGCGAAGGCTGCCGCCGAGGCTGCGGATGCCACCTACGCCGCCGCGCAGGCGGATGCCGAGAAGCTCGATCGCCTCGCCGCGCAGGCGATGCGCTCGTACGAGCTCGCGTCGGTGGACGACCGCGACGCCGCGGACGCTGCCACCATCGGCACGCAGCAGACCGAGGACGACGCGCTCGAGGAGGACGCGGAGCTCTCCGCGCTCACCGCCACGTACACCGCCGCGCGCGAGGAGTACCAGGCGTCGACGGATGCGCTCGTCACGCTCACCAAGGCGAAGGCGGACGCGACGGCTGCTACTCAGAAAGCCGAGAAGACGTACGCGGAGGCTTCCAAGAAGGCGGACACTTCCAAGGCTGCGGCGGACGTCGCGCACGTCTCCGCCGCGAAGGCGAACCAGGAGGCGCAGAAGGCGAAGGAGGTTGGCGAAGAGAAGCCGGAGCAAGCCATTGCGCGCGCGAAAGCCGTCGCCGACGCGTCTGCCGCCGCCAAGGCTGCCGAGATCGCCGCCGGCAAGGATAAGCGCGTCGCCGCGGACGCGCTCGCCGCCGTCGAGTCCGCGAAGCTTCTCGAGAAGACCGCCACGGAGACGCTCGCGATCGAGAACGCGCGCAACGCCGAGCTCGCGGCGGCGTCCACCGAGGCGGAGGCGCGCATGATTGACCAGTCGGACGTCGCCGCCAAGGCGAAGACGGCGGCGGCGGATTTGACGCAGACGTCCGTGAGCGCGTACTTCAGCGCGTCCGTGACCAAGGCGGAGATGAAGGACAAGGCGGACAAGGCGGCGGAGGCGGCGAAGAAGGCGAGGGACATCGCGGCGATTCGTATGGAGGAGAGCAAGGCGGCGCAGAGCAAGGCGCGCGCCGCGTCGGATGCGTCGGACGTCGCCAACGCCGAACTCACGCTCGCCGAACGCACGGTGGACGTCGAGGAGAAGAAGGAACTCGCCATCAAAAACGCCGAGGACGCGGCGACGGAGGCGAAGGCGGAGGCGGCGGAGGTGGAGGAGCCCGAGGCGAAGGCGAAGACGCAGAAGGCGTGAGCGTAAGGCGAACGAAAACGACCCGTGGAAGTGTAAATATTTTTCGATTACGAAGGTCTGACCTTTCACGTCGCTCGAGCAACTCTGCGCTGCGCAGACACTGCAGACTGCGCATTCGGCTTTTACCCGGTTGGTCAGACGACTGTTCACGAACGAATCGGTGTCTCGTCGCACTTCGCGCGACGCGTGACGACGGGTCCACGGGACCATGAACCCCGCGCGACGCCGCGCGGCGACCGGGAAAGACGTGTCCTTCCGCGTGCGCTCGGCGGATGGCTCGACCGACGAATCCGCGCAGCGGCTCCGTCTCACCCTGAGCAACAGCCTCGTCAACATGGGTTTGTTGAGCGCGTTCATGTGCGCCCTCGCGAACGGCATCTACGCGAACCCCCCCGAGGATCCCGTCTGCAGAGGCGCGGCCGCGGTGAACCAGATGACCATCGTCGAGTGGGTGAGCATGGGCTGTTTCTTCCTGGTCATCATCCTCACCGTGATCCTCGCGGCGGACATGGACGGTGTTCCCGACGATTTGCTCTTTCGGCACTTGCACGCCAACAGATGGTTGTACACCGCCCCTCAACCTTTGGCGTACGCCGGGCTGTTCCTCCTCGCGTGCGGGTACGGAATAGACCTGGACGAGCGCGTGGGGTGCCCCGTGTTCCGGTTCGGCGCGCTCGCCGCGCCGTGTTTCCCGCTACTCACCTTCTTCGTCTTGAAGTACGCACAGCGCGCGCGGAAAAAATCGGGCGAGCGCTTCGGCGCCTCCGGCGTCGGCGACGCCGTCTTCGCCTCCTGGGCCGATCTCCTCGTGACCGCGCCGCGCGAGGAGGAACGCGAGGAACGAAGCCACGAGCGGTGAGAAGCCTTTTGCGCGAACGACGTGGTATTTCATATCGTAGCATCGGTATCGTGGTGATACCATATCATATAGTCTAATGATAGAGTCTCTATCTTCAACCTTCGAAGGTATCTCGCGTCGGAACCGTTTTTTCTTTTTTTTCTTCGCCGCGAGAGCCGCGAGGGACGACGCGCGGAGGTTTGATCGGCGCAGAATTCACGTCAGTCTCGCGTCTCCTCGGGGACGCCTCTGAAGGGCCCTTTTTACGGACGAAACGCTTCGCGTCGGTCGCGTCGGTCGCGAGACGCGAAGCGCGGCGATGCTTCGAGCGCGCGGGTTTCGAGTCGGCGGAGGACTCCTCCTCGTTCTTTTTCTTCCCGCGACGCGAGTTCGGTCGCCGCGGTTCCTTCGACGGTTCCCTTACCGGTTCCTTTAACGGTTCCTTTAACGGTTCCTTCGTCGGTTCCTTTAACGGTTCCTTCGTCGATGCCTTCGTCCGTTCCTTCGTCGATGCCTTCGTAGGTTCCCTCGGGGGTTTATTGCCAGCCTTTCTCCGCCGCGCCGCCGGCGTCCGCGCCGCCGCCGCCGCCGCCGTCTCCTCCTCGCGAGCAGCCGCCGCCGCCGCCGCCGCCGCCGCCGCTTTCGCCTCTTCGTCGCGGACGATTCCCGCCAGACCCCCGCCCGAGGGACTCCCCCTGTGCGCGTCGGGCACGAACCAGCCGCTCTTCCCGAGACTCCCACCGTTCGGGTTTCGCTCCAGAGACGACACCCTCAGACGCGCGGCGGCTTCCTCTTCCCTCACGATTTCAGAGAGCGAAACGCTCTTGTTTTCGGCGCAGACTTTTTCAGCGCGCGCCGAAAAATTTCGAGCCTCGGGCGAACCGAAACGCTTTTCGCCCGACCACGCGCTCGCGGTCTCTTCCCGAGACGCCGCGAGTCGTGTCTCGCCGCGGCCGCCGTACGCGCCGCGCGACCGGCTCGCCAGCGCCGCGAGAGACACCGCCGTCGCGCCGCCGGGCGCCGCCACACGCGCCGGCGCCAAGACGGGCGCGTACACGACGTGTTTTTCTTCTTCTTCGCGCGCGCTCTTCGTCAAAACGACGTCGCGCGCGGCGGTGGCGGCGTATCCCCGGGCGCGCGCCGCCGCCTCGCGAGCCTCGCGCTCCTGCGCGGCGGCGATCTCGCGGAGCGAAGGCGCGCTCGTGGCGGGACCGGGGACGCGGGAACCGGACCCGGGACGGTCATCGCCGTCCCCGGGGACGTCCCCGGGGCCGTCCCCGGGGACGCCCCAGCCGCGCGGCGGCGCGCGGCGCGCCGCGTCGCGCGCCGCCGCCGCCGCCGCGACGGCGGCGTCCCCTCCGCCCCTCTCGACCGCCTCCTCCAGCGCGCCGGAAAGAAACAGCGAGAGACCTCCGCGCGCGACGCGCGACGCGGCGGCGTCCGCGGCGGAGCGCCGGGAACGAGAAGACGTATGAACGGTGTGACCGGCGGTATCGATACCGCCGAGGACAAACGAACGTCGCGAAGATCGCGGCGTCGGCGAACGCGGCGGTTCCTTCGCGACGCCGCGAACGCCTCGAGCCTCCAGCCAGCTCATTCCGCCGTTTTTGTTTTCGTTTTCTTCGGTCGCGTTTTCTTCGGTCGCGCCGGTCGCGCCGTTCGCGCTCGTCCGTCCAACCGCGTCTTCCGCGGGAACGCGCGCGCGCGCGGAACGAAAACGATCCACCGCGGCGGCGACCGCGTTTGAGTCGTCGTCGGGAGTCGACGACGCGTCACCCGATACGCGCGTCGATTTTAAAAGACGCGTCGCGCGTTCGTCGGATGAACGTTCGACGGCGGCGTCGCCGCGTCGAACGACCAAACCGTTCTTCACCGCCTCGAGAATGAACGCCTCGTCCGCCTGGTCTCTGCGAACGGGCTCGGGTTCGATCTCGGCGGAGCGCGCCTCCAGGATTTTGAGCGTCTCGGCGGGCACGCCGGCGAGCGCGTCGACGCCGCGCTCGGCCAAGACGGCGTCGGCGTTTTCCACGAAAAAGGTTCGGCAGTGATTGGCGAGTCGATCGGCGCCGACGCTCTCCGCGAACGCCAGGAGCTCAAACACCGAGCGCGCGTCGCAGCTCGACTTTGCTAACGAATCCTGCGCCAACGAGCGCAGAGAAGGCACGACGAAAGCGCGTCCTTTCGTTTTCGTAGCGTCGCGGCTCGAGCGGCGCGGTTTCGTATCTCGGGTTGCCCGTCGTCTCGCGTCGGAAGGAGGACTCTCGACGAGACTCTCGGCGGTGGCCTCTTCGTCGGCGCCGAAGAAGACGCCGAACCGAGACGCGACCGATGAATCGTCGGAATCGTCGGACGCGGAGGTTAACGCGTCGTGGTCCGACTCGTTAACGCTCGAATCCGAGTCGGAACCGGCCTCGGACGAGTCAGACGATTCGGCGTCGTCCAAGAGACCGCCGCCGGCCAGACGGTCCGCCGCGAACGAAAACGCAGAGTCCGAAAACGTCGGAAACGCTTTTTGGTTTTGGTCGACGGGCGTCGTCTTCGCCCGCGCGCCGCGCGCCTTTTCGCCGACTTTTCGCCTCGACGCGCTTCCCGTCGACGCTCGAGTCAGCGCCTGCGTCGCCAGCGCGTGCAACTCGCCGAGCCGTATGCAATCCACGCGCCGCACGCCCTCCGCGCGCCGAAAAAAAAACGCCGGGGCGCGGAACCGAGTGCTCTCGTTTTGTTTCTCGCCGCCGGGATACTCGGGCGCGTCGAAGAGGTAGGCGTCCCCCGCGCCCGTGACCACCGCGCACGCGGTCTTACACGCCGCGACGGAGACCGCGTCCGTGTCGTCTCCCGCGCCGAACCCCGCGACGCGGAACGCGCGCAGGTGCGGGTCTTTGGAGAACCAGCCCCAGACGGAACCGTCGCGCGCGCGCGCGAGCGAGACGTTGGCGCCGGCGGCCACCTCCGCCGCCGCCGCCGCCGCCGCCGACGACGACGACGAACGTTCATCCTCCTTCAACGCCACGCGACGCGGCGAGTAGTCGCCCTGTCCGAACTGGTACACCGCGCCGGTGGCGTCCAACACGACGGTGTGCCGCTTCGACGCCGAGACGCCGACGAAGACTCGCCCGAGCGGCTTCAACGCGTCCGCCGCGGCGGGGGACCACTCGCGGCTTTCGCAATCTCTCGCCGGATGAGCTACGTCGGCGACATCGGAGGGAGAAGAACCGCCGAGAAACGCGTGTGCGTCGCGTTGCTTAGGCGACGCGCTCGGCGATCCGCGATTTCCGGGTTCACCCTCTCGCGACCCAAACGAGAACGCTGTTTTAGGGCGCCTGCCCAGTTGTCCATACGCGTTGGACCCAAACGCAAACACCTCCCCCGCGCGCGTCGTCGCCGCGCTGTGTCGATTCGCCGCCGCGACGTCAACCACGAACGCGTCTCGAAGTTGTCCGAGGACTAAACGCGGGGTTCGTTGGTACGCGCCGCCGGCGTCGTCCTGCACGTCGCAGTCCCGGACGTCGTACCCGAGCCTGCCGTCCGCGGCGCGCCCCCAGGAGAACAGAGCGCCGCCAAACGTCGTCGCCAGCGTGTGGTGCTTCCCCGCGGCGACGCGCGTCACGAAGTGCGTCCGACTCGGGAGGAACGAGGAATCCTTTTTGAAAGAAACGCTGCCGAAGGACGTCCCGGGAGGCTCTGGGAAAAAAACCTCCGTCGGCCTCAGCGCGGCGACGTCTCCGTCGTGCACGCCCGCGTCCATCACGCCGAGCCTTCCTCCTCGGCCGTGCCCCCACGCGAACACGGACCCGTCGCGAAACGCCACCACCGAATGGAACTTGGAACAGGAGACGGAGATCGCGTCGTCGCGAAAACCGCCGGTGGTATCGTTTTTTTCTTCGTCTGCGTTTTCGAGAACGACGTCCGTGAAGTCCACGCGTCGCGGCGTCGCGACGTCGTCGCGTCCGCCGTGGCCGAGAGCGTAGTTCACACCAGAGCCCCAGCTGTATACGGAGCGCGTTCTGTCGTTGTCGTTTGTGTGTGTCACTCTCCCTCTCCGCGTCATTTGTTTCGCTCTTAACGCATCACGTTTTAACGTCGCGCGCCGCTCGCGGCTCCGGCGCAGACGCGACGCGAGGACGTCGAGAGGCGTCCTGCCGGCGAGATCGGGGGGGTGGTCGAGAGACCCGCCGCGCTCGAGCAGAGCCTGCACGACGCGCCACTTGCCGTGGTACATCGCCCTGTGCGTGGCCGTCCACCCGCTCTCGGCGTCCGCGCGCAGGGGGCGCGCGTGCGAGTGGCAAGCCGCCGCGCCCGCATCGAGGAGCGCGCGCGCGACGTCCACGTCGCCGCGGGTCGCCGCGGCGTGCAGAGGCGTCACCCCGTGCGAACCCGGCGCATCGATGTCGGCCAGGCTCGAGCCCGCGACGCGAGAAGCGCACGCGCGGACATCCTCCGCGGTACCCACGCGAGCCGCGTGCAGGAGCGCCGCCTCCGCGGCGCGCGCGGCCGCCACCGCGCCGGGCGTCTCCTCCGCGCGACGCACCATGATGAGACGCGAGAGACGAGACCACGAGGGTGACAATTCCGGGAAAAGATGAAAATGTCGCGAATATGGTGAGGAAACGCGTGAAAGACCTCCTAACGATACCCCTCTCGCGTCACGCGTCCAGCCCCACGACCTGCAGGATGGCGCCCATTCTGTCCGGGATCTCGACGTGCACGCCGCACACCTCCCCCACGTCCACGTTCTCCACCCCGGGGTGGTCCACGCGCGTCCACGCCGCGACGCCCCGCCGAAGCGCCCAGGTTTTTTTCCGGAACAGGAAACGAAGCATCCAGTCGCCGCCGCGCGAAGAAGCCTTTGCGTTGAAGATGTTTGAAGATGTCGGCGCGAGCGATAGGTCGCCGAAGTCGCCCGCGTTCACCACGCGCCCGGTCGTGACGCGCCGCAGACAGGACCAGGTCTCGAACGACGCGTCCAGCGGCGCGCCCACGAACACGAGGTCCTGGATCAAGCCGAGACCGCTTTTCTCGTTCCGGGGCGCCGCGTTTTTTTTCTCCTTCGAAAGCTCTTCGTTTGTATCCGACGCCTCTTCGCTTTCGTCTTCTCTCCGACCCGTTGATCTGTCCGCGTTTCGGTTTCTCGCCTCCGAAATCGCCTCCTCCTCCGCCTCGAGGAGGCACGCGCACGCCGCGCGCACGACGTCGCACCCGAGCGAGTACGCGACGATGGTCACGGGTCTCCGCGCGCCGGAAGCGCTTCCTTCCAGCAACGCCTTCGCCAGAGCCCGCCCCGCGTCCTTGCTCCTCGCCTCCGCCAAAGCCCAGGGCGAGTCGATGAACCCCCCCGCGTTGAGCAGAGTCACCGGCCACGCCACCGCCGACGCCAGCGCGGCGAGCGACGTGTGCGCCACCGCTTGCGCGCCGACGTACCGAGTCATCGCCGCGCGCCCGAACGCGCTCATCGCACCGCCGAGGTCCATCAACAGCGCGTGCTCCCACGCCACGACGAACTGCGCGCCGCGCGGAAGCGGCCACGCCCGAGAAACCGAGCTTTGGTTTACGTCTCTCGGCGAGCCGAGATTCTCGGCGACGCCGCCGGAGCCGGAGTCGAGAGTCTCGCCGAGGCTCGCCGTCGACTTCGACGAGAGCGGATTCGTCGACGCGAGCGCGTCGAGCTTTTCCGTCCCGGCGCCGTTCTCCGACTCGGCGACGCGTCTCGCGCGCCGCCGCGCCAGCGCGTCGACGTCGGCGCCGCGCGAGAGGTTACGCCGCAGACGCAACTCCACCGAACGCGAGGGTCTTCTCTCGCCGCCTTCTCTCGCCGCGCTCTTTTTCTTCGCGGCGCGCGCGAAGAGCGCGGCGACGGCGCGCGCGTCGCCCGCGCCCGCGCCGCAGCGCAAGAAAGAAGAAGACTCCTTCTTTTTTTTTGCTTTGGAGTCTTCGTGTTTGGAGGAGTCTTTGGAGTCTTCGTCTTCTTTGGAGGCACATTCGTCGTCGTCGTCGTCGTCGTCGTCGTCCGAAGAAGAGCTCTCGTCGTCGTCGCGCACGAACGCCGCGGAGACGAGCACGGAGCCCTCCGCGACGCCGGCGGCGTCGGCGATTCCCCCCGGGACGACGGACGAAACGAAAACTTCGCCGTCGCCGACGACGTCCAGCCTTAAGCCGACAAACGGCACGTCCACCGAAGAAGAAGCGTTTTTCGCTTCGTCGCGAAGACACTTCGTCTCTTCTCCGTTGACATCTCCGTCGGTCTCTCCAGCGCCGGTGTCGAACAACAGAGATGTCAACGACCGGAGCGCGACCGCGTCGGAGAGGACGCGCCAGGGCGACGTTTTCGGCTCGACGTTTTCTTCTTCGGCTTCGGCTTCGGCTTCGTCTTTTTTGCCCGACGAGTTTTCTCCGCGCGTGCCCGGGTTCTCCCCGCTCGTTCTCTCCGACGACCCTACGCCCGTCCTTTCGGACCCCGAACGATCCGCCGGCACCTCCACCACCGCCGAGTACACGCCGTCTCGTTTGCCGAAGGACTTGAACAGGTCGCCCGGGTCGCGCAAAAAACCGGGCACGTACAAAAAGACCCGCATGCCCTCGTCGGTTCCGCGCAGGGGCAGAAACGCAAACTGCGACAAACCTTCCAGCCGCCGCGCGAAACGCCAGCCGGTGAGGCCCGCGCCGACGCCGCCCAGCGCGTAGGCGATCCCGGTCGCGCCTCCGAACGAAGACACGAGCGTGCCTGCGCTCAGAGCCACCGCGCCGATTAAACCCCCCGCGGCGGAAAGCGACGCGAGGCTCGCTAAAACCGCCGGCGCAGCCGCGCCCCCCGTTACGAACATGAGCCCGCCCCCGAACGCGGCGGCGGCGCCGACGGCGGCGGCGCGACCGTACCCCATGTCCTTCACCGTCGCGCGCATCGCGGAGAAGGAAAAGGCGTCTTTTCGTCGCCTGGAGACGGACCGGGTCTTCTTCGAAATCTTCACGTCGCGCCAAGCGTCGCGTTTCGGAAGCGGATCGTTTTTTTTTTCGTTTTTTTTTTCGGGTGAGCTCGGCCCAGAGGTCTCGGCGGAGGTTGAGGAATGCGCGTCGCGTATCGCGACGGAGGTTTCGTTCTCGTCAAGCGCGTCTCGCAGTTTCCTAACGAGCAGGTCCTCGAACGCCGCGACGGGACGCCAATTGATTCGTGCCGCGACGCTCAGTCGCTTGAAACACGCGGAGACGCGCGCGTCGTGTTTCCCTAACGCCGCGGTCTTCACGATGAGCGACGCGATGACCACGCTCCAGTCGATCGGCTCGCGCGCGGCGACCGGGTCGTCGCGTCCGGCGTCGAGACTCTTGTGTCTTTCCGTGTCTCCCTCGAACGGCGTCTCCGTGACCGGAGATTTGACCTCGAAGGGTCGTACGAACGCGTCCCTGGCACTTTGAACGCCTCGGTTCAGGTCCTCCAGGGACGCCGGCGCGGTCACCAGCGGCTGCACGGCGCGCAGGTTGGCCTCGTCCAGCGCGAGCGCGTCGATGACCACCAGCCGGAGCACATCCAGCGCGGCGTCGCCGTCGCCGTCCAGGCCGGCGCAGACGCACGCGGTCGCGCCCGCGACCGCCTCGCGCGTCGTGCGCGAGAGGGACGAAAGCGCGTCCCGCTCCACCGCCGAGACGAACAACGCGCGCGCGGCGTCCGCCGCGGACGCATCCTGCGACGCGTCCGAGGAGTTGCCATCCGAGGAGTTGCCATCGTCTTCCGACGCGTCGCCGGAGCGCGACACCGAGTCGCTCGTGGACGCGCCGGAGGAGAGCATCGTCCGGAAAGGGGCTCGCCCTGTTTCGCCGGGGGCTCTCCACGCGCGTTCCGCGTCCTCGAGCCGCCGCCGCGCCCGCCACCCCGCGCGCGACAGATCTGAAAAGGGACACGTGGAAAGCGCGTTCGGGCGCAGAAAAAATCTTCGCGCGTGAGAACAGGACGTCTCGATCTCGTCAAGTCCAAACGCGAAACGCGAAACGCCGTCTCTACCTCTCGTTCCTCTCCGGCCCCCCCGCGTCGCGCCTCGCGGTCTCCATGAGCATGCGCGCCTCGTGGTGCCTCGCGGAGCGCACGCCCCCGCCCGCCCCCGAACCCGCGCCCCGCCGGTTCTCCGCGCGGCGCTCAGCCATGAGCCGCGCTTTGAAGTCCCCGTCCACCGCCCACGCCTCCACCGCGCTCACCTTGAACGTCCCCCAGTCGGCGTCAGTCTCCGTCGGAAAAAGCCTCGCGCCACCGAACGTGGCGGCGGAGGCGCGCCAGTGCCCGGTCTCGAACCCGGCGTCCAGGAACACGCAGTGGTGCCCCACCTGACCTCCGAACCCGAGCCCGTTCGGGAACGCGCCGGAGGTGTAACCACGCGCGCAGTAACAGAAGTGGTCGTTCGCGCCAGTCGCGCGCGACGCGCCGAAATCGTAACACGATTTCGTTCGCGTCTCTTCTTCTTCTTCCTCGCCGTCTCCTTTCGCTTCTCCTTTCGCTTCCGAAGTCTTCCGACGTCTCCGCCCGAGCGAAAACACGAAGCTCCGCGCGTCTCCGAAAAAAGCCGCCGACGAGACGAGCGACGTAGACGCGACGCCGCCGACGACGTGTTTGGAATCCGTCTCGATCGCGACGAGCGTAGGTCCGGCGTCCTCGCATAAAGACAAAAGCGTCGCGAAGGAGGCGCCGTGCGTCTTCGAGCAGAACACGCGCCGCCACTTCACGCGCCAAGCCGCGGGCATCGAGCGCGACAAAAGCCACGCGGAGAGGGGGGAAATTAAATACTCAGAAGGTCCATCCGCGTCGTTCCCGGTGTCGCCGTCGGTACTTAGATCACCTTCGAGATCGTTTCTCGACAAAACGCGAAACAGCCGGAAAGTTTGTCCGTCTTCGTCCGTCAGGTCCGGAACTAAACCGCCGCGACGGCTCGGCATCGACGCGTCGAACGCGGAGTGCGCCAGGAGCGTCTCGAACGCGTCGGTTCTTTCTTTTTTGGTTCGTCTCGGAGGTCTCGTCGTCGTCCCGTCGGCGTCGGCGGAGTTTTCGGTTTCTTCGTTTTTTCGTTTTTTCGCCATTTCCAAAAGAAACGCTTCGCGTTCGACTTCTTCGCCGAGAGTCCCTCGCGGCGGCGCCGCGACGGACGCGAGCGCGCGCGCGAGTTCGATCCGCGCACGTTCGTCGCGGGTTCGATCCGCGGCGGAGGCGACATTGTTTTTCTCGCTTTCTTTCGGGGAAACGGCGTTTGTGAGACGCGCGACGGCGTCGGCGTCGCCGGAGGCGGCGCGGCGGCACAGAGCTCGCGAAGCGAGCGCGGCGCACAGCGCGCCTCCGGATTGGTTTTTTTCGGTATTTCTGTCATCATCCGCCGATGATGAACTATGACCGGCACGAATACCGCTCGTCGTCGCGAGATTCTCGGCGACGACGCTCCGCGCGAGTCTGTCCAGCACCGCGTCCAGCGGAGGCGGCGTGCCGAATGCCTCGCGCAAAGCCTCTCGCGCGCTCGCGTCGTGTTCAAGCGTCCGCCACCCGAGATTCCGCTCCTGCTCGACAACCCACGCGGCTGCGTCCGCGGGATTCGAGGGACACGACGCGCCCGGCTCGCCTGGTGCCTCCGCGTTCTTCGAGGCGCGGCGGAACACGGAAACCACCTCGTCGACGTCGCGCGGGTCGAGGGTCGCGCACGCCTCGACGAGCCACGACGGAGGCGGGGGGCGGCTCTCCGCCGCGCCCATCGCACTGGTTGGCAGAAACACACCGACAACGACGAAAAGCGCGAGAGTGCAAACTTTGATTTTCTCGAAGAAAAGGAGAACGACGGCACCCTCCGCATTTATTCCGCGTCGCGCGCGGTGGCGTCTCACTCGGGCGCGAGGGACCGAGCGCATACGTTCTTCGGGTGGCACTCGCGCGCGCGGCGAGGGCGGACGGCGGGCGAACATGGCGGCGGCGATGCCCTACCCCGATAAGTGCGTGCTGAGGCCAACTCCCGGCGTCCCGTCGCCGATCTGATTTTCCCCGATGTTCTGTTCTTCCGCCCGCGGCTCGGACGCGCGAGACGGTCGCCTCGTGTACGATATCGCGTCCACCTCCTCGCTGACGCGCGCCTTCCCCGTCACCGCACCCGCCCCGAAACGCGACGCGACCCGCGATATGAATCGATCGATAGGTTCTACGCCGCGCTGAAGGCTTCAAGAGTCCCCGCCGTGGAGGCATCCTTCGGCGACGAGACTCGGCTCATCCTGTACGCGCTCGAGTCGCAAGCCGAGCGCGGTCCGTGCGAGCCGCGAAGCAAGTGGGGCATGTCCGCGGAGGACCGCGCGAAGCACGAGACGTGGGTCAACCTGGGAAAGATGGAGCCCTTCGAGGCCATGCGTCTGTTCGTCAAGCTCATGGACGAAGAGCGACCGGGCTGGTGGAAGGATGACCACGCGAATCCGTCTCAAAATCAACAGGACAAAAACGCCGCCGGCGACGCGTCAGGCGCGCGCGTCGTCGCGTCTCCGGTTCGCGCCGTAACGAGGCTAAACACCCACACGAGCGATACACGAGACGACGATGAGGAGGAACAAATGACAAAAAACGAACCCGCGTGGGTATCGAACCTGGCGCGCGGGATCTGGGTGACGAACCCGGATCCGAACCACACGACTCAAACAAACGCGTCGGGTCCCTTCGGGTCCGTCTTAAATCCCGCGCCGCGGTACCGGCACGCGTCGTGCGTGCTGGGCGACGAGATGTTTGTCGTGGGCGGCTCGGACGCGCAAGGCCGCCTTTTCAAGGGCGCGGAGTTGTTCCACGTGCTGAACCTGAACACGGGCGCGTGGCGCGCGGTGGCGACGAAGAATCTCAAGCCGTGCGCGGGCGCGAGACTGGTGACTTGGCGCGGGAACGCGTTTCTGGTGGGCGGCGCCGTCGAGAGCTTCGGGAACTCCGCGAACGCGAGCGACGAAGACGAGAACTCGAGCGACGACGAGACCGATAACCTCCTCGACGTTTCCCGGATCGATTTCGGAACCGACGTGACCACGGGCGTCGAGACGGCGACGTTCGTTTTGTTACGAACCAAAAACTCGGCAGGCGAGAAGTCGTCTGTGCCTCGCAAACGCCGCGGCCACACCGCTTGCGTGGTGCCAGGCACGGAGTCGCTCGTCGTGTTCGGGGGCGAGGACGACAACCGGCGGTTCCTCAACGACGCGCGCGTGCTTGATATGCGTTTACTTGTTTGGCGCACGGCGTACGAGGGGGACAAAGAGAGCGGTTTTTTCGGGGGGTTCTTTTTCGGGTTAGGGTCCCGCGCGAAACAAGACGACGACGAGAGACACAACAAGAGTCAAGCCCCGACGCCGCGCGCCGAACACGTCGCGGCGGCGGTGTGGGCGCGAAACGACGCGTTTCCGTTTGAGGAGAAAAACGCGAGTAATTCGTCCTCGAACGAAAACCACCTTGAGGAAAACAAAAGGTCCGCTCGCGCGACGTTGCTCGTTCTCGGCGGCGCCGGCGCGTCCGGCAAGTGCTTCGACGACGCGTACGCGCTCGACCTCGAGACGGGCCGCTGGACGATCCTGAGGCTCGACGAGTACGCGCGAGACGGGGACGAAAACGAAAAAAAAAACGAAAACGAAAACGGTCGCGGGTCCGGACCCGGACCTCGCGCGGGCCACGCGTCGTGCGTGTTCCTCGGGCGGTACTTGTGCTTGGTGGGCGGCGGGAACGATACCTCCGAGCGACGCGAGCACGCTTTGGCTTCCGTGTTGGACCTGCGCTCGATGACGTGGCTGGCTTCCCCGCGAGCCTTCGCCGCGCCTCCCGGCGCGGGCGAGGGCATGTCTCTGTGCGTCCACGAGACCAAGACGAAAACGTCGACGCTTCTGGCTTTCGGGGGATACGACGGCGCGTGTCGCGACGAAACACACGCGTTTCGCGTGCCTTTAGCGTTCCTCGACGACGACGCCGACGCGAAAGACGCGAAAGACGGACCGAACGCCGACGTCGACCGGTCCGCGCGGAACGCGCCGCGGCGGTCGCTCTTCGGGCGACTTCTGGACCCGGGGCCCGCGCCCGGCTCGGAGGATTCGCGTCGGGAGAACGAGCCCGTTCGGAGCGGGTCTGCGGGAAGCGGAAACGCTCGGACGCCTGAGCCTCCCTCGCCTGAACCCACGAGCGGAGAAAAAGTCGACGCGCTCGCGCGGGATAACCTGCGCCTCAGGCGGGAGAACGCGCGGCTCCGCGAGGAAATCGCGGAAGCCCATCGTCTGAGCGAATCGATGCGGGGAAGGCTGGAGCAAAGCGAGTCGCGTTTCGAGGAAACCTCCGCCGCGCTCGCCGACGCGCGGCGCGCCGTCGCCGCGCTGGAGACGGACTTGAGCGCCTCGCGCGAAGGCGAGCGGAAACGCCTCGAGGCGACGCGCCGAGACTTGGCGTCGCAGGCGTCGCAGAGAAACGTCTCTGAGGCGGAGGGGCGCGCGAAAGCCGCCGGCGAGACGCGTGTCGAGCGCGACGAGAGCGAAGAAGAGGAAGAGCCGGAGTCGAGGCGCGGGTGGTTGTTCGGCCTGTAGAGGCGAAACCGCTTTAGTTAAACGCGTCGCGGAACAGAGTGAGCTCTCACTCGTAGCTCTCCTGGACGTCTCCGACGCGTCCCTAAACCCCATACGGCGTGGTGTTTGTTAGACTAGTATCGTCACAAAAAATCAAAATCAGATTCCTCGCGTCGCGTCGGGTCATCATCATACCTTCGCCTCAATGTTTGGCTTCGGCCATGATCTCCTCGATCTCCCGCACCGTCTTCGGGCACGTCGTGAGGTTCTCGAACCCCTCCGGCGTCACCGCGACGTTGTCCTCGATGCGCACGCCCCCCACGCGCGAAAACTTCTCGATGGCGTCCCGGTTCAGGAACTCCGCCATTTTCGGGTCCTCGAACGCGGGCCCGAGCAAGCCGTCCACGAAGTATATGCCCGGCTCGCACGTCACGACGTGCCCCGGCACGAGCGTCTCCGGCACGGGCCCGTCCGGCCCGACGTCGTGCACTTGTAAGCCGAGCAGATGCCCGAGCGCGTGGGGCATGAACAGCGACGCGACGCCGGCGAACGCCGCGTCCTCCGCTCGTCCGCGCACCAATCCGAGGTCGATGAGCCTCTGCGCGGTTCGAGTTTTCGCGAGCTCCTGCACTAAGCGGTAGTGCGTGTTGGGGATCATCTCCTTTATGGACGCGTTCTGCACGTCCAAAACCGCGTCGTATATGTCTCGCCGCATCGCGCAAAAACTTCCTCCGCTCGGGAACGTGCGCGTGATGTCGGCGGTGTACCCCCGGTACTCGGCGCCGGCGTCGACGAGGATCAAATCCTCCGCCGCCGCGCGCGCGTCGTTGCGCTCGTAGTGTAGCGTGGCGGCGTTCCGCCCCGCGCCCGCGATCGTGGGGTAGCCGAGGTGTCGCAGCCCTAAACGCATGGTCTCCGCCGCGAACACGGACTCCACCTCAAACTCGAACACGTCGCCGCCGTTCACCGCGCAGTGGCGCCACGCCGCGACGTGCGCGTCGCCTGAGATTGAATTGGCTAACCGCAGGCAATCGATCTCGGCGCTCGTCTTGATCGCGCGGTGTTTCGCTAAAGCCATGGTCAGCGCGGTGTGTTCCGCTCTCAAACCCAAAAACATCCCGTCTTTGTCGTTCGGCAAAGGCGCGGGTTTCGCCTCCTCGCCCTCCCTTTGGTGCGTCGGGACGAAAACGGTCTGGCCCTCCAGCGCGTCTACGGCGTGTAAAGCCTTGTCCCACTCGTCGTCGTAGTACACGATGTCGGCTCCGTGGAAAGCGCGGAGCTCGTCGCGGGACATGGGCGCGCCGCACCACACGTCCAGCTCCTTGGGCTGCCGAGGCGCGATCAGCACGTACGGCGCGTCGCTGCCCGTGCCGAACAACGCGTGGTACCCGGGCTCGGTGACGCCGGTGAGGTACAGAAAATTGGGCTCCTGGCGGAACCGCGCGTTGCCCTCGACGCCGTTCCGGGTCTGCGCGGTGCCGCCGGGAACGTACGCGAGCTTGCCCTCGGGGAGGGAGGAGAGAACCGCCTCGCGGAACGCGCGGTGGTCCGGCGTGGGGTCGGCGCGGGACGCGAGACGCGCGCCCGAGGGGGTCACCAGCGCGGGCGCGGCGGAAGACGCCGCGCGCGGAGGTGTCGGAAGATGTCTCGCGCGGCACATCACCCGGGTCGACGCGCGTCTCGCCGACGCGGGGGGGCGCGCGGTCGCCCGCGCGATCGCCGACGCGGACATGGCCGGCGTCTGGGAGCGACGAGAGGCGGGAGGCGGGAGGAAGGTCACGCGGCCGCGGGCGCGCGCGCTTCTGAGGTGGTCCGCCGCGGGTGACCACTCGGGGCCGCGCCGCACGTTTCTTCGACGTCCGCCGTCGACGTCATCCGACGGCGCGAGCGCGTCAGTGTGTGTCTCTACGTGTACCTTCACAAAAGCTCCGCCGCCGCTCACTCTCCTCCGCGCCTATCCCCCACTACTCTCGTCCCTCCACCAAGCCAGCATCGCGCCGAGGTCTGCGATGACGTTCTCGCAGAACCCGTCCATCCCGAGGTGGTTCGTGCGTTTCGCAGAGAACGGGTTCTCGCACTCGGTGGCGGCGCCCTCGATGCCGAGCAGCGCAAACGCGATGATCGCCGTCGCCGGCACCACGCCGATCCCCCACAGCGAGACGTACACGAACGGCATCGACAAGATGTACACCAGAAGGAACGTCCGCAAGTGCGCGACGTAGACGATCGGCAGACGCGTCGCCTTGATGCGCTCCATCGCGCCGGCGACGTCCACCAACACGTCCAAGTGAACGCGCGCGCTATGCATGAGCGTCGCCGAATGCTGCGGGTGCAGAAAACGACGTTTACGTCGTTCGTCCTCGTCGCCCGAAAAAGCGGTCTCGTCGTTCGTCTCCTCCAGAAGCGCTCGTTTGACCGCGCGTCGCATCTTGTTCGCGGCGAACAGGTGGAACCTGCAGTCCATCGAGGCGTTCATCGAATCCACCTCCTCGCGCGTGAGAATGCCCGCGAGCTGCTCGGCGCACAGAGCCTCGACGCGCAAATGGCACTTGACGCCGACGGCGAAGGCGCAGAACCATTTGATCACGTCATCTGTCTCCTCCGGCCGACGCGCGCCCAGGTTGACGATGCAGTCGTCGCACAGCGCTCTTCCTCGCATGGCGATCGTGCCCCAGGCTGTGCGGCAGTCCCAGAACCGAATCGCGGCGCGGCTCAGACGGAACACCAGCATGAACCCCAGCGCGGTGAAGATCAGCGCGTACATGCGGTCAAACTCGCTCAGGTCGTACCGCGGGTGTCTCAGGTGCTCGACGTGTTCGTACAACGCCCACCACACCGCCGAGACACACACGCACAGGAGCCAGGGGTACGCGAAGTTCCCGATGGCGCGGTCTCGTAGCATGAACGTCGTCGCGGTCCAGTCGCGGTAGTCGTACTTCCTGGGCAGTCCGTTGCTGCTGAACGCGAACGCCGCCGCGCGCCGGCGCACCGCGTCGGGACCGGGCAAGGTGTGCCACAGGCGAGGCACGGTGCCGTCGCGCGCGTCGGATTTTAACTCGGTGCCGTGCGCGTCGCTCGGGACGACATGCCCGAACCCGTTCCCCGACCGCCCCGCGTCGAAGCCAGCGTCATGGGAAACCTCCACCACCACCGAAGCGGGGGGTGGCTCGTCTTTGCGCCGCATGCCGGCGGCGCGCGAAAGTAGTGCGCACCACGCGCGGACGAGTTCGTTAGAAAACGCGTTCGGTTCGGATGGGTGTCGACGTTCGAGTTCGAATGCGTGAACGAAAATCACAAATGCGCTTTTTCGCGAAGAAATACCTCATGTCTTCGTTTCAGGATGGGATGATTGATGTACACGCCTTCGCGCTACGCGGTTCTCCTTCGCCTCCGAGCGTATTCGTATCAAACCTTCGCGTTCGAATCGCGCACGAAAGCGTCAAAGCGTTACCGTACGCGCGCCTCCTTACGCGCGTAATGGGGTTTCGACGATGATCTACGTAGATCTCCGATCAGATCACCGCGCGAATCCGCCGTACACCGAGTCGACGCTCTCCGGGTCGACGCGGTACACGTCGCCGTAACGCGGGTGCTTGACGTGCGTCAGCGTGAACCCCACGACGCCGCAGTTGACGATCTTTTTACGCGCGGCGAGGTCTTTTTTCGAAGCGTCTCGGTCCAGAAACGCTTTGAAGAACTCCTTGAACCACAGCGAGTGCCCGCCGGCGATTATACACTCGGCGTCTTGCGCCGAGCACCACTCGGCGAATTCCAGCAAGCCGCCGAAACCGACGCGGCCGATGGGTTTGTTCCCGACGTTGAAATGCGTGTTCAAACCCACCACAGATCCGCTGTCGCCTACGATCATGCGGCCCATCGGTGTGTTGTTAATATCCTCAACCTTGCTCTCGATGCCGTGTAAAGGAGGGCACTCGCGAGCGCCGGCTAACGCGCACGTGTCCACGTTGCGCGCCATCTCTTGCATGCACGACAACACGTAGATCTTCTCGCCCGTGCGCGCCAGGCGGTCCCAGAAACCCAGCGCGGTGGTCGCCACCGCTCTTCGTAAATTAGAGCTGACGATGATGGAGGTGCTTTTCTTGCCCGCCAGCGCGTCGGCGTCGGCGACGCGACGCGCGCGGCGAGCGGCGGTGAACGCGTCTGACCCGGCGGTCGATTTGCCCCCTTCCGATTTGCGCGCGGCGTCGAAGGCGGCGCCGGCGGCGTCGCCGTCGTAGTCGCGCAGGAACCTTCTGAGTTCGCGCGCCTGCTCGTAGCCGTAGTCGCTGAGCGGCGAGTCCACGAAGAAGGAGCTCTTGGTGAAGAGGAGCAGGAGCTCGGACATGAGCCCCTCGAACAGACGCAGGGGGAAGCGGAAGTTGAATCCCCGGTTGAAGATCTCGTTCCACGTGCTCTCGCCGTGCCGCACGAAGATGACGCGCTTGACGGAGACGACGTCGCCGGAGGAGACGTCCAGCGCGACCGCGGGGTCGGGGCGGTTCTTGGGCCAGCCAGACTTCTCGCGGCTCAGCGCCATGTGCGCGAGCGCGCGCGCGAACAGGCCCGTCTTGAAGAGCACCGCGCGCGCGAACGGGCTGCCCGCGGCGGCGACGAACATCACGCCGTACGCGCCCATGACCACGAGCGCGGTGGAGAGCACGGCCACGCCGTCGATCTCGCGCGCGCGGGAAAGAAGCAGGTCGAGCGGCGTGTCGCTGGCGGAGAACATGACGCTGCGCGCCCGGATGCGCGGGGTGCAGTGCTTGAATCGTCCAATTCAGAACTAACTTCTTCATATTCGCATTTTCGGCCCCGCGCTCTCAAGACAAAGGTTCTCAGTCTGAAGTCTCGGGAATCCCGAGACGGTGGAGATCGCGAAACTGAAGGCCCACAATGCACGCGGGCGGTGCCGAAAGACGCGCCGCGTGTCGCGATCGCGCCATCGCCGGGCGCGCTGCGGTAGGGAGGGGCGTCGACGTCACGAGGCGCGATGGGCGGCCTCGCGTCTCGCTTCGCCTCGAGCGGCACGTGCTCGAGCGCGCAGACTCGGTTCCGGCGCGCCACGTGCGCGGTGCTCCGCGCGGGCGGCCCCACGCCCAAGCACGTCGCCATCGTGATGGACGGGAACCGACGCTTCGCCAAGTCTCGGTCGCTCCACCGCGCGCGCGGGCACGAGCACGGCGCGGACAAGCTCGTGGATGTGCTCGAGTGGTGCCTCGCGCTGGGCGTCGAGGCGCTCAGCGTCTACGCCTTCTCCACGGACAACCTGAAGCGTGACGCGGAGGAGAAGGCTGGTCTCTTCGCGCTCGCGGAGGCGCGCCTGCTGGAGATCGCCGCGTCCGACGTGATCCGCGAAAAAAAAGTCAGAGTCCGCGTCGTCGGCGACGTGTTTCGCGAAGCGAACGAAATCCCGGACAGCCTGCGCGTCGCCGCCGCGAAGGTCACGGCGATGACATGGCACCACTCTGGGCCCGTCCTAAACGTGTGCTTCGCGTACACGGGGCGGGAGGACATCGCGCAGGCGGTGGGCGCGCTCGGCGCGGCGAAAAACGCCGGAGTCGTCGCCGACGCGGACGTCACCGCCGACGCGCTCGAGCGATGCCTTCGCGGCGCCGCGTTCGACGCCGCGCAGAGACAAACCGTTTTCGGCCACAAACAAAACGACGGTGATAGTCCAAAACACGAGGTCTTTGAAACGGACACTCCTTCGGTTTGTTCGTTCGATATGAACGGAAAGGGGAAAGGCGATCGGGTCGTCCGGCGCACCGCGCTGGACGACGTCGCGCGTCTCGCGATGCCCATTTTGGACACGGACGACGAAAGTGACGTCTTTTCGGACGACGAGACCTCCGACGAGTTTCGTTCGACGCGTGAAACGCGTTCGTCGTCTCAAACGTCTGGTGTCTTCGGTGACTCCTGTGTGAAATCCTTCCGCGCCCCGCGCGTACCGAATGTGGACCTGCTGATCCGCACGTCCGGCGAGACCCGGCTGAGCGACTTCATCCTGTGGGGGGTCTCGAAGCACGCCGTGCTCTGCTTCCTGGAGGTGCTCTGGCCGGACTTCTCCTTCACGGACATGTGCCACGCGGTGTGGACGTACCAGATCTCCGCCGGGCACGCGCGCAGGGGCAGGAGGCGGTTCCGCGAGGCCGAGGCAAGAGAAGGGGAAAACAAGGAAGTGGGGGATCCGAACGACACGCGTTTCTTTCGCTCGGATCTCCCGCCGCGCGGAGCCTCCGCGGCGCCGCGGCGGAGACTCGCGAAAAAAATCAAGTCGGGCTCCCCGGAGTCCGAGACGACAGATTTCGTCTCGAGAAAGAACTCGGACGTCTCAGTGGCCTGGGTGGACGTCGGGAAGGCGACCGGAGCGGGGACCGGCGCGGGGACCGGCGCGGCGTTCGCGTTCGTCGCCGAGAGGAATAGGAAGATAGTAGAGGAGACGGCGCGGCGCGCGGGAGTCGCCGCGACGTGAACCGAACTCGCGTCGCGTTGAAACGAAAAAGATTTCTGCAGAAATCGAACGTATTGCGAAAACCCTCGGGACCACGACCCGTATGGCCTCGTCGTCTCGACTGGACCGCGGCGTCCACTCCGCGCGCGCGCGACTCCGCCCTCCGACCCGCGACGATGCGTGGCGCGCGAGCGGCGCGTCTCCAAACGCGCGCCTTCGCCTGGGCGGCGTGCTCGCTTCTCTCGTGCGTCCTCGCGTCTCCTTCGCCGGGCGCGTCTCCTCGGTCGCCGCTTTTCCCCGGCTTCTCCACCGAAGCCCCCCCCCGGGACGCGTCGGGCGAAGGCGATTTCGGCGCGCTCGGCGCGTTCGACACCGCGCGATCGCGCGTGCGCATCCCCGCCACCGACGGCACCGCGCCGCCCTTGGCCGGCGTCCCCGACCTCGCCGGCGAGACCGGCGAGGTGCTGTGCACGCACCCGGTGGTGGGCGCGACGCGTACGCGAAACGCGAACGCCCTCTTCCCCCTGGTCCTCTACCTCCACCCGACGCACGGCTTGGTGTTCGAGGGCTGGATCGCGCAGAACGACGCGATGCTCCGCGTGCTCGCGTCCCGGGGGTTCGTGGTCTGCGCGCCGACCATCGTGGGCGCGCGCGACGGGCGAGGGCCCGACAGTCCCGTCGTCGGAGGCTTGTTTCCGGGAGAGCAACACACCGCGGCGGTGATCGAGAGAAGAGTGTATCCGCGTTTGCTCGCCTTCGCGCCGCGCGCCGCCGCGCACCTCGTCCGGATGAGTCTGACCGGGAGCCCGAGTGACCTGAGTCATGACTCAGGTCACTCAACAAACCCTTCGTCGAATCGATCTTCCGCTCTTTCGTTTCCCGAGAGCCTCGCGCGCGTCATCGACCCGTCGAGGATCGCGTTCGCGGGGTTCAGCTCGGGCGCCGCGCTGGCGATTTACGCCGCCGACGCGGCTGAACAGACGTGGCCCGGCGCGACGCGCGCCGTCGTCGCGCTCGCGCCCACCATCGGGGACTTCGACTTCGCGCGGACGCAGTTCGAAGGGAGGGCGAAACGAATAAACGTTCCGATGTTGCTCGTCGCGGGCACCGAGGACGGTATGGGCGGCTTGGAGGGTCTCGTGGAGCTCGGGGACGCGGCGACAAACGCGCCCCGCGTCGGGGTCGCCGTCGCCGGCGCGTCGCACTGCCACCTGTACATCCCCGTGGGGAGCGAGTGCGACTGGTACGACGCGTTCAACGACCAGGGAGGCATAGGCAAACTCGGGAGGTTCGCGGCGAGCGCGTTTCTGCACGCGTACATGGGGTTTCCACACGAGCCATATGCGGCGAACGATAAAGATGCGGCGGCTTTTTTTTCCGCGGAGCAGAAAAAGGCGATCGACGTCGCTTGGGGCGGGTCGGAGGCTCTCAACTTTGTCGGCGCCGGCGCTTGGAACGCGCGCGTCCTCGTCGAACCCTTGGTCGAGCTCGGGTTACTCGAGCCCGAGGGAAAGACGAAAGGCACCACGGCGTCGTACGCGTACGACCCGTTAAACGACGCGTGGACCGCGCGTGTGCCGCTGCGGGTCGCCGCGAAAGAAAAAAGGTGCCTCACCGAAGCGCGGGTGATGGAAGTCTCCGGCACGTCGCTGCGCGCGTTCCTGGACGCGGGGCGCGTGAAAACGAACGCGACCGCGTATCCCGCGTATCCCGCGCAGCCTGTCGGGGCGTCGGTGCTCGTCTTCCCGAGTCTTCCCGAGCGCGACGACCGCGTCGTCGATTTAATCCTCGAGTGGCGCGCGGACAAAAGCGCGAAAAGTGACAAACGGGGAGTCGCCAACCCCGAACGCACTCCGGACGTCCAAAAACGCAACAGGAGGCTCCTCGGCGGCGAACGCGAGCGTACGCCTTTTCTGGCGGATCGCGGTCGTCCTTCCGAAGCGGAAGACTCTTTTGTGCGTGAGGCGAGTCGTGTGGGAAAAACCGACGAGGACCCGCACATCTCCGCCGACGTCTTCGTGGACGGCGTGACAGCTTTTGGCGCCTCTCCGAACGACGACGAGCTCGATTCGACCCCGGATCGTGAAATCGTACGAACCGAGAAAGTGCGCGTGCGCGCGCTCGACGCGTGCGACGGGGGGACCGCCGCGTTCCTGACGCTGGAGGTGGCGCCGCCGCGGCGCGACGCGCGAAACGACGCGTCGCGGTATTCGGAGAGCGACGATTACGCCGCGCGCGCGTTTGGCGCGCGCCGAGAGACGGCGCCGCGAGAGGAAGACGCGCCGGAGGCGAACGCGTCGGCGACGTCGTGGGAGGACGCGTTGTTTCGGGAAACGGCGTTTTCCGCGCGTCCGTCGCGCTGGGACCCGCTCTCGGGATGAGGGAAAGCCAAACAGGAAGGAAAGGAAGAAAGAAAGAAAGGCGCGGCGGTACTAAAGTTGTACGTTTCGTAAGGTTCGTCAAGAGACGCGTTCGTCTTTCCATACAAAAAAGGTTTTCCTCTTCGGGCCCCAGCGTCTTTTTGTCACGTGTCCACCCCCACGCGCCCGTCGAAGCCGTCCATGACGCCTCCCCACGAGTCCGTGGGCGGCAGCTCCACCGCGAACCTGTCCCACGGGGGAACGCCCACGCCGGACGACCGCACGCGCCCGTCCATGCGCAGACCGACGTACACGCCCTTCCCCTCCGCTACGCCGGCTTCTTTCTTTTGTTCGTCTAACCAACGCCGCCACTTTTCGACGCTCACCGGCGACGCGCGGAATTTGCGATCCGCCTCCGCGACTTGCGGAAGAGTAGCGTTCCCGCTAATACCACCGTCATCGGTGATCACCACCGGCACTAACAACACGCCTCGCTCCACGAGCGGGTCCCTTAAAGCCTCCGCTGCTTCTATCGCGGCAGAGCAATACTCGACGTCTCCCGCGGCGACGACGACGCGCGAGAATCCGCGCAAGTCGTATAACGAAACGACCTTCCCGCCCGCCAGTTCGCATTTCAAGTTGCTCAGCCTTTCTTCGCGCGAGATGCGGGACATCTGTTTGTCTCGCCCGTCCGCGTCGCGCTTGTACAGGAACCCGAAGAACAGAGCGCATAAAAGGTTGATCCCTACGTTGGAAAGGGACTGGTCCAGGGGCGGGCCGTTGGGCGCGCCCATCGCTTTGGTCACCGCCTGCAAGGTGGCGATGCCGAACCCGAGCGTGGCGTTCGCGCCGAACGCGCCGAACAGGAACATGCGCGCCACGCGGAAAGGCGCCTGCGCCTCGCTGCGCATCTTCGTGGCGTTGCTGAACTCCTCCTTGCGGGGGGGCGTATCGCCGCCCGCGGCGCGCACGACCAACGCGCGAGACGCGCGGGAGCGAAGCGACGACGCGCGGGGCGTCGAAGCGAGGAAACACGCGCCGGTGTGTGAGTGGGCCGCGCGCGACGAGAGGGGAGCCGCGCGGGCGACGCGGCGCGGCGCCGGCGCGACCCGCGCGCGCGGCGCGACCGCCGCCGACGAGGACATCGTCGCGAACATGGTCTCGCGGCGCGTGTTCGCGCGTGGAGAAGTGTCCTTCGCGGTGCCGTTCCATCGAGAGCCACGTGGCCTCACGCGCGCTCTCCAGCCTCTCGACGGTTCGACGATCGTTCGCTTGGTTCATCGTGCGCCTCGAAACCGAAATTGGGATCCTTCGCCGGTCGATTGATCGGTCGTGCCTTTCGACCGGGAAAAAAAAACGACGGTTCATAGACCCCTACCTCTTCCCACAACGTTTCGGAGGTCAAAATTACGCGGGAGCGGATAGAAGATTGGGGACTTTTCCGTTGAACCCAGAATCCTCGAGTCAGAAAAGCTTTTTTATTGGCTCCCGACACGTCGTTTTTTCATCGTCAGCACCGTGTCGTTTGTTTTTTGTTACCGTGACACACCGCGTCGCGCCCATCGCGACCGCGCACGCACCAGACCTCGGTCCGACCCCCCCCCGGCGGTCGTGTCTGTCGCGGTACCAGCCTTCGACCGTTCAGGGCTCGTTCGCGCGCGTTTCGACGACGCATAGAGCCCACCGACACGCCCCGCGCGTCTCGGAAAGCATCCATCTTTAATCTGTACGTTTGAGTACAGAGGGTTTCGGGAGGCTCGCCCCGCCCGAGCTCGACACCCGCGGTCTCGTCCCCGCACCCCCGAGAGCGCGCGTCAGCGTGCATCTCACGCAGGCACGCGCCATGTCGTCCCCGTCGGTGGGCGCGGTGTGCCCGCGCGCGTCCGCCGTCGTCGGCGCGGACGCGCGTCGCGCCACCCGAGGTCGCCGTTTCGGAAAGTCCGTTCGGCGAATGGACGCGGGCGCCAGTCGCCCGGTCGCCGTGGCCGGGGACGGCGCGGGCCCCCGCGCGAGCTCGCGCGCGCCCCGCCCCGCCGTGCGGTGGGCCTCCGCGCCCCTCGCGCCGCGCCTGGCGCCTGGGGGGGAGGCTTCCTCCCGACCCGGAGGCGGTGACGTCGCCGTCTCCGTGGCCACGGAGCCCCCCCCCAACCCCGAAACCGAGGACATCGCCACGATGCGCGCTCGGCTCAAGGAAAAACAAAAGGCGCTCATGGAGAAGCTCGCCGTGCGCAAGGAGCTGCAGGCGGAGTTACGGACGGTCGTGGCGGAGAAGCATCCCGAGCTCGTCAACGAGGTGATCCCAAGAGACCCGAGGCAGAGGCAGGAGACGCGCGCGAAGCTCTTCGCGCCCCCTCCCAAGCCGCCCGCGCCGCCCGCGCCCACGACAAAGCCGACAAACGCCGGCACGATCCACTACCCGTTCGCGGACGGTCCCCCCCCGGAACCGTACCAGGTGCGCTTGCCGAACGACAACGCGTCGACAAACGACCAGCACAACGCGCAGCAACACGACATTGCTCCGCCGACGCCTCCGCGGTCGTTTCAGTCCGCCCCAGGGTCGAACATCATGACCTCGGCGGTCATGGGCACGGGCGCGCAACGAAGAGAGGCGGCGCCGCGCGCGCCGCCGCCGATGACGCAGGAGCAGGCGCACGGGCAGGCGCCCGTGCCCACGAACGCCACCGCGCCGCCGAACACGTCACAGCCCCCGCAGGCGCAGAAGACGTCCTTCCCGCCGCCGCCGGTGGGGTTCGGCGTCGCGCCGGCGAACGCGCCGAAGCCGGGGTCCGTCGCCGCCGAAAATTCGGCGCCCGCGCCGGCAAACTCGGGATCCAAGGTGCCGTACGGAGCGCCCCCGGGGTTCATCCCCGGGAGGGGACCACCCGCGGGGGGAGCGGGCGCGCGGCCGAACACGCCGCCGCCGATCTCGCAGGGGTTCGCGCCCAGGAAGGCGCCGGAAGCGCCGCCTCCGCCCGGGGGAGTGGGGTTCAACCAGGCGCCGCCCGCGCAGCAGATGCCGCCGCCGCCCGAGCCTCCGGCGCCCATGGCGGCGGCGCCGCCGCCGCCCGCGCCGCCGCCGCCCGCTCCCGCGCCGCCGGTGCAGCTCCCGCCGGATTTCATCCCCGGCGGAGGCGCGGCCGTTCAGAACTCCATGTCTGCCATGCCTGCGCCCCCGGCGCCGCCGCCGCCGATGCCCGCACCGCCCCCGGCGCCGCCTCCGCCGATGCCCGCGGCGCCGCCGCCCCCGCGCCCGGCTACGGCGCCGCCCCCCGCGACGGCTCCCGCGCACGCGCCGCCTCCCGTCGCGCCGGCGCCGACGTTCGTGGACGTCTCGACGCCCGAGGGCGCGGACTTCGCGGCGTCTTTGGTGGAGCCCGAGGTGGTGGAGCTCCCGGACGGGACCTTCGACCCTGATGAGCCGGAGCTTTTGTGCGCGGAGAAGCTCAACGTGGTGGTTGTGGCGTCGGAGTGCGCGCCGTTCGCCAAGACGGGCGGTTTGGGGGACGTCGCGAAAGCTTTGCCGAAAGCTTTGCAACGTCGCGGCCACCGCGTGATGGTTGTTATGCCCCGGTACGAGAACTACGAGGGCGCGTTCGACACGTCCGTGCGCGTGCGTTTCAACATCATGGGCGAGGACACGGAGGTTGGGTACTTCCACATGCACCGCGACGGCATCGACACGGTGTTCATCGACCACCCCGCGTACCACGCCGTGGCGGGCGACATCTACGCCGGCGACCGCCGAGCCGCCAACTTCCGCAACGCCATGCTGTGCCAAGCCGCCATCGAGGCGGTGTGGCACGTCCCGTGCGAGGACTTAAACGGCAAAGCAAACCCCTACGGCGACAGCGACCTGGTGTACATGGCCAACGACTGGCACACGTCTCTGTTACCGGTGTATTTGCAGGCGTTTTACCAGGACCACGGGAAACTCCCCTACGCGCGCTCCGTGTTCGTGATCCACAACATGGCGTTCCAAGGGAGAGGTCCTTTGGACGAGTTTAACCAGCTCGGTATACCCGATCACTACCGGGAACACTTCTTCCTGGACGACCCCTTCGGCGGCGAGTGCATGAACTGCATGCAGGCTGGTTTGCGGCTCGCCACGAAGGTTATCGCCGTCTCGGCGGGGTACGCGTGGGAGATCACCACGGACATGGGCGGCTGGGGTCTCGCGCCTCTTCTGCGCGAGTTCGGGGACGCGAAGCTCACCGGCGTGGCGAACGGCATCGACTTAGATGAGTGGTCCCCCGAGAAGGACACGTTCCTGGACACCGACGGTTACGTGCGGTACCAGCCGGACCCGAGCGGTTTCGACGGGAAACTCGAGTGTAAGCGCGCGTTACAGAAACAGCTCGGGCTCCCCGTGCGCGACGACGTGCCTCTTCTCGGGTTTATCGGAAGATTGGACCACCAGAAGGGCGTGGACCTCATCACGGACGCCGCGGGGTGGTTGATGGGCCAGGACGTGCAACTGATCATGCTGGGTTCGGGACGCGCGGACCTCGAGGAGTCTTTAAGAGGCATGGAGAACGATCACCGCGACAAGTGCCGTTGCTGGGTTGGTTTTTCGGTGGAGATGGCGCACCGGATCACCGCCGGGTGCGATATTCTGCTCATGCCTTCGCGTTTCGAGCCGTGCGGTTTGAACCAGCTGTACGCCATGCGATACGGTACCGTGCCGGTGGTGCACGCCGTGGGCGGGCTGCGCGAGACGGTCACGCCGTACGACCCGAACGGCGACACCGGCACGGGGTGGCAGTTTGACGAGGCGGTGACGCACAAGTTTATCGACACGCTCGGCTACGCCATCGGCACGTTCAGGGACCACCCCGCGGCGTTCAAGCGGATCATGGCCAACGGGATGAGCCAGGACCTGAGCTGGGAGCTCGCCGCGGAGAGGTACGAGCAGAAGCTCATCGAGGCCAAGTACAGCTGGTGAAAGAAAAAAGAGGAGGAGGAGGTACGACAAAGAGAGCGTCCGAGTCTTTTTGGAACGTCGGTCGTTTTCTTCGAGCCGACGCGCCTTTGACGCGATCGGAGGGAAAGGCGGCGTGGCATGTTATGTTGTTTACACACATTTTTGGAGAGTACGACGCCGTGGCGCGCGCGGGACCGCGCGACGTGGCGTCCGGAAGGAGAGCATTTTAACAGCGAAAGTTTACACACCGCGGCGAGTCGACGTTCGCGCGCTTCGCTTCGCGCTCGTTTTGTCTTCACCAAACGCAGGCTCTTCGAGGCGGGAAGATGCTGAAATGTGAAGACTCCTCCGTTCACGAACCCTCGATCGCGCCGACGAAAACGCCGCGCGTTTTCCGAGAGGCGGCGGCGGCGACCGCGCCGACCACTCGAGCCGCGCACGTCGCGCGCTCACGCCCCGCGGCCCGCTCGGCGTGCCCTCGGCGACACCCCGCGAGAAGCGCGTTCGCGCGAGATCGTCGCGAGCGGAGCATCTCGCCCGGCGCACGCACCAGGCGGCGGCATCCGAGACTGAGGCCTCTCCGCCGACACATCGCGTTCGGATCCACATTCCCTCGGAGCGGGCGTTGACCCCCCCTCACCGCCGCGATGTCGTCCTCCGTGGACCAGATCGTCGCCGTCCTGCGCGCGACGCTGAGCGCGGACCTTGGCATGCGCAAGCAGGCCGAGGACTACCTCACGCAGCACGCGTACGGCAAAGGCCACGTCGTGGGCCTGATGCAGGTGGCGGTCGCGCCCCAGGCTGAGCTCCCCATGCGCCAGGCGGCGGCCATCCACTTCAAGAACATCGTGGGCAAGGCGTGGGACCCGCGAAAGGAGGAGAGCGCGCGTCTGCACGAGGAGGACAAGGAGACGTGCAAGCAGAACGTCCTGGAGGCGCTGATTCAGAGCCCGGAGGTTGTGCGGTCGCAGCTCACCGAGTGCGTCAAGGTGATGGTCGCCGCGGATTACCCCGAGAAGTGGCCGGCGCTGCTTCCCACGCTGTGCTCGTACCTGCAGACGGACGACGTGCCGCGCGTCACGGGCGCGGTGCACGTCATCATGCTGCTCTGCCGCAAGTACGAGTACAAGGACAAGGAGGAGAGGAAAACGCTCGCGCCGGTGATTGACCAGACCTTCCCGAGACTGCTCGCCATGTTACAAAGTCTGATTGGCATGACGGATCGACGATCGGACGTCGCGCTCGCCGGTTTGGTGAAGCTGATCGTCAAGACGTACTGGTCCGCGACGTACTTAGACGTCCCGCCGGTTCTGATGCGGGGCGAGAGTTTCGGCGCCTGGATCACGTGCATGCACCAGATCATCACCATGGACATCCCGGCGGAGGGCGCCAACGCGGAGGGCGTGGAAAAGTCGGAGCGCAAAAACTACCCCTGGTGGAAAGCCAAGAAGTGGAGCCTGCACATCGCCAACCGCATGTTCAGCCGGTACGGCAACCCCAAGATGTGCAAGCCCGAGTACAAGGAGTTCGCCACCGCGTTCAAGAGCGAGTGCGCGGGGGCGTTTTTGGAAACCACGCTGGGTTTGCTCAGCGCGGTTTCGAAAAATTTATTCGTCCCGGACCGCGTCGTGAATTTGGCGCTGCAGTACCTCACGACGGCGGTGAGCTCGGCGTCGACGTACAAGCAACTCAAACCGCACATGCAGAGTGTGTTGTTTTCCATCGTGTTCCCGCTGGTGTGCCACAGCGCGGAGGACCAGGAGCTGTGGGAAAACGACCCGCACGAGTTCATCCGCAAGGGGTACGACATCATCGAGGACATGTACTCGCCCCGAACCGCCGCGGTGAACTTCCTCATCGAGCTGTGTTCGAAACGCGCCAAGGAAAACCTGCCCGTGGTGATGGGCTTCTTGGTGCAAATCCTGAACAAGTGCCAAGACAGCGCCGTGCGTTTATTGCCCACGCACGAGCAGCCGCACGCCGAACTAGGGGGCGCGCTGCACTGTATTGGAAGCCTGCAGGAGAAGCTCAAAAGCACGCCCGGGTATAAAGAGCAGCTCGAGCCCATGCTCGTGCAGCACGTTCTTCCCGCGTTCGCGAGCCCGCACGGACACGTCCGCGCCAAAGCCGCGTGGTGCGCGGGTGTGTTCGCGGAGATTGATTTTACCGACAAAAACGCGTTCCAGAGCCTGTTCGGCCAAGTGGTGAGCGCGTTGAAAGACACGGAGCTTCCCGTGAAGGTGGACGCGGTTGTCTCGCTCGCTTCCTTCGTGGAAGCCGCCGAGGACATCTCGCAGCTGCGGCCGATTTTGCCGCAGCTCCTGGACGAGTTTTTCAAATTGATGAACGAGGTGGAGAGCGAGGACATGGTGTTCACGCTGGAAACGATCGTGGAGAAGCTGGGCGAGGAGATCGCGCCGTACGCCATGGGGCTCACCGCGAACTTGGCGGCGGCGTTTTGGAAACTCAACGCCGAGGACGACAAGGACGACGACGACATGGGCGGCGCTTTGGCGTCCGTGGGGTGCTTACGCGCGATCGCCACTATTTTAGAGAGCGTGTCGTCTTTACCGCACCTGTACCCGCAGCTAGAACAGCCTCTGTTGCCTATTATGCGGAAGATGTTAACGCAAGAGGGGTACGACGTGTACGAAGAAGTGCTGGAGATTTGCAGTTACATGACGTACTTCGCGCCGGCGGTGACTCCGGCGATGTGGGAGCTGTGGCCGGTGATGGTGCACGCGCTGGAGACGTGGGCGGTGCAGTACTTCGAGAACGTGCTGGTTCCCATGGACAACTACATCAGCCGCGGCACGGAGACCTTCCTCGCGCACCCCACCTGCAAGAACGACGTGTTGAAGCTCGCAGGCATGGTGCTGATGAACGCGGAGATGCCCGACCCCGAGTGCCTGCCGGCGGCGAAGCTGCTGGAGTGCGTGCTCGCGAATTGCCGCGGCCGCGTCGACGAACTCGTGCCCACCATGCTGGCGATGTCCCTCGAGCGGCTCGGGAAAACCGAGCTGAGTTACCTGCAGGACCTGCTCATGCAGGTGGTCGCGAACTGCCTGTACTACGACGCCGCGCTCGCGCTGGACATCCTGAACAAAAACGGGCGCACCGCCTCGACCCTCGCCAAGTGGTTCGAGATGCTCGGCGCGCGCACGAAGAGCGGAAAGCGGCGACACCACCGACGCGAGCACGACAAGAAAATTTGCGCGCTCGGTTTATTGGCGTTGTTGTCCGCGCCCGCGGCGGCGCTTCCGCCGGAATGCCAGGCGGCGTACGGGCAAATGGCGTCGGCGCTCGTGTCGCTTCTGTCGGACTTGAAGACGCAAATCGCCGAGCGCAAAGAGATGGAGGCGAACGACGACGGGCGAGGGGGTTGGCCCGCCGGTTGGTCCGACGACGACGAGTTCGACGAGGAGCTCGGGGAGGACCAGGACGAAGGGGACGAGCCCGTGGGTTTGGACGAGGCTGCGCTCGCGAAGCTCGCCGCGAAAGCTCGCGCGGTGAACCCGTTCGGGGGGCATAACCGGTACGGAAACCACGACAGCGACGACAGCGACGACGACGGGATGTTGACGGATGACGAAAACGTGACGTCGCCTTTAGACGCCGTCGACCCTTTCGTCTCATTCGCGGAGATGATGTCTTTGACGGCTTCCGCGGACGCCGCTAAGTTCGCCGCGCTCAACGCGGGCATGGACCAGCAAACCGCGCAGGCGCTCATGATGCACGCGGACGTGCGCAGGAAAGAGATCGTGGAGGAAAAGCAAGAAGAGGAGCGGAAGAAAGCGGAGCGCGCCGCGAAACTGGGCGCCGGCGCGGTATGATTTTTTTGTCGAAACGACGATACCATGCTCTCTCCGACGGACTCTCTCCGACACTCCCCCTTCTTATCGGTCATTCCCCTTCCCCCTTGTCGTCCGGCATGAGCTCCAGGTCCCTCGGGAGGTTCAATCCGTGGCACAGCCACACGAGGTGCTTGAACGGGACTTCTTTCTTGCCCTTCTTGAACACGAAGCACCGCCGCGGGACGAGCGCTTGCGTTTTCTTCGCGTCCAGGATGGACCGGATCGACGCGCCGTGCAAAACCCCGATCGGTAACAGTAAACAGAACGGCACTTCCGCTTCGACGAGCGCCCGCAGCACTTTCTCCTTCATGCCCTTCCCGGTGTACGGCGGGTTGTCGATGACGACGTCCACAGACCGCGTGAACCCGGAGTCCCTTACGCGCTGGAAAAAATCCTCGCGCCGATGCACGACGCGCTCAAACCCGGCGCTCTTCAGTCGCGCGCCGGCTTCGCCGTCGTAGTAAAAGGGCATCCACACCTTCTTCTTTCGGTACTTCGAGAGGTACGGCGACAGAGCTCGCCACGTGCGCTCAGAAGTGGCCCACTCGTCGTCCTCGAGGCTCATGCGCCCGTCCGATCGGCCGTAGTTCCCGAACGAACCCGCGCGACGCACCGTCTCGACCGTCTCGACGTCGTCGGGCGGCGAATCGGAATCGTCTCGTTTTCGCGTCTCGACGTCTCTTCGCGACGTGACGAGGAAACGCGTCGCGTCGCCGTCGCCTTCCTCATCGTCCGATTTCCCGGCGTCCTCGTCGTCATCGGTGTCGCCACCGTCGTCCAGGAACATCCCCACGTACTCGTACGGCTCGTCGGGCATCAAGTCGGGCCCGTCCGCCGGGTCGCTCGTCGTCGTGCCCGCCGCGCGGCCGCGGCGGTCGTCGTCGCGACCGCCGTCGGCGGGCGCGCCCGCGGCGATGGCGTGCTTCTCGACGCGTTTCTTCTCGCGACGGTCGCGTTGCTTCGCCGCGCGTCGCTCGGCGACCGACAGAGCCCCGCTCTTGGGTTTCGCGGTACCGACGTCGTCGGCCGAGACGCCGCGGCGCTCGTGCCGCGCCACCATCGCGGAGCACACCGCGCGGGGACCCTGAGCTGTGGGTGAAGTCCGCCGACGCTTTTCGTGCGCTTTTTGCCTCGGAAAATCGCGGCGGCGCGCCGTCGGCGTGCCGACGCTCGTCGCTTTTTCTGCAGAAGGATAAGCGCGCGCGCACCGCACGCGCCAGACGCCATGGGCGACGTCGCGCGCTCGGACGAGACTCTCGAGTACGGCGGCGTGGTGAATCCCGCCGCGCTGGTGTTCGGTACGTCCGTCGCTGGCTTTTCCCCGACCGCGACGACGCGCGCGACGCCCTGGCGTTCGGACGGCACCCTTTCCTCCATCTCGCTCACCGCTTTTCCGCCTTCTCCGACTCGCTTCAGACTGCGACGGCACGCTGGTGGACACCATGGGGCCCTTCTACGTGGCTGACCTGCAGACGTGCGAAGAGTTCGGCATGACGATGACCCTCACGCAGTTCTACGACCTCGCGGGCGTGCCCATTCGCGAGATCTTCGCCATACTGGCGAAGGAGCAGAACGTCCAGCCCGACCTCGACGCCATGGCCGCCAGATGCAAGGAACTCGCGGACGCGCTCATGAAGGACGGCCCGAACCTCATCGAGCCTGTGATCGAAATAGCGCGCCACGCGCACTCGAAGGGCGTACCGATCGCGGTGGCGTCCAGCGGCGTGAAGCCCACGGTCACGGGTCACCTGCGCGGCCACGGCGTGCTCGACATGTTCCAGGCGGTGGTGACGTGCGAGGACGTGAAGCAGGGGAAACCCGCGCCCGACTTGTACTTGCTCGCGGCGGAGAAGCTGGGGGTCGACCCGACCAGGTGCGTGGCGTACGAGGACGCCGAGCTCGGGATGGAGAGCGCCAGGCGAGCGGGGATGACGGTGGTCGACGTGCGTGATATCGAAGGCGTCCCGGACCCGCGAAAGGACCGATGATGGATGGGATGAGCACCTTCAGTGCACATGAACAGAATGGTACTTTTATTAGTCATACATATGTGTAAACTATCGTTTATCCAAAAACGTATGCACTTCAGTCTGGCAACTTTTCAAAAGCAGTTTTCGGGAGCTGCTGCGCGGCGTTTGAAAAATCCCGACGCGCGTTCGGGACACCGCGCCGCGCGCACGCGCAGCACTGTCGCGCGCGCAAGACTCGCCCGCCGCTCTCGGACTCGAGTCCGAGCCCGCCCGACCGCACCGCGATTGTCTCCTCGCGAGAGACCGCGGGCCTTTTCGACGCGGCGAGCGCGCCTCGACGGGGTGCCTGATTCGCGCGTTCGCGCGGTTCCCGTGATTTGAACGTCCCGACCGCAGTTCACCGGCACTTCACGCGCGCGATGTCCAAGTACTTCGACGTGCACTCGTTCCTGACCGAGCAGGAGACCGTCCCCGTGGTGTTCAACTCGGGGTGCACCGGCCTGGGCAAGGAGATGGATAAGCAGTGCGAGGGGCACGATTTGCCCAGCTACGCGGAGGTGATGTTGCCGTTCTGGCTCGTCCCGAAGCTGTTCGAGCAGAACATGGTGGCGCCGTCGTTGCCCGAGTGCTTCGACGAGCGCGTGTGGATGGTGGTACACGCCGAGCCGCGGAACGTCCCGATTCGCGAGTTCTGCCCGCACTTCTTCCGATTCGGCAAGGCGCTCAACCTGCTGCTGCGGGACGAGGAGCTCGCGAAGAACCTCTCCGAGGCGTTCGGGAGGCGGTACAAGGCGTTGCTGTGCCAAGCGCACGGCACGGGCGAATTCAAACAGAAACATCTGCTGGCGCGCGAGGAGGAACACCTGTTCACCCTGGGGCGGGAATCCATGCTTTCGTTCAACGAGTGGAGGTACAGCACGGCGGAGAAGATAGAGGTGGCGGCGCAGGTCAAGGCGCAGAAGAGGCGCAGGGCGAACGCCGCGGGGGGGAAGGAAAACGCGCAGCCGCAGCGAAGGCGACAGGCGGCGTGATGCGACGAATTCGGAAATGACGAGTCGAGAGGCGCGTTTTTCTTTTCCACGCGGGACGAACGAACGCGTCCGGAGCGAGTCGCGAGGAGTCTTTATAGCGCGCGCGCGTGTGAACGACGAACGACACGAAGAAAAGCACACCACGTCTACGTTATTATAACGTCTTTGCCCTATCGCGCGCGCGACAAGAAAAAACGCGTTCTATTATTATCCTCACGCCCGAATCGGTCGCGCGAGGTTCTCCGAGTCGAGAACCAGAAACAGCGCCGCCGCGCAAAACAGGGCAAACGCGCCGCTCGCGAGTCGGCTTCGTTCCGGGTGCGTGTTTAGACTCGACGCGCCGTCGCGCGGAGGATGAGCGGAAGACACGCGCGTGTGGTCCACGTTCGTGCGCACGTTACTCAACCCTTCGAGCGGCGAAAAAGAAACGAGCGAGGGGCGTCTTCCTTCCGTCGCGGAAACGCGCGTTGTTGCGGCGTCATTTGACGGCGCGTCAGTTACGCGCCGCCCCGCGAATCGCGCCAGCGGCGCGTACGCCGAGACGAAAACGAGCACGAGCAAGTGCCCGATTCCGGCGACGGTCCACGCGAACGCCGTCAACGCGAGGTCCAGCGCTCGGAAACACACGCCGCGAGCCACGAAAAACACGCGATATACGATCGAATGTGTCGCGCCGCCGCCGCCGCGGAAGGCGAGAGAAACCGCCGCGCGTTTCGAAGCGGATGTCTCCGCGCCCACCGCTCTCCGCGCGCGCGCGCCGTCCCCCGGCCGGGGGAAGTCATCCGGGACGCATCCCTTGAAGTCCTGCGGGAAGAACGGCACGCGACGCACGGTATCGTACGAGTTGTAGTGCGGATCGACGACATCAATCGATTCACGGTCCGACGGAATCGGATCCGCGCGTTCGAACTCGAACTCGTCGTTCGCGGGGTCGATCGCGAATCCGATGCCCCGCGCGAGGAACTCGAACGTCTCGTCTGAGGAAAACCGAGACAGGTGGCGATACAGCGCCCACGCGACGCAGGGCGCGCCGCCTTTCGCCGCGAGGAACGCGATGCGCGAACGCATGGACGCCTTGAGAACGGTCGAGGCCGGGTCGTGACGGCGACGGCGACCGCGATCGTGACGACGGATTCGCGAATGGTCGTCTTCGTCGACGTCGACGTCGACGTCGACGCGTCGCGACCGCCCCCGCGGGTCGTAGCCGGGGATCGGCGTCGCGCGCATCGCCGGCCACGCCGCCGGATCTTTCGCGTCTCCGTCTCCGGTTCCGGTTCCGTCTTCGCCGTCCATCTCGCCGTACCGCCAGACGCTCTCCACGAAGACGCGCAGAGCGCTGTCCACCAGGAACTGGAACCGGTGGCGGTTCACGATCGCGTCGTCGAACAAATCGAACGCTCTTTTGGAATTTTTCCTTCTTCGCCCCGCGGCGTTTCGATCGCGAGACGCCGCCGCCGAAACAAGGCGCTCTTTCGTCTCGAGGCGCGCGCTCGCCTCCGCGGCGCGGCACCACGCGATGGCCACCGTCGCCGCCGCCGCAGGGCGCGCGCCGCGGAAGTCCTCAAACGCGAGACCGTGCACGGACCGCATGGACCCGACCAAACCGCGGTAGATGCGCGAGAAACGACGCGTGACGCTCGGCGCGCTCAGCGCCGCGCCGCGCAGTTCGAGCGCCGCGCCGAGGGGGGGAAGCGGGTTCGCGACGCGCGCGAGCCACCACGCGAGCATATCCGGACGGTCCGCGCGAGGGCGCTCGCCGGAAAGCGCGAGAAGGTTCTCGGGTTTGCCCCCGTAGCTCCTGCGGAAGTAGTCGCGGGATCCGGAGACGAGGGATCCCCCGCGCGACCACCGGTTGCGCCTTTCGGGGTTTTCTTCCGCGTTTTCGGCGTCTTCGGCGTCTTCGCCTCCGCTCGCGGTTTTGTTCGAACCCGGCTCGAGCCGGCGGCCGGCGACGTGCGCCAGCCACACGCGGTGCGCGCCGACGGCGCGCTCCAGCCGCAGGCGGAGCCTGCACGCGTCGCGCGCGTCGATGATGCGCGTTTCGGTCACGTCCATGCGATCGTTTCGTCTCCGCCGCGCGACGCCGTCGATTAAACCCATCAGCTGCGTCTGCCAAAACAGCGGATCGACGGCGGCGCCGCGCGCGTCCGCGGGGGACTCGTCCAGGTTGACAAAGGACGCCGCCGTCGCGCGCGCGACGGCGTTCGCCGCGCGTTCGGTTTCGATCGCCGCGCCGGATGACATGTCGGATGACATCGTCGGATTCGAAGCACCGGAAACGCCGTCAAATCCGTCGTCCACCTGCACGACCCTCGCCACGGCGTAGCCCGCCTCGTCCTCGAACGCCGAGAGCACCTTGACGTGCCTGGTGGCGCGGCACCGCACCAAAACGCGCCCGTCGATGCCCTCCTGGAACGCCGTCACGACGCACTCCACGCCGTGGTCCAAGAACGCGAACGGGCCCGCGGGGGGGTCCACGCGCCGACCGACGCCGCGAGACCGATCGCCGGAACTCTCGAGCGCGTCCTCCTCCTCCTCCGAAGACGCGTACACGCGTTTCGCGTCGGCTTCGGTTTCGGCTTCAATGACTTCGGCTTCGGTTTCGGGGTTAGGGTTTCGATCCGGAATCTCCCCCCTCCTGCGCTCGCGCGTGGTCGCCGCGCGCGTCGCGCCCTCGTGGTGCTCGTCCGCGGGCGCGACCATGCCGAACCGGCGCGTGTGCTGCATGCACCGGCGCACCATTCGCTTGTAGCGCTCCTCGAACACGTTCAAAGTGATCTCCTGCCCGGGGACCATCGGGTCGAGGACGAACAACGGCAGCTCCACCGCGTGCGTTTGTTGGACGGCGGCTCCGGCCGCGCGCTCGTCGACGGACGTCTCCGAAAGGAGCCCGGTGGCGCCGGAAGAGGTGGCGCCGCGCGACGCGCCGCGCCGGCGGAGCCGGTACTGGCTGTCGAACGGCGGAAAATCAAGTTTTGGCTCGCTGTCCCTCGCGTCGCGCAGCGCGTCGTTCAGGAAGCGCTCGCACAGGTCCACGAGCGTGGTGTTCACCGGCCACTGGTGCGGACTCTCGTGGTACAGCGGCGCGCGGCACGTCGGGCACGAGCTCTGTCGCCCGGGCTGGCTCATCCACTTGGCCAGCATGCGACGCGAGAAGGTGTGCCCGCACGTCGCGGTGACGGGATCGACGAACAGCTTGCCGCTGATGGGGCACGTCAGCGCGTCCAGGAGCGCCTCGCGGGGAACGTCAGCCGAGAGGCCGGCGCTCGTCGCGTCCGGCTGAAGCTCGGAGGCGTCCACGGCCTCCACCCCGGAGACCGACCGAGACGCCGACCGCGTGCGGCGTCGCATCGTCGCAGACACGGTGTTATCCGACGACGACGATCGGAGTCGAAACGCTATCCTCGCGAACGCACGCGCACGGCCGGGGGGGCGCCTCGGGGGCCGGGGGCGGGGTGCGAGCCTCCTCGAAAGCGTCCAAAAAGAACCTCTCCGCCGCGGTGCGCGTCTCGCGCTCGCCCCTCGAACTGGCGCGGGCGCGGTGCCGTCGCGCGACGACGTCTCGGAAAATCCCTGACGACGTTCGAGAAAACTCGCGGGAAGATCCCGGCACTTGTGATCAGGCGGTGCGCGTCGAGTCGCGAACCAGCCCCGACGGACGCGGCGCCGCGGAAACAGTCGAGAAAATTGGATTCTTGCCACTTGTGGACCGGCTGTGATTAGCTCGTGTTACTCGCGCTCGCGCGGTCGACCAGCGCGCGCACGACTCGGCGGTTGCGGGTCGAAGCGCTCTGAGGATCGGGACGCGCGCGGCGAGTTCCGGGTAGGCGCCGGCGGGTTCCGGGAGACGGCTCGAGCCACCCGGCGCGTCCGTCGGAGAAGAAGCGCGGGCGTCTCGGTCGAGTCTCGTTTTAACGGTGCGCGGGGGTGGTCGGCGCGGAGGCGCTCTTCCGCGGCGCGATGATCCCCGCCGCGCCCGCGGTGTTCTTCAAACTGTGGGTCGCGAAGAAGCTCGCCGTGCTCCTGGCGCTGCGCGTGTACGGGCTCAAGAAGCTGTACCGGGGCGGCTTGCGGCTGAACAACCGGTTCGTCACCGACCCGTGGGCGCACGGCAAGGTGCGCGGCGTGATGCACTCCGTGGCTGCGGGCGCGATGAAGATGGGGGACAAGTTCGAGCGACCGGCGCGGCGGTACATGAACAAGATCATGGGGTACGAGGAGAAGCCGACCAAGATGTCGTAGCAGATGAGCGGAGGAGAGCGCGTGGCTCCCAACCACATAGCAAGGGGGGCACGCGCATAATCAGATCTCGGCGCGCGACACGCGTTCGGGTCAGAGAACGGGTGGTGATTCCCAATTCGAGGAATCGAGCGAGCGTGGCGATGACAGCGCGATGGACGCGCCTTGATTTTTTTGAACGAACTTACCGCGGCGAGTCGAAAGCCATGGGAATCAAATCAAATCACATCACGTCACAACAGCGCGCTGGGCGGCACGATGAGCTCGTCGTTGACGTCCGCGCCCAGGTACTGCCGCAGCAATCCCCGCAGCTCTTCGTTCTGCTTCGCCAAACTCGCGGTCTGCTCCATCGCGTCTTTGCGTTTCGTGAGCGTCGCGACGTACTTCTCCAACCCGCGCTCGAGCGCCGACCACGCTCGGGTGGGTTTGGCGCCCACCACGTTCGCCTGCCGTTGCCAAAACGCGGCTTCGAGCTCGGCGCGCGTTTTGCGAGGCTTCGGCTTGTCCTCTTCCTCCTTCGTATCCCCGCTCGTATCGTCCGCGCTCGCGCTCACGGCGTTCGCCGCCTTGAGCGCCGCGAGCGCCCTCCCCCCCGCGCTCGCGCCCTTCTCCGACTCCGCGAACGCGATCAGGCGAGGCACGACGTCGTCGTAGTCGGGAACGAAAATCGCATCCAGCGCCGCCGCCGACGCCGACCGCCGCGCCGATCTCGAAAGCGTCTCTTTCGACAAAAGCGCTTCATCCTTCGTGAAAACACCTCCTCCGCTCTTCTTCTTCGCGCGTCTTTGCGTCTCCTCCAAATCATCCTTCTTCACGCCGGATTCGTTCATGGTCATCGCGGCCACGTAGCTGTCGAACGAGGGCGCGTCGCGAACGCCCAACGCGCGCAAAACGCTCTCCGCGCGAAGCTGATTGGCGGCGGCGGCGGTGGCGGCGGCGTCGGCGGCGTCTCCCGCGTCCAACGCGCGCGCCTCCGCGTCGGCGAGCGCGCGCGACGTCGCCGGGTCCACCAGGAAAAAACACGCCTCCGCCGTGACCTCCAGAAGCTCGGCGTACGCGGGGTCGCACAGACGCTTAACGAACGGGTTCTCCTCGGAGTCGGCGATGGAGGGGTTCGCGTTTGGATCCGCGTCGGGACGCAGGGGCGCGTCCGAACCGTCGTCGTCGTCGAATTGGGATTCGTCGGCGACGGCTTCCGCGGCGGCGGCGGCGGCGGCCGCGGCGGCGGCTTCGCGTTTCTTGCGCCCTTCCACCAACGCCAGGTCGTCCGGCTTGAGGAAGACGTCGTCGCTGGGGGGGCGCCAGCGCCAACCGAGCTGCTGCTCGTGGATCACGCGGTCGGCGTCCAGCACGCGCTTGACTTTGGCGGCGACGAGCTCCTCGTGCATCGCCCACACCTCCTCGAACTTCTTCGTATCAGCGCGCACGAATCTCTTGTGCTTCATCTGGAGCTCCTTGAACGTCTCGGCGGCGCGCCTGTGCTCCTCCGCGAGCTTAACGTTTTCGGCGGCGAATTTTTTCTCAGCCTCCGCGTGTTTTTGTTTCAGCACCATCAGCTTTTCGCGCGCGAAAGCGATTTTTTTGCGCTGCTGCGAGGACGTGCTCTGGTTCTCCGCCTCGCGCTCGACTAACACGCGGTAGTTATACTCGAGCTTCTCGGCGTTCAGTTGGTACACAGCGCGCATTTTCGCGAGGTGCTGCTCGAGGTTAGCGACGTCCGTCTCGAGGCGCGTCTTCAGGATGCCAAACTCCTCGGCGTCGTCCGCGCGCCTCTTCTCGAGCTCATCCGCGTACTTCTGCGCGTTCGCGGCGGTGCGCTCGGCGTAGGCGCGCTCGGCGCTCTCGCGTTTCTCGAAGAACGCGCGCATCTCGGCGTCGTTCTTCTCCAGCAACGAGCGACGCCGAGCCTCCAGATCAGACTCCACCGTCTCCAACGCGCGCCGCGCGCGTACCATCTGCTCCTTCGCCCTCAGGCGCATGCGACGCAAAAGCTCGTCGACGTCGTCGTTCTGCCGCCGCAGGCTCTCCGCGTACGCCTCCTCGCGGCGGTCCAGCTCGGCGGCGATATAAGACGCGGCGTCGTCTTTCGAACGCACCGCCGCGTCGCATTTGGCCTTCAACGAAGCGAGCGCGTCGCGAAGCGCCAGAGGCTCGTCCTTCGCGAAGTTTTTAATCTCCTCCCACCCGCGTTCAATCTCCGTCTCGGCCGAACGACTCCTCAAAGACTCCTCCTTCACTAAATCGCGAATGTGCGCGCGACGACTCTGGTCGTCACGCCGACGCCGGTACTCGCGCGCGTCCGCCTCGGCGCGCACGCCGGAGACGTCGTAGCTCGCCTCGCGGTCGGCGCGGAGCAATTCGTCGCGCGCCGCGGCGACGACGGATCGCGCCGAGTTTTTCTCCAATAATTCTCCGGCGCCGACGGATTCGGTCTTCGCATCCATTCCCGAGCGCTTCCCCGCGTCGGCGGCGGCGGCGTGTTTCGGTTTGCTGGCGCTTCCCGGTCGCGAAGACGAAGGCGCGACTTGCGCCGAGACGGGACGCGAGCCGCCGCGCGTGTGTCCGGGTTTGCCCGGCGTCGCCGCCGCGGCGTCCGAGCGTTCCTGCTCAGCAAACGCTGCCATGGCCTCGTCGTGCTCGCGCTCGGAACGCTCGCGCTCGCGCGCGGCGACGCGAGCGGCGATGCGCTGAAATCGCGTGTCGCGTGGGCGTAGGAAAGGGGCGGGCGATGGGGCGTCAGGAGGCGGGCTCGGAAGAAGAGACGACGCGATGACGCGTGGATGGATGGATGAATGCATGGATCGTCGATGAACGCGCGGGTCGCAAAATGGGAAGGCAATTGGGAACGGATCACGCGTATTGACACGGGGACGCACCAGGCGTCGCGCGCGAATGCGCTCCTCCTTGTTATCGGAGTTGAGCATCGCCTCGAGCTCGATGGGATCCATGGTGGCCGAAAGCGCCGGGCGACCTCGGACCGCGACGGGACCGGACGCGCGTCTCGGTCCGTCCCGTGGTCCCTAAATCGGGCACGCGCGTTTCCGGAGCGCTGACGGAGTGCGGGAGCAGTCCCCGTTCCGGACCTCGCGCGCGCTTCCGACTCCACCCCCGACCCTCACCCGAGCTCACACGAGCGGGGCGAAGAGACAAGAGTCTCGACGCACTCCCGACGGGCGGCCGCGTGGCGGTGTGCGCGTCCGCGTCGCGCGCAAGACGTTGACGACCTAAAAAAGGTGGTGGGCCGAAACTCGAACTTTCGGTGCCAGCGCGAAAAAAAGTCTCCGCGCGTCCGAAAACAAACGGGAGACGCGCCTTCGATCTCCGTTCACTTCGGTCGGGCGCTCGGGAACCCTCCGGCGCCATGGCGGCGAAGGACGCGACGCCCCGCGTCGATCCGCTGCTCGCGATGCAGGTGCGTCTCGCCTCAGCGTCGACCCTCTGGAAACGCACGCGCCGAGCGACTGACCCGCCCACGCCTCGAATTCCATCTTCCTCCCCGCCCACTCTCGCTCAGGCGGATCCCAAGCTCGCGCCCTTTCTCCGCGACGACTTCGACGGCACGGCGTACGCCAGCGGCGTGCTCGCGGGCGGCCCCGACGCCCCCAAGGACGCGAAGAAGGTTCTCGACCGGACGATCGCCGACCTCGACGCGGCGTTGGCGCTGGAGGTGCGCGAGCACCACGACGAGCTGCTGCATCAGCTCGGCGGGATCGACGAGGCGGATCGCGTGCTGCAGATCGTCAAGGGCGGGGTCACCTCGCTGCGTCAGACCATGGGCAGGGTGCGCGACGAGATCGTCGAGCCGCACACCGCGGTGGATGCCAAGACCAGGCAGCTCGAGAACCTCACACGAACGGTTGACCTGCTGCGCCGAGTCGTCCGCGCGTCCAAGCTCAACGCCAAACTGCGCGCCGCGCTGCGCGTGGAAGAAAGCGACTCCGCCGGAGACGCTTCCGAGAAGCCGAACCGGTCGAACGGACAGTCGAACGAGTCGAACGACAAAGAAGCGTCTCGCCGTGTGGAGGCTGAGCGCCGCCGCCGCGCCTCCGCGGCGGCCGCGGGAGACCTGGCGAAGGCGGCGAAGACCCTCGGGGACATAGAGGAGCTCAGACGCGAGGGCGCCGGCGACGACGACTTCTCCGGCGTCGACGTCGTGGAGCGGGACAACCGTTGGCTAAACGACGCGGCTCGCGAGACCCGTCGGCGCGCGGGCGCCGCGCTGGACCAGGGCATAGCCAGCGCGAGCCAAGCCGAGGTGGGCGCCGCGCTGCAGGTGTTCCACAACCTGGGCGAGCTGAAACACGCCGTGGACAATCGCGTGGCGAGTCTGGCGGCGTCGGCGGTTGATTTCGTGCGCGAGGCTTTGGATCCGAAAGCCCTGGCGCGCGAAGCCGGCGGCTCCGAAACAAACGCGGGGGGTGGTCTTTCCGGCATGAACACTCACGGACGGCGCGCGTTGATGCCCCCTCCCGGCGAAGAGGAGCGCTGGGCGGAGATTCTGTGGCAGAGAATAGAAAGTTCGCTGGACGCCGCAAAAGCCAATTGCCTCGCGGTGTGGCACCTGCAGCGCGTGTTGGCGAAGAAGCGCGACCCCATCACGCACGCGCTTTTTCTGGACGAGGTGCTCGGCGAGGATGAGGATTGTATTCCGGACGAGCCTACGGAAGAGCGTGTTGAGGATCTCGAAAATCTCCCGCGCGACGGATATGACGGTGAGACGTTCGCGACGGATGATCGGTTCACGGACGCGCGCGCGTCGAGTAAACGCGTCGCGCGCGCGCCGTGTCGCCGATTCATCGACCAGTTCAGCAAAGGCGCGTATGAGGCTCTGGCGCGCGCGCACGCCAGCGCGGGATTCGCCAAGGACGCGCTGCTCGCGGGGTACCCGAGGCTGGTCACAGCGCTGGAGACGCTGCACGCGCGCCTCGCGCGCGACTCGGACGCCAAGGGCGCGCCGAGCGCCGTCGCCGGCGACGGCGGCGACGCGCGGCGTTTGGCGAAAATCGCCGAGCCCGTGGCGCAGGCGTACCTGGGCCGAGCGTTCCAGCGCCTCTCCGAGCCGGTGGACGCGCTTCTGTCCCCGAGCGCTCTGCAGAGTTTGGCGCAGAGCGTCTCCGTCTCCACGAGCGTCGGGAGCGCGGGCGCGGGGCGCGGCGCGGCGGACGTCCGCCGCTTTCTCGCGCGCGTCCGCGAGGAGCTCGACGCCGTCGCGTCGCGCCCGAAACTGGCGGCGGCGGTGGCTGAGAGCGGCGTCGCCAAGGCTCTGCGCTTGATGGCACGCCGCGCGGAAACCGCCGTGTCCGTCGGCGCGGACGCGCGCGCGTTCGCCGTCGGCCAGCCCGCGACCGCCGCGCACAGAGCGAACGCCGCGTTGGCGGCGTCCCTGGAGCGGGTGTGCGCGTCGATGTTCAAACTTCTTCGCGACCCGGCGATGGCGGAACGCGCGAATAACTCGCTCGCTGACAGCCTGCGTTCGGCGACGCTTTCGGTGGCGGAGACGGCGCGCGACGTGGCGAATGTCATCTTAGAAGCCGCGTTCGAGCGCGTCAGCGCGCACCTCGCCGCGATGCACGACGAGGACTGGGCGGGAGGCCCGCCGCCGGGAGAACACTGCTCGCCGTACGCCGCGCGCGTCGCCGAGACTCTGGCGTGGCTCGGCGAGGCGCACGTCAAGCCGCTCTTCCCGCCCCTCGACGCCGACGAGCTTCGGCGGGGGAACACTGATGTGGAATTCCTGATGGCCTCGCCCACCGGCGAGGCGCGTCGTCGATTCGCGACGCGCGTGTTCGCGTCGTTCGTCAGGCACGCCGTTTTGTTGCGCCCGATGGGCGAGAACGGGCGGCTTCGGCTCGCCAAGGACACCGCCGAGCTCGAGCGCGCGGTGGACGAGTGCGCGTTCCCGGCCAAGTTCGTGGGCACCGTCGCCGAGGGGAAAAACACATCCGCGCACGACGCCGTGCGCGCGTTGCGCTCGGCGGTGTTCCTCGGGCTGGACGAGCTCTTAGACGAGGCTGAGCCTTTGAAACGAACGGCGTCCGCCGTCGGCCACCTCCCCGAGGCGTGCGTCCTGATGCTCGCGTTCTCCGCCGCGCCCGTCTCGCTGCAGACGCCGTACCAGCGCGCCGGCCTGACGCCCGCGCTGTACGCGAGTTGGATGGAAAAACACGCGCCGGAGGAGGTGGCCTCCGCGGCGGACGCGACCCTGGACGCGTTCGAGGCGAAGCGGGGAGAGAAGGACGCCGCGGCGATCGCCGCCGCCGAAAAGGTTCGCCGCGCGACGCGGCTGCTGTTCCCGTGACGAGTAGAGCGACGACGACGTCGACGATCACCGCGAGCGATATACATATTAGTCAAGCGATTATGCGGTGTCGATAGTCTATCGCACGCGAGGGACGAGCGGCTATGTACGTACTCCTCGTCGTCTCGCGTCCTCTCTCTAGTCGCGCGTACGCGTCGGCGCGCGTCGAGCGCGCGACGGGTCACTTTTTCGGTTTCGTGCGTCGCAACCCGGCGGCGCCGCTCGATTCGCCCCGGGGCGTCGTCCTCAGGCTCCGGAGCAGGGACTGCCCTATGCCGCTCTCCTTGGCCTCCTCCTGCGCGGCGAGCGCGGCGAGGTCCATCTGCGACTTCGTGCGCACGATCACCTCCTGCGAAACCTTGATGAAGGCGAACGCCGTCGTCCCCACCGCCGTCACGCCGTACCCGATGATCTGAATCGGCGTCACGATGTCGTCGTACAGCTGCACGGCGGGGTAGATGAGCAACGCGTTGCGCAGCATCACCAGCACTTTATTCGATACCGATCCCAGCTCTTTGATGATCCCGAAGCCCGACACCGTGGTGATCATCGCCAACACCACCAGCGCGAAGAAGATCTTCCAGTTCTCCAGAAACACCGCCATGTTCTCCCTCTTCACGACGTCGCGCTCAAACAACACGCACAGCACGCCGAGCGAAAACGACGACGACGGCGTGGTGAAGTAGACCCCCTCCCAGAGCGTGAACCGCTCGTTCCGCAGGTAGAAGTGCAGTATGACGTACTTGGCGCTCTCCGCGAGCTCGCTGATGAGCATCAGCCACACCCCCGTCATCGTGAAGTTCACCTCCCCGATCGCCGCCAGCACGCTGCCCACGGTGACCACCATGATGCACACGAAGAGCTGCCAACTGAACTTCTCCAGCCCTAAACCGACGATGAAGACGTTCAGCACCACCGGCTGGAACGCCTTGAGCATCTGCACGAAAGACACGGAGATGTGCAGGTACGCCGTGCTCCCCGCGGCGAGGGAGATGCACTCCAAGATGCCCACCGGCAACATGCCGCGCGTCCACTCCACGAACGACAGGTCCGCGTGCGCGCCGAGTTCAATCACCCCCGAGTGGACTAAAGTGAGCACGACCGCCCACCGGGTCACCGCCGCGAGCGTCACGATGAAGATGGGGTACTCGAAGTCCAGCACGCCCAGCACGTACTTCTGCAGCAGAATCAGCGTCGGGCCGGACAGCATGAACAGCGCGACGTGCACCAGCAGCTCGCTGAACCCCATCAGCGACCAGTCGGGTTTCTCCCGAGCGATTTTGCTGTGGGGCGTCTCCGGCTCATCCTCCGCGCCGTCCGCGGGGGCGCGGACGGCCACGGGGGGCGGACCTCCCGCGCGCAACATCGCGCCGATGCGCTCGGCGGTCGAACGCGAGCGCGCGAGCGTCCCTCGGTCTCCGCGCGTCACCGCGCGAGCCGCTCTGGGGAGGGTTCTCTCGATCTCTCGACGGAGTCGAGAATGTGTAACCCCCTTGGCGTGCGTGCGCTTTTTTTTCGACGCGGAGATGAAACATGTAGTCAGTCTCACGAATCAACAAAGTGTATTTTTAGGTGACTGGCGCTCATACGAAAACATCTGTTTTTATCGTCGAAACGAGCATCGAGCGTTTCGTTTTTTCCGGATCTGACCACGTTTTCGAATCTCAGATCTCGGGCGGGGCGCACAACGACGCGCGCGAGGCACGCGCGACGACGCGCGCGGTGCACGCGGCGTCCGCCTTGATGGTCGCCGAGGCG